>Ga0180216_1000727_pt1 | contig 32024 bp, 33 predicted proteins | sample eDN3rd37CBELigMG_FD_128879 | JGI IMG/M metagenome (GOLD analysis project Ga0180216, IMG submission 128879) | Enriched Miracle-Growth compost microbial communities from Emeryville, California, USA - eDNA 3rd pass 37_C BE-Lig MG (version 2)... ... | reverse complement strand
CCCTCGCTGGACGGAAACGCCGCGCCTTTTTCAGGTTCAGAAGCTCCACACCCCATGTCAGAAAACGAAAACCAGTCTCCGGAAACGATCTCCAACGCCTATTTCATCCAGCAGGGCGACCTGTTCGTTCCCACGAAACGGAGCCTCGGATACTGGCTGGACAACACGCTGACTGGTCCCGCCGTCGCCAGCCTGCTGGCCTGTTGCCTGGAACGGGAGTTCGGTGGCGCAGACTACATCGTGACGCGGTATTGCGTCGATCTGCTCGGCATGATCCCGGCGGATCCGTTCAGCGTGGAAACCCGGATGCTGCGCAGCGGCAAGCGGCTGCAACTGGCCGAGGCGTCAATCAGCGTCGGCGGCCAGTTGCTGGCCCGGGCCAGCGCCCAGTTCATCCGCAGGACCGAAAACCCGGATAATCCGACCTGGCAAACGCCAGACTGGCCCTCCCCGTCGCCGGACGAACTGGCGCCCGGGAAAGGTTATGGTCTCGCCGCCGTGAAACCGGTTGCGCCCGAATATGCGCGCATGGTCCGTGAGGCGCCTGACGCCACGGACAGCGGCCGGGGCAATGCGCCGGTGCTGGGCCCCATGGCGCCGGTCGCCTGCCGCCAGGCATGGTTCAGGCCTGAACGTCTCGCGATCGACGGCGTGCCGCTGACGCCGTTCATGCGCGCGGCGATGATGGGCGACATGACCAGCCCGATGACCCACAGCAGCGAATTCGGCATTGATTTCATCAACACCGACTTCACCCTGTACCTGCACCGCGAACCCGTGGGCGAATGGATCGGTCTGGAGCTGGTCAGCCACAACGCCCGGGACGGCGTGGGCATCGGCGGCTGCTGGATGCATGACGTGGAGGGCGTGCTCGGCACGGTGAACCTTTCCGCCATCGCCCAGGTGCGCCGGAAGAACGCTGCCTGAAGCGCCAGAACATCCCGCCGGAAAGCAGCGCCGGTTTGCCGTGGGGCAATGCGTCCCTTTTTCGGGATACGCGGCTTCAGGCGCGGCTGCCGGTGAACCAGGTTTCACCGGCAACGCCCTCAACGCGTGGCATGACGCGTCTTCCAAAAAGCCCGGGCCACTTTTCTGGAACACGCTCCGATCAGTCCGGCGCCGGTTCGCGCAAGCCGCTCACGCCAGCGCGTCGGCGTCGCCCTTCATCTTCACCGGAATCTTCAGGTATCGCACGCCATTGGCCTCGGCCGGCGGAAAACGGCCAGCCCGGATGTTGGTCTGGATCGACGGCAGCAGCAGGCGCGGGGCCGACAGCGTGGCGTCGCGGGCGTTGCGCATGGCCACGAATTCCTCTTCCGTGACGCCGTCCTTCACATGCACGTTGCCGGCGCGTTGCGCCGCGACGGTTGTCTCCCAGGCATAGGCGTCGCGGCCTGGCGCCTTGTAATCGTGGCACATGAACAGGCGCGTTTCTGGCGGCAGGGCCAGCAGACGCCGGATTGACCGGTAAAGCTGGTGGGCGTCGCCGCCAGGAAAGTCCGCCCGCGCCGTGCCGTAGTCCGGCATGAACAGGGTGTCGCCGACGAACACCGCGTCGCCGATGCGCCAGGATACGTCCGCCGGCGTGTGCCCTGGCGTGTGCAGGGTTTCCACCTCCAGTTCGCCGATGCGGAACCGCTCGCCATCCCTGAACAGATGGTCGAAGTCGCGGCCGTCCGTATGCAGGTCCTCCGCATTGAACACGGGCCGGAAAATCCGCTGCACCTCTTTGATGTGCTCGCCGATGCCGATTTTCGCGCCGGTCCGCGCCCTGATCCACGGCGCGCCGGACAGATGGTCCGCGTGGGCATGCGTCTCCAGGACCCATTCGATCCGGTAACCCGCGGCGTCCGCCGCCTTCAGAATGGCTTCCACCGAACGGGTGTCAACCGCGCCGGAGGGGTGGTCGTAGTCAAACACGGGGTCGACGACGGCGGCGATTTTCGTCGCCGGGTCCGCTGCCAGATAGCTGACGGTGTTGGTGGGCTCGTCGAAAAACGCCTGAATGAGCGGTCCGGGCATGTGGGGCCTCCCCTGAATGTTTGCGCCGAAACGGATATTGACAATATATGAGAGATAACTAAATAAGCAATACCTTAATTAACCGAGTCACGAGGCCGCCATGTCGTCTTTCCCAGCCCCCCTGTCCGCCCCCTTGCCTGCTCCCCTGCCTGCCATCGCGCCCGAACGCGCCCGCCAGATGCTTCAGGAAGGCGCGGTTCTGATCGACATTCGTGAAGCGGATGAGCACGCCCGCGAGCACATTCCCGGCGCGCGCTCCCGCCCCCTGTCGTCGTCCATATCGTCCATGACCGGGCCCAATGACGCCGCGGTTATTTTCCATTGTCGCAGCGGCATGCGCACGGCCAGCGCCGCCGACCGGCTGGCCGCCGGCGTCATGCCTGACTGTCAGGCCTGGGTGCTGGAAGGCGGCCTCGACGCCTGGAAGAAGGCCGGTCTTCCGGTGACGACGGATCGCAGCCAGCCGCTGGAGATGCAGCGTCAGGTGCAGATCGGCGCCGGCTCGATGGCCCTTGCCGGCGTGCTGCTCGGCTTTCTGATCTCGCCGTGGTTCTTCGCCATTTCCGGCTTTGTCGGCGCTGGCCTGATCATGGCCGGCGTAACCGGCTTCTGCGGCATGGCGCGGCTTCTGGCCCACGCCCCATGGAACCGGGCGTTGCGTCCGGCGGCGCCTGCTTCATGCGGCGTTTCCGGAAAAAACTGACGCGCCAGGCCGGGATGTCACGCCATGATCGCGCCTGAAGCATTTCTGGGCCTGGGCGCCGGCGCCCTCGTCGGCTTCACGCTTGGCCTTGTGGGCGGCGGCGGCTCGATCCTCGCGACGCCGCTCCTCGTGTACCTGGCCGGCGTCGCCAATCCGCATGTCGCCATCGGCACAAGCGCGGTCGTTGTCGCCGCCAATGCTTTCGTCAACCTGCTCAACCACGCCCGGGCGGGAAACGTGAAATGGCGCTGCGCGGCCGTGTTCTCCCTGGCCGGCGTTGCCGGCGCCGCGGCGGGCGCGGCGTTCGGCAAATCGATCGACGGCGGCAGGTTGCTGGCGCTGTTCGCGCTACTGATGCTGGCGGTGGGCGCTCTGATGCTGCGCGGTCGCGCCGCCGCCGGCGAGCCGTCGGTGCGCCTCAACCGGAGCAATTTTCCGAAACTGGCGAGCGCTGGCGCCGGCGCCGGGGCGCTATCCGGCTTTTTCGGCATTGGCGGCGGCTTCCTGATCGCTCCCGCCCTGGTCGCGGCCACCGGCATGCCGCTGGTGTTCGCCATTGGTTCGTCGCTGGTCGCGGTCACCGCTTTTGGCCTGACCACGGCGATCAGCTATGCAGCCGCTGGCCTGGTGGACTGGCGGCTCGCCGCCCTGTTCATTGGCGGCGGCGTGATCGGCGGGCTACCGGGGGCCTGGGCGGCGCGGCGGCTGGCCAGTTCGCGCGGCGCCCTGAACCGGCTGCTGGCGATCATCATCATCGCCGTGGCCCTGTACATGCTGGCGCAAGCGTCGGGGCTGCATTAGGTAATGGGGCAAATCAGCCAGGGAAAAGCGAACGGCACATGTCACATCCGCATATGGCGCTCGACGCCTTTGAGCGACAGGCGACCGACGTCGCCAATGTCCTGCGCGCGCTCGCCAACGAGCGGCGCCTCATGATCCTGTGCAAGCTGGTGGAATGGGGCGAGGCCAACGTCACCACCCTGGCCGATGCGGTTGGCCTGTCCCAGTCGGCGCTGTCGCAGCACCTGGCCCGCATGCGTGACGAAGGCATCGTCGCCACCCGTCGCGAAAGCCAGACGATCTGGTACCGGATCGCCGATCCCCGGGTCGGCCAGCTGTTCAACACCCTGTACCAGCTTTATTGCACGGCTCCCGGGGCGGCGGCGGGCGACTGAGCGCGCCTGCTACTTCACCCGAGACTTTTCCAGTTTGCGGGCAAGGGTGCGCCGGTGCATTCCCAAACGGCGGGCGGTTTCGGAGATGTTGAAATCGGTTTCGATCAGCACCTCGTGAATCCGCTCCCATTCCAGGTTTTTCAGTGATGTGGGCCGGGCGGTGACGCCGATGGAGGCGTCGCCCTCGCCCCGTTCGAAGGCGGCGATGATGTCGTTGGCGCTGGCCGGCTTGGGCAGATAATGGCAGGCGCCCAGCTTGATCGCCTCCACCGCCGTGGCGATGCTGGCGAAACCGGTGAGCACGACGATGCGGGTTTCCGGGTCGTTGGCGTGCAGAATGCGCACGCACTCCAGCCCCGAGCCGCTGGCCAGCTTGAGATCGACAACAGCAAACTCCGGCGCGCCGTCCTCAAGCACCGCGCCCAGGCCATCAAGGCCGTCGATGCGCCGCACCATGTAGCCGCGACGCTCGAAGGAGCGTTTCAGCGCGCGGGCAAACGCCTCGTCGTCCTCGATGATGAGCAGATCGCCAGCGTCAGTTTCCATGAAACCGCCTTTCCGTGTCCCTGCTCGCCGGTGGACCAAAGGTCAACGCCGTCAGGGGCAACGTCATGCGCACGCAGGCGCCGCCTTCCGCCCTGTTGTACGCGTCAAGATGGCCGCCGAGCTGGCGCACCACATTCGAGACCAGAAACAGGCCAAGGCCACTGCCCGGCCGTCCCTTGGTGGAATGATACGGCAGGCCGAGAGCCTGTAGCATCTGCCCGGAAAATCCGGGCCCGGCGTCGCTGACCTCGATTTCCAGTTGCTGGCCGCTATTGCGCACGCGCAGCCGCACCAGCTGGGGCGAAGCCTCCAGCGCATTGTCCAGCACATTGAACGCCATCTGCCGCAAGGCCATGTCGGTGACGATCGGGCAATCCGGCCCTTCCAGGCCGGCAAACGAAAAATGCGCCGGCTTGCGCGACGCAATCCATTCCCCGACGGTGTCATTGATGAAGGTCGACAGGCGCGTGTGCGCCGCGCCTTCGCCGCGCACCTCGCCCGACGCGGTCAGGATGCTGGAGACGATGGCCTTGCAACGGTCGAGTTGCTCCTGCATCTCCCCCAGCTCCTCCATCATCGCCGGGTCGTCCCTGAATGCCGGCGCGCGGCGCCAGTCATCGAGAATGACGGTCTGGGTCGACAGGGGCGTGCCCAGCTCGTGGGCGGCGCCGGACGCCAGCAATCCGATGCGGACGATATGCTCCTCCTCCGCCGAACGCTGGCGCAATTCCGCCAGGCCCGCGTCGCGCGCCCGCAGGTTGCGCTGGATGCGGCCGACGAAAATCGCCAGCAGCGCCGCCGCCAGCACGAAACACAGGAACATGCCTTGCAGATGCAGCCGGAAAAAGGCGACCTCGCCCTGGCCAGCCGGCATGATCATGTCGCGGTGGCTGAACATCAGCCAGATGAAGCACAGGCTGGTGATCACCACCAGGGCCCAGACGGCCCACGCCTGGAGCAGCACGAGGCCAAGCATCAGCTGCAGCAAGAACAGGAAGATGAACGGATTGGCGGCGCCGCCGCTCAGATAGAGTTGCAGGGTCAGCGCGGCGACGTCGACCAGCAGCTCCAGAAACAGGCCGGAGGAGCTGATGCCCTTCTGCCGGCGGCTGCGCCAGACGCTCACCAGATTGACGCAAACCAGAAAACCGACCACCGCCAGCATGTCCGCAAGCGGCAGGCGAACGCCCAGCCAGAAATGCACCAGGAGAATGGTGGCGACCTGGCCGCAGGCGGCGATCCAGCGCAGGTGAATGAGGAGCAGCAGGTTCTGCCGGTTGGCCAGATCCTCAGGGTGGGCGGCGACCTTCAAGAGGATTCCCCGGCGTCGCGCCCTTCAAGGCGGATCATGAACAGGGCCGCCGCCACCGTCATCAGCGCCAGGGCAAACCAGGTCACGGCGTAGACCAGATGGTTGTCGCTGAACCGCACCACGGTGAGGCCGCCAACCGGGTAACCGCCCGGATTGGGCACGTAGCCAGCGTCAATGAAATAGGGCGCGACAGCTCCTGGCGCCATCCGGTCCAGCCCCTGCCGGCGGGCGATGGCGGCCACATCGCGGGAATACCAGCGGTCGGCGGCGGGGTCATTATGGCGCAGGAAACCACCGCCCGGCTCGGTGAGCCGCAGCAGGCCCGTCACCTCCACCCGTCCGCCTGGCAGCGATTCCTGACGGGCGGCCTGGGCGCGGCGCTCCGGCGGCACGAAGCCGCGATTGACCAGCACGATGAAGCCGGCGTCGGCGCGCAGCGGCGTCATCACCCAGAAGCCGCCGCCCAGCCGGGTGACGGCCTGGGTCAGGGTTTCCCGATCATGGAGATACTGGCCGGCGACGCGCACCCGCCGGTATTCCTCGCCCGCGACGTTGGCCCAGGCCCCCGGCCCGGGGGCCGCGACGGGAGCGGCGTTGACCCGGCTTTCCACCCTGGCGATCAGCTCGTGTTTCCAGGTCATGCGCCGGATCTGCCACACGCCGAGCGCGCCGAACCCCAGCGCGCCCGCCAGAGCGAGCGTCAGGATGACCAGCAACCGGAAACCGCTCCGCTTCATCGTTCAGACGCGGCTCCCCGCCATGGCCGGTTCACGCGGCCGCTGTCGCCATTATGCATCAAGAAATCGCATCGAAATCATGGCGTATAATGAAAACCCGGCCTGGCGGCGCCCAGACCGGGTTCAGGTTCATCGCCGGATCATCTCCTCGTGGGTCGCCATCATGTTGGCGTCGAGGTGGGTCATCACCCAGAGCGATCCGACCAGCACGATCACCACGATGATCACCGTGAAGACCAGGGCCGTCATGTTCCAGCCCCCTTCGGAGCGGCCGTTCATGTGCAGGAAGTAGATCATGTGGACCACCATCTGCACCGCCGCCAGGGCGAGCACGATGACAGCCGTGACCGTTTTGCTCTCAATGGGCCCGGCCATGACCAGCCAGAACGGGATGGCCGTCAGGATGACCGAAAGCACGAAGCCGATCACATAGTCCCGCAGGGTTCCGTGCGGTTCCTCATGGACCTCGTGATGATGGCCATGGTCCGCGTGCGTTTCAGCGCTCATCGCAGCATTCCCATCAGATAGACAATGGTGAAGACGCCAATCCAGATGACGTCCAGGAAGTGCCAGAACATGCTCAGGCAGGTCATGCGACGGCGGTTGGCGGGGATGAGGCCGAAACGTCCGATCTGGACCATCAGCGTCACCAGCCAGAGCGTGCCGAAGGTCACATGCAGCCCGTGCGTGCCGACCAGCGTGAAGAAGGCGGACAGGAAGGCGCTGCGCTGCGGCGTCGCCCCCAGATGGATCATGTGGTGGAACTCGTAGAGTTCGATGCCAAGGAACGCCAGGCCGAACAGGCCGGTCACGGCCAGCCAGGCCAGCGTCGCGCCCTTTCGCTGTCGCGCCATCGACAGCATGGCGAAGCCGAAGGTGATCGATGACAGCAGCAGCATCGCCGTGTTCACCGCCACCAGGTTGAGATCGAACAGGTCCTTCGGCGACGGGCCGGCGGCGAAATTGCCGCCGAGCACCGCGTAGACCGCAAAGAGAATGGCGAAGATGAGACAGTCGCTCATCAGGTAGAGCCAGAACCCCAGGGGAGTGCTGTGCCCTTCGGGGTGGTGCGGCTCCTCAGCCAGATGGAACGCCGGCGCGTGGCCCATATCCGCGGTGATTGCCTGGTTCGCCATCGTCAGACTCCCACCGCCGCGAGGGCGCGCGTGCGCTCTTCCTCGGTCCGCGTCACTTCCTCAGCCGGGATGTAATAGTCGCGGTTGTAGTTGAAGGTGTGGGCGATGGCCGTGGCGATCAGGCCGACGAAGCTGACGGCGACGAGCCACCAGATATGCCAGATCAACGCGAAGCCCAGAACCAGGCTGATGCCCGCGAGAATCACGCCCGCCCCGGTGTTCCTGGGCATGTGAATGGGGCGGTAGCCGGTGAGCGGCCGCTGGTAGCCGCGCTTCTTCATGTCCGACCAGGCGTCGTTGTCATGCACGACCGGAGTGAAGGCGAAGTTGTAGGCCGGCGGCGGCGACGACGTCGCCCACTCCAGGGTGCGGCCATCCCACGGGTCGCCGGTCTCGTCGCGCAGCTCGTCGCGCTTCCAGATGCTGTAGGCGATCTGCAGCAGGAAACAGACGATGCCAAGGAAGATCAGGAAGGCGCCGAAACCGGCGATCATGAACCAGATCTGCTGCGAGGGATCGTCGAACACGCGCAGGCGGCGGGTGACGCCCATCAGGCCGAGCACATAGAGCGGCATGAAGGCGAACCAGAAGCCAATGACCCAGAACCAGAACGAGAACTTGCCAAGCAGCGGATGCAGCCGGAAGCCGAACGCCTTGGGCCACCAGTAGATCATGCCGGCGAACAGGCCATAGAGCACGCCGCCGATGATGACGTTGTGGAAGTGGGCCACGAGGAACAGGCTGTTGTGCAGCACGAAGTCCGCCGGAGGCACCGCCAGCAGCACGCCGGTCATGCCGCCGATGACGAAGGTCAGCATGAAGGCGATGGTCCACATCATCGGCGCCTCGAAGCGGATGCGGCCGCGATACATCGTGAACAGCCAGTTGAACATCTTGGCGCCCGTCGGGATCGAAATGATCATCGTCGTGATGCCGAAGAACGAGTTGACGCTGGCGCCGGAGCCCATGGTGAAGAAGTGGTGCAGCCAGACAAGATACGACAGGATGGTGATGACCACCGTGGCGTAGACCATCGAGGTGTAACCAAACAGCCGCTTGCCGGTGAAGGTGGAGGTGACCTCGGAGAAGATGCCGAACGCCGGCAGGACGAGGATGTAAACCTCCGGGTGACCCCAGATCCAGATCAGGTTCACATACATCATCGGGTTGCCGCCGAGATCGCTGGTGAAGAAGTTGGTCCCCACGTAGCGGTCCAGCGACAGCAGCACCAGCACGGCGGTCAACACCGGGAAGGTGGCGACGATCAGCACGTTGGTGCACAGCGACGTCCAGGTGAACACGGGCATCTTCATCATGTCCATGCCCGGCGCGCGCATCTTGATGATGGTGCAGATCAGGTTGATGCCCGATAACGTCGTGCCGACGCCGGCTATCTGCAGCGCCCATATGTAATAGTCGACGCCGACGCCTGGACTGCCGTCAATGCCCGACAGCGGCGGGTAAGCCAGCCAGCCGGTCTGGGCGAATTCGCCGATGAACAGCGACATCATCACCAGCACCGCGCCGGCCGTGGTCATCCAGAAGCTGAAATTGTTCAGGAACGGGAACGACACGTCGCGCGCGCCGATCTGCAGCGGCACCACATAGTTCATCAGACCCGTGACCAGCGGCATGGCCACGAAGAAGATCATGATGACGCCGTGCGCCGTGAAGATCTGGTCGTAGTGGTGGGCGTTGAGATAGCCCTCCGAACCGTTGAAGGCCCATGCCTGCTGCAGGCGCATCATCACCGCGTCGGCGAAGCCGCGCAGCAGCATGATGATGCCCAGCACCATGTACATGATGCCGATCTTCTTGTGATCGACGCTGGTGAACCACTCGCGCCACAGGTAGCCCCAGAGGCGGAAATACGTGAGCGCGGCCAGCACCGCCACGGCGCCAATGGCCACCACGACGAAGGTCCAGACCACGATCGCCTCGTTCAGCGGCAGGGCGCTGAGCGAAAGTTTGCCGAACAGGATCGACTGGGATGTAGAAGCGACAGACACTGAAGCCACCCGCGTCAGGAGTTCGTGGGACGCGCCGTCTGCATACCGCGCGGCGTGGGTTCGGAACGGCGGAAGATGCTGCCGGGGTGCGGCAGGCCAAAGCCGGTGATGGCCGTCGACGACCGGACCGGAGCCACCGGCGGGGCGCGCGACGCCATCTGCTCGGCCTCATCGGGCGTGCAGATGCTGGCGATCACGCGGTCGCCGCTCCTGGCGCGCGCCCGGTAGTCGCGGGGCAGCGGCAGGGTGGCGTTGATGCCGGCGAGGCCGAGGCCGCCGCCCGCGTCCAGCGCCATCATCTCACTCATGCACATGCGGCCAGGCTCGACGCACAGGTTGCGGATCAGGTCAAAGATGCCCTTTTCCACCTGGCCGAACTTCTGCACCGGCACATTCTCGCTGGGACGCTCCAGCTGCATGTAGGCGGCGCGGTCAAGCCGGGCGCCGGAGGCTTTCGCCTCGTTCACCCAGGTCGCGAAACCGGCCTCGTCCATGCCATGGAAGCGGAAGTGCATGCCCGAGAAGCCGTGGCCGCTGTAATTGGCGGAAAAGCCCTTGTAGTTGCCCGGGTGATTGATCACCGCGTGCAACTGGGTCTGCATGGCCGGCATGGCGTAGATCTGGCCCGCCAGGGCCGGAATATAGAAGGAGTTCATCACCGAGGAGGCGGTGATGCGGAAGTGAACCGGCCGGTTGACCGGCGCCGCCAGCTCATTGACCGTGGCGACGCCCTGCTCCGGGTAGATGAACAGCCACTTCCAGTCGAGGGCGACGACCTGAACCTCGAGCGGCTTCACATTCTGCGCCACCGGCGTATTGGGGGCGATCTTCTCCAGGCGCCTGTAGGGGTCCAGCAGGTGGGTTCCCATCCAGGTGATGGCGCCGAGGCAGATGATGATCAGCAGCGGCGCCGCCCAGATCACCAGCTCCAGCCCGGTGGAGTGATCCCAGTCCGGCTGGTAGTCAGCCTTTTTGTTCGCCGCCCGGTAGCGCCAGGCGAACAGCACCGTGAGCGCCATCACCGGAATGATGATGACAAGCATCAGCAGCGTCGAGATAATGACGAGATCCCGTTGCTGCTCGGCGACGAAGCCTGCGGGGTGAAGCACGACAAAGTTGCAGCCGCCCAGGAGGGCCAGCACCGGCAGCAACGCGACAATGCGAAAACGGTTCACGGCGCCATCCTTCCCGAAATACGCTCGTTCAGGGAGCTGCTAATCACCCTCATAGCGAACATGACATTGGACAATTTGTCCAATGCCGTCCTCGGGAGCTATGCTGCATGAGGCCAGAGCCAATTCAACCCTGAGGCAGACGACGCCTCTTTCTTGCATTGGGGCCATTTCGCGCGGCGGCGGCGTCCGCTTTCGCCGGTGTGATGGCGTGACGCCGCGAAACTGAACGATATTTCAACGGACGGATCCTATGGCGCAGACCCTGACTACCGTCGACGGCGGCCTCCCGGAGCGCCATGGTCACGTGAACCCCGGGGAAATCGCGATTGGCGTTATCATTGGCCGCACGTCGGAGTTTTTTGACTTCTTCGTTTTCGCCATCGCCTCGGTCGTTGTGTTTCCGAAACTGGTGTTTTCGTTCGCCGACCCCCTGCGGGGCACACTGTATTCCTTCGCGATCTTCGCGCTGGCCTTTATCGCCCGCCCCTTTGGCACGGCCATTTTCATGGCCATTGACCGGGCGGCCGGCAAGAACGCCAAGCTGACCATCGCGCTGGTGCTGCTCGGCACCTCGACCTGCGCCATTGGCTTCCTGCCCGGGTATGAGACCGTCGGCGCGCTGTCGATCTGGCTGCTGGCGCTGGCGCGCGTCGGCCAGGGCATTGCGCTCGGCGGCACCTGGGACGGCCTGGCCTCCCTGCTCGCCCTCAACGCCCCGCCGGAAAAGCGCGGCTGGTACGCGATGATCCCGCAGCTCGGCGCCGCGCTCGGCCTGATCGTCGCCAGCGGCCTGTTCGCCTATTTCATCCATTACCTGTCGCAGGAAGATTTCTACAGCTGGGGCTGGCGCTATCCGTTCTTCGTGGCCTTCGCCATCAATGTGGTGGCCCTGTTCGCCCGCCTGCGCATGGTGGTGACCCCTGACTACCAGCGGCTGTTCAACAACCAGGACCTGCATCCGAAGAAGATTTCCGAAACCCTGCGCGCCGAGGGCGGTAACGTGGCGATCGGTGCCTTCGCGCCGCTGGCCAGCTTCGCCCTGTTCCACATGGTCACCGTGTTCCCGCTGTCGTGGGTCTACCTGTTCACCCGCGACAACCCCGCCAGCTTCCTCGTGATCGAGATGGTGGCGGCCGTGTTCGGCGCGGCGGCCATCGTCGCTTCGGGCATCATCGCTGACCGGGTTGGCCGGCGCGTGCTGCTGGGCGCCAGCGCCGTGGCGATCGCCGCGTTCTCCGGTTTCGCGCCCCAGCTGCTGGACGCCGGCCCGGTGGGCGAAGCTTCCTTCATGATCGTGGGCTTCATCATTCTGGGCCTGTCGTTCGGCCAGTCCTCGGGCGCCGTGGCCTCGGCGTTCTCGCCAGCCTACCGCTACACCGGCTCCGCCGTGACCTCGGATCTTGCGTGGCTGTTCGGCGCCGGTTTCGCGCCGCTGGTCGCCCTGGTGCTCTCCAGCCAGTTCGGACTGCTGGCCTCCGGCGCCTATCTGCTGTCGGGCGCCATCTGCACCCTGGTCGCCCTGCGGCTGAACACCCGGTGGGAATCGCACCACCGGTCAACGCCCTCCCCCTGACCAGGGCGGCATGGGCCACAGAGACAAACCGCCAGGGTCCGCTGGACCCCGGCGGTTTCTTTTTGCCAGCGCGCCCCGTCCAGGCGCAAAACGCCGCCAGACCATGGCGAGGCGCGCCATCTGGTTGAAGCGGCCGGTCCAGAAGCGCGGCCCCGGGGACGCCTCAGCGGCCCCGAAAGACGGCGGCGCGTCGCTCGACGAATGAGCGAATGCCCTCGGCGGCGTCTTCTGTCTGCATGACGCGGCCGCGAATCGCGGGGATGACGTCGATCGCCGCCCGCTCCCCCGCTTCGATGAATTTGCGCCCGGCCTCCTTTGTCACCTGCACGCCAAGGGGCGCATTGTCGGCGATGATCCGGGCCAGCTCCATGGCGCGCCCGGTCTGCGCGCCCGCCGGCGTCACTTCCTGCACCAGGCCTATGCGCAGGGCCTCCTGGGCTCCGAATTCGTCGCACAGCATCAGATGATACATGGCGTTGCCCCATCCGGTGCGGGTGATGAAGCGGAAATGCGCGCCGCCAAGCGGCGCGATGCCCCGGCGGGATTCCATCTGGCAGAAACGCACGTCATCCGCCGCCACAACGATGTCGCCGGCAAGCGCGATCTCGATGCCGACCGTGAAGCAGATGCCCTGAACCGCCGTGACGATGGGCTTGCGGCACTGGTTGCGCAGGCCGAACGGATCAATGGCGCCTGGCGGCAGCTCGCGCGCCGTGGCGCCGGGCCCGAAGAATTTCGGCATGTCGAGGCCGGCGGTGAAATTGTCTCCCTCGGCGCAGAGCACCCCAACCCACAGCTCCGGGTCCTGGTCCAGTTCGGTGAGGGCGTCGGAAAGCTGCGTCATCATCTCGGGGATGAAGGCGTTTTTCTTTGTGGGGTTATCGATGATAATTTTCAGAATGTGATCGTGACGTTCGCTGCGCACGCGCGCGGTCGAAGGGGTTGCTGCGGTCATGGCGTTCTCCCTGTCGCTGGCCTCTGGCGATCTGGATGATAATCGACATTCACCACGATGATTGGCATCATGCTGATCGTCAAGCGCGGGTATTGGGCATGGGTCATTCGCAAGCCGGGAAAACGGAAAATCGCGAGCGCATCCTCGCGGAGGCGTCGCGGCAGGTGCGGAAGAATGGCCTTGAATCACTCAGCGTCGGCGAGCTGATGAAGAGCGTCGGCCTGACGCATGGCGGATTTTACGGCCATTTCAGCAGCCGCGCCGCGCTGCTGGCCGAGGCTCTGGCGCGGGCGCTGGACGATGGCCAGAAGCATGCGAAACGTCAGGAACACACAACAGGACAGGAGAACCAGACCGGAGACCTGCCCGGATTCGCCCGCAGCTACCTCAGCCGCACCCACAGGGACGCGCCTGAAAGCGGCTGCGCCATCGCCGCGCTGGCCGCCGAGGCGGGGCGCGCCGCCCCGGAGTGTCGCGACGTCATGAGCGGGCATGTGGACGCTTTCATCGGCGCCATTTCGCAGATGCTGGACGATGACAGGGAGAAGGCCATGGTCGCCGTCAGCGCCATGGTGGGCGCGCTGGCGCTGGCCCGCGTCGCGACATCGGCGGAGCGCTCGGATGCAATCCTGAAGGCGGTCCGGGAGCACATGCGAACACTTGCGACGGACTGATCGTCACGGCGCGCGCCGATCTGGCCCGGGAGTGCGCGCCGCCATCCGGCCTGCCGCCCCCTGACGCCATGGGTCCGCCGGCAGGGGCGCCGGTGAGACGCGCCTGTTACGGGAAGAAGCCCGCGCGCTGCGACGGCGCCTGCGCCAGCGCCACGGCGCGCTGACCGGTCGCTCACGCGCCAGGTCGGCTAGTTGCAACCTGCCGCCGCAACAGCCTTCGCAACCTGCATTTACCGGTCCGCTCCGTCGGCGCCTTCACTGGCGTCGTCGGCCAGCGCCTTCGCTTCAGCCATCGCCACGATCCGTCGCCGGGCGATGTCGAGAATCTCGCCGGACCGCGCCTCCCCCCTGAACACCCGCGACAGGGTCAGGGCCCCGAGCATGGCGCACCAGGCGAACACTGCGTCCTCCTCCGCCGCCGCATCGCCGCCAAAAGCCGCGTTCATTTGCGCGAACCCACGCTCGGCCAGTTCGCGCACAGGGCCAGAAAGCTGCGGGTCCGGCTGCCGGCTGACATCGCCCGCCAGCGCCGCGATGGCGCAGCCCGCGGCAATGTTGTCGCGATGGCCCTCGCTCAGGTAACGCCCGACAACCTTCCGCACCGCCTCCGGCCCGCCCGCCTGCGTCTCCTCGCTGAAAAGTCCGGTTCTGGCGGCCGCGGCGCGCGCCACGGCGGCCTGAATCAGGGCGTCGCGTGAACCAAAATGTTTGTAAAAGCCCCCATGGGTCAGGTCGGCGGCTTTCATTAGCTCGCTGATGCTGAGGCCTTCCGGGCCGTGGGCGCGGATACGACGCGCCGCCGCATCGAGAATCCGTTCATGGGTTTCGGCCTTTTCGGCCCGGGACCGTCGCATGACGCCTGCCTCCTGTTCGACCGTTGACAATATGGATGTCGATCATCATCCTAACAAGATTGGATGATGCGTAGCATCTAATCACGGCAGGGCGGCCATGTGAAGCTCGCCCCTGCCTCAGCGGGACGAAACAAGCCATGAGCCCCATTTTCCATAACAGCCGGGGCGCCGACCCTGCCCCCTCAGGCCCGCTGGCGCAGATCGCCCAGGTCTGGGCTGCATATCCGGAAGCGGGGTGACCGCCATGGCCAGCCCCACCCCTGAGCACCCGCAGATTGCCGGCGCATCTTCGAAGGCAGGAAGCCTTTCCCCTGGCCTCATCGCGCTGCTGGCCGGCTTCGCCGCCGTCGGCGTGCTGTCGACCAACATCATGTTGCCGGCCTTTCCGGCCATCGCCACGGCGCTGCATGTGGCGCCGCGCGATCTTGGCGTGACGCTTTCCAGCTTTTTCCTCGTCTTCGCCCTGGGCCAGGTTTTCGTTGGTCCGATCTCGGACCGGTTTGGCCGCCGCAGGGTGATTGTCAGCGGACTTGGGCTGTTTCTGCTCGGCTCGGCCATTTGCGGCCTCGCCCCTTCCCTGGAGATTCTGGTCGCCGGCCGGGTGATCCAGGCCATGGGCGTCTGCGCCACTTCGGTGCTGGCGCGGGCCATCGCCCGCGATCTTTTCGACGGGGACATGCTGGCGAAGGCGCTGTCGATGATCATGGTGGCCATGGCGGCGGCGCCGGGCTTCTCGCCGCTGGTCGGCGGCCTCATCGCCACCTTCTTCGACTGGCGCATGATTTTCCTGCTGGTCAGCGTCGTCGCCGTGATCCTGCTCGTCGCCTATGTGTCCAGGCTTGGCGAAACCCATCCGCCAGATCGCCGCGCGCCGCTTTCCCTGCCGAATGTCATTGGCGCCTATGCGGCGTTGGCCGTGGACGTGCGCTTCATCTGCCCGGCGCTCGCCGTCAGCCTGATTATCGGCGGTCTGTACGCCACCTTCGCCGCTGCGCCCGTGATCCTGATGGCGGAGATCGGCATGACGCCGATCCAGTATGGATTGTTCACGGCGGCGACCGTATTCGTGGTGTTTGGCGCCGGACTGGCGGCGCCGCGACTGGCCGCCCGGTTTGGCGCGCTCACCATGGCCCACGCCGGAGCGTTCCTCGCCGCCGCCGGCGGGCTGCTGTTGCTGCTCACCTACCGTCAGCCGAGCCTGGTCGCCTACACCGCGTCAACCGTCATCTTTCTGCTCGGCATGGGCATGGCCAATCCGCTGGGGACCGCCATCGCGCTCCGGCCCTTTGGCGCGCGGGCTGGACTGGCCTCGGCGCTGATCGGCTTCCTGCAGATGGCGGCCGCCGCCGCGACCACGGCGCTTGCCTCCAGCCTGCCGTTCGCCACAGCCACTGTGCTCGGCGCCATGCAGCTTTGCGGCGGGCTGGCCGCTCTCGCCCTGCTCGGGCAACTGGCTCGCGCCGCCAGAAAGGCGCCCGCTATCGCCACGGCGGAAGGATAGCCGCCCGCCGATAACAACAGGAAACAACGCCATGGACGTACTGAGAAACAACCCGGCGCAACTGGGCGGACTGGAGCAGTTGCGCGGGCTCATGGCGGCGGGAAAGCCGCCGCCGATGATGCGGACGCTGTCGTTCGCGCCGACGATGGTCGAACCCGGCAAGGTGGTGTTCGAAGGCTTACCTGGACCGGAAACGCTGAACCCGATCGGTTCGGTGCATGGCGGCTACGCCGCCACATTGCTCGACAGCGCCTGCGGCGCGGCGGTTCACACCCGGTTGGGCGCCCATCAGGGCTTCACCACGCTGGAGTTGAAAGTGGCGTATCATCACGCCCTGACGCCGGCGAGCGGCCCGGTGAAAGCTGAAGGCGTGGTGGTGTCGATGGGCGCCCGGGTCGCCTTCGCCGAGGCGAAACTCACCGACGCGGGCGGTCGGATCTGCGCCTCGGCCACCTCAACCCTGCTGGTTTTCGAGCTGAAGCCGGTCTGAGATCGCCTCCGCCGCATCCCTGACAGGCTGGCCGATCCTTGGCACGTCGCCCCGCCCCCGGCTGCGGGGGCGAAAGTCGCTTGGCTGCCGGCCTGTCCAGCGACGAAAAGCCGTGCGGAAGCTCGCTGTTGCGCCAAAACCAAGCACACGGGCGATTTCATCGGTTTTCATGCGGGTGGCGCGCAGATAGCGGATCGCCAGACGGGCGCGCACCGTGTCGAGAATGCCGGCATAGGACGCCCCCTCCGCCAGCAGCCAGCGTCGCAGGGTGCGCGAAGTTACATGCATGCGGGCGGCCACCTCATCGATGCCCGGAAAATCATGGCGCGCCTCTTCCAGCATGCGGGTGACGACGCCGGCCACGCCGCTGCCGGCAGCGATCTGCTCGCAAAGCTGGCCGCAAATTTCCTCCAGCGCCTGAGCCGTCAGCGGATCGGCCATGCGCATGGGTTCGCCAACCCATCTCCGGTCCCAGAGAATCTCATCCCGCGCCGCGCCAAAGCGCACCGGCGCGCCGTACAGGCGCATGATTTCGGCCGCATGGCGCGGTTTGGCGCGCGACAGGCGCACGCCGGCGAGCTGGAAACCCTCGCCATAAAGGTCGCGCTGGTACGTCAGCGCCATGCCCAGGTGAAAATCCAGGATGAAATCGAACAGCTCCGGTTCAAGATCGTAAGCGTCGAAATAGCTCATGACGCAATGGAGTTCCGAGAGGCTGACATTGACGCCCAGCACCGGCGTCGAGAGCTGACGGTGCTTCTCGAAACAGGTCATCAACTGCTTCCAGTTGGCAGAGGTCAGAAGCAGCAGGCCAAAATAGCCGAGCATTGGCAGATGGCATTGCAGGCCGCCGCGCAGGGCGAACAGGGGATCATCGACCAGGGCGTGGGCGTTGCGGAACACGCCGATGAGCTGCCGGATCGACATGCGCGCCGCCACATTGTCAAGGTCCCGCGCCTGCAACCCCACGCCGGCCAGGGCGCGGGCCGGCTCCACCCCTGCGGCCTCAAGCTGCGTCACCAGGGCGCGGGCCTTGTGCAGGGGATGCACGGCCGGATCAAGCGCCGCCGGCAGCGTTCGCAACATCGGCAGGCTGGCGGGAACCGGTTGCGGCCTGTCCAGCATGGCTCCTCCCGTCATGTTCACGCGCCCGGATTTGTTCCGGTTTCGCAGCGGCGTGTCCGCCAACCGTCCCCGAATGTCCGCAAAAGCGACTTGGAGACAGCAGGCATTATCTAACATCATTCCAGAAAAGACGGACCGCAACAGCGACGCCTCCGCAGCGCGTCAGGGTCCCCGGGCGCGTTGCGGCGTGAAAAGCCTTGCGGATGCCGGCAATTAGCGAGGAACGCCCATGACCACGGTCGCCGACAGCGAACGGCTGAAGTCTTTTGTCACCGCGCTTTTTCAAGCCGCGGGCTCCAGCAGCCAGGAAGCGCAGGAGATCGCCGATCATCTGGTGGAGGCCAATCTGGCCGGGCACGACAGCCACGGCGTCGGCATGATCCCGGCCTATTTCCTCCACCTGCGCGCTGGCCACGTCAAACCCAACCAGACGCCGCGACGCATTGGCGGCGACGGCGCCTTCGCCCGCTTCGACGGCCAGATGGGCTATGGCCAGCCGGCCGCCAACCGGGTGATGGACGAAGCCGCCGCCATCGCCCGCGCCCACGGCGTCGCGGTGACGACCCTGTGCAACGCCCAGCATATCGGCCGCGTCGGCGCCTATGCCGAGCGGTTGCAGGCGGAAGGCCTGCTGTCGCTGCATTTCGTCAACGCCGTCTATCACACGCCCACCGTCGCGCCCTATCGCGGCAGCGACGCGCGGGTCATGACCAACCCGGTGTGCATCGGCCTGCCCGGCGCGGCGCCGATGCTGCTGGATTTCGCCACCGCGACCATCGCCCTCGGCAAGGTGCGCGTCGCCTGGAACAAGGGCGTCGCGGCGCCGGAGGGGAGCCTGATCGATCATCAGGGCCGGCCAACGACCAGTCCGGCGGTGATGTTCGAGGAGCCGCGCGGGGCGCAGACCGCCTTCGGCCTGCACAAGGGCTGGGGGCTGGCCTTCATGGCGGAGGCGCTCGGCGGCGTCATGACCGGCGGCCCCCGCTCCGGCGACGGGTTCGCCGGCGAACGCGGCCTGGTCAACGGCATCATGTCGATTGTCATCGATCCCGCCCGTCTCATCGAGACGCAATGGCTGGACGCCGCCATGACCACGCTGGTCGATTACGTGAAGGCCTCGCCCGCCGCCGATCCAGGGGCGCCGGTGCAGGTTCCCGGCGAAGCCGAAGCACTGATGCGCGCCGAACGGCGGCGCAACGGCATCCCCATCGATCCCACAACCTGGTCGCAAATCCTTGCCTGCGCGGAGCCTTATGGCCTGCGCGCTCCGGCCTGAATCCGGGAGGGCGCGATGCGGGGACAAATCAGGGCGTTCGTTTCGATGTTTTTGGCGCGTTGGTTGATCCGCACAGCTATCTGCGCACCGCTAAACTGCTGTCGCTGCAACTGCGTGAGGTCTGCATGACGGCGGCGCACAACGAGGATCTGCAAGCGGCGCGCGCCTGCGGCCTGCGCACGGCGTTCATTTACCGGCGCACGGAATATGGGCCGGAGCAGCGCGCCGATCTCCAGCCTGCCGCCGACCGGGACTTCATAGCCGAATCCATCACCGATCTGGCCGCCCAGGCCGGCTGCGCCTGAAGCCGCCGCCAGCATAACCGGGGATAACCACATGACCGCATCCGACCAGCGCCCCGCCCGCAAATTGCGCAGCGCCGGCCTCACCGGCCCCAATGCCTTCGCCACCCGCGCCATGCTGCGCGCCGCCGGCGTGAAGGCGGAAGACTTTGGCAAGCCGGTCATCGGCATCGCCAACACCTGGAGCGGCGCCATGCCGTGCAACATCCATCTGCGCGATCTGGCGGCGCGGGTGGCGGACGGCGTGCGCGCCGCCGGCGGCGTGCCGCTGGAGATCAACACGGTTGCGGTGAGCGACGCGGTGCTGGCGGTCGGCGGCGCTTCGCTGATCAGCCGCGAGATGATCGCCGATTCCATCGAGCTGGCGGCCACCGCCTACGCCTTCGACGCCATGGTGGCGATCGGCGGCTGCGACAAGACCAACCCGGGCTGCATCATGGCCATGGCGCGGCTCAACATTCCGGCGGTCTATCTGTACGGCGGCGCCATCGCCCCCGGGCGCTATCGCGGCAAGGACGTCACCATCCAGACCCTGGCGGAAATGTCCGGCGCCTTCGCCGCTGGCGCCGTGACCCGCGCCGACATGGACGAACTGGTGGAAACCGCCCTGCCTGGTCCTGGCGCCTGCGGCGGCATGTTCACCGCCAACACCATGGGCTCGGCCATCGAGGTGATGGGGCTGACGGCGGCCAATTGCACAAGCGCCCCGGCGGTGAGCGGGCGGCGCGGCGACATCGCCTTCGAGACCGGCCAGCTGATTCTCGACGTGCTCGCGCGCGACGTGCGGCCGCGCCAGATCATCACCCGGGCGGCGCTGCACAACGCTATGGCCGTGGTGGCGGCGATGGGCGGCTCCACCAACGCCGTGCTGCATCTGCTGGCCATCGCCCATGAGGCTGGCGTCAGGCTGGAGCTGGAGGAATTCCAGCAGATCAGCGACCGCACCCCTCACCTCGGCAATTTCACGCCCTCCGGCAAATACAACATGCAGGACCTGCACCAGATTGGCGGCGTGCCGGTGGTGATGCAGGCGCTGCATCGCACGGGCCTGCTCGATGGCGACGCCCTCACCGTCGACGGGCGCACGTTGGCGGAGCGCCTCACCGGGGTAAGCTTCCCCACCGGCCAGGACGTGATCGCCGCCCCCGAGGCGCCGCTGCACCCCAATGGCGGCTGGGTGATCCTGCGCGGCGACCTGGCGCCGGAGGGCGCGGTGCTGAAGGCGACCGGAACCGAGCTGCGCCGTCACGTCGGCCGCGCCCGGGTGTTCGAGGACGAGCCGGCGGCCTATGCGGCGGTGATGGCCCGGCAAATCGTCGCCGGCGATACGATGGTGATCCGCAACGAAGGCCCGGCCGGCGGGCCCGGCATGCGCGAGACGGCGCGCGTCACCGCCGCCCTGGTTGGCCAGGGCTTCAAGGACAGCGTGGCGCTGATCACCGACGGGCGTTTCTCCGGCATTTCGCATGGTCTCGCCATCGGCCACGTCAGCCCGGAAGCGGCGTTCGGCGGGCCGATCGCCCTGGTGCGCGACGGCGACGAGATCGTGGTGGACCTCGACGCCCGGCGCATCGATCTGAATGTGTCGCCCGAGATACTCGCCAGCCGTCAGGCCGCCTGGCGCCCGCCCGGGCGCCCGGCGAGCACCAGCGTCTACGACAAATACGCCCGCAACGTCAGCTCCGCTTCCACCGGGGCCGTAACAACGCCAGCGCGGGCGTGAGCTCCCCCCGACGAGGTCTGGCCATGAAGTGATGACCACCCATGACGCGAGCAACGACGAACCCGGTGACGCCGGAGAGGATTTTCGCGGTTCTGGACCAGGACAGCTGGTTCGCGGCCCTGCCCGCGGCGCTGAAGGACGTCATCGTGCGTCACGGCTGCGTGCGCGATCACAAGGCCGGCGAGTTGCTGTTCGCCGCCGGCGATGAACCGGATGGCCTGTACGCGCTGCTGTCCGGCCAGATAAATCTGGTGAGCAATACCTGCGCCGGCCGCCAGATCACCCAGGGGGTGCATCGCCCGGGGGCATGGTTCGGCTATCTGGCCCTGCTCGACGCCAGGCCCCATTGCCAGGACGCAGCAGCGGCCGGGCCCGCGAGAACCCTGCGTCTGAGCGCCTCCGCCTTCCGGCGCGTGCTCCGCGACAATCCAGCCTGGCACCAGCACTTCACCCAGCTGCTGTGCGGCGATGTCCGGCTGATCCTCGCCATGCTGGTCGACAGCCTGACCAGTCCGCTCAGCAGCCGGCTGGCGTCGACATTGCTGGACATGTCGGCCGTCGCGCCGGACTGCGCGGCCGCGGCGCCGCGCCTGACCCAGGAAACGCTGGCTGGCATGGTCGGCGCTTCCCGGCAGACCGTGAACCGCCAGTTGCGCGACTGGCAGGCCCGCAACATCATCCGGCTGGGTTATGGCGTGGTGACGGTGGTTGACCGGGCAGCCCTGGCCAGCGCCGCCAACGGCGACGCCGGTTTCCGGCGGGCGGACCATCAGGTCGCCTGACCTGCGGGCTTTTCACAGGACGTTTGTTGGGGAAGCGCCGCCGGAACTGGCGGCGCGGCTGGCGAACGGGCCTGGATCATGGGGTGATGATCTCGCCGAACAGCACCCAGGTTTTGCCATTGAAGCGTTGGAGTTGCAGGCTTTTCAGCGGGTAATAATCGGTTGGCGTGGTGTGCAGTTTGATCCCGGGCAACAGCATCGGGATGCGAAAATCCATATTCGCCGCCTGCTTCATGATGTTTTCCCGCGTCAGGTCATCACCGGCCTGCTCCAGCAGACGGGCGGTCGCGGCGGCGACCACATAGCCATAAACATTGCCCGAATCCTGCAGATTGCCGTCGGGATAGTATTTGGCCATGAAGGCCAGCCAGTCCTTTGTCTCGGGATCATCCTTCCACTGGGGGTCCGTCGGGTCTTTCACGTATTGCGCCGTGATGATGTCCTTTGACGCTTCAAGACCGGCAGGTTGCAGCACCATCGAGACGGAAGCCGAGGTCGCGGCGAGGAAGAAGGTCGGCTTCCAGCCAATTTCATGAATCTTGCGGATGCCCTGCGCCGCCTGTTTGGGAATGGCGTGCATGAACAGCACGTCCGCGCCTGAGGCCCGCAGCTTCAGGATCTGGCTGTCAATGCTCGGGTCCGTCGGTTCGTAGGTCGCCTCGGAGACAACCATTTTCTTCACGTTGTCCGGTCCCAGGCCTTTCTTGAAGCCATAGGCGTAGTCCTTGCCGGCGTCATCGTTCTGGTAAAGCAGCGCGATCTTCGCGTCCGGCTTGTGCTTCAGCACATAAGCGGCGTAGACCGCCGTTTCCGCCTGGTAGGACGGCTGGAAGCTCATGCTCCAGGGGAAATGCTTGGGATCGCCCCATGCGGTGGCCCCGCCGCCGACGAAAAGTTGCGGAATTTTCCTGTCGTTCAGATATTTGCGCACCACCATGCCGGTCGGGGTGCCAAGCGGGCTGAAGATGAAGGAGACATTCTCCTGCTCCACCAGCTTGCGCGTCTGCTCGAAGGTCTTGGGCGGGCTGTAGGCGTCGTCCAGCGAGATCAGGCTGACCTTGCGGCCGTTGATGCCGCCCTTCTCGTTGACCATTCTGAAATAGGCGATCTGCGCCCGCGGAATGACGCTATAGGCGGAAGCCGGACCGCTATAGGCGAATGTCTGGCCGATTCTGATCTCCGAGTCGGTGACGCCCGGACCATAGTTCTTTCCAGCCATGGCCGGACCGAGGCTGGCGATCATGGACATCGCCGCAACGGCGGTTAAACCCCATTTCATTGTGACGCCTCCCGATATTTTTGTTGCCCGATAGCAGCCATGGCGAACGCGCCATGCCCACGCGGTTTCCGGTGTTTTTGCGCGATCCTGCCCGGATGCGCCGGCCGCCTGATGAGTGTGCACGCAAGCAACGCGCAGCAATGTCACAAGCGCGACATTGTCGCCGGCCGCCCGCGCATCAGCGCTGCACGGGCCGCAGCGGCGTCACGTCAGGCGGTTTCATGCGCCTGCCAGGCGCGAAGCGGCTTCCGCTTCACCAGAAAATGCGCCGGCCTGTATTTGCACGAGATGTCGCGGCGTTTCGCCGGCTGCGAACCTGGCCGCGTTGTCGGCCACATGGCGCGCCAGCCGCGACATGTATCGCGGTGAGGCGGCGCCGCCGAGGTGCGGCGTGATGATGACGTCCGGTTCGTCCCACAAGGGGTGACCATGGGGCAGCGGCTCCGGGTCGGTGACGTCCAGGCCCGCGCCGCCGATCCGGCCTGCCCGCAACGCCTCCAGCAACGCCCCGCTGTCCACCAGGTCGCCGCGCGCCACATTGATGAGCAGGGCCTCCGGCTTGCAGAGGGCCAGCTGTTCGCGGCCAATCATGCCCCTGGTTCCGGGCGTGGACGGAGCGGCGACGACAATAACGTCGGCCTCCGCCAGCGCCTCGCCCAGACGCCCCGCCGGATAGATGACGTCCGCCTCCGCCACGGGGCGGCCGGTGCGGTTGACCCCGGCGACGCTCATGCCAAAAGCTCTGGCGCGCATGGCGGTTTCGCGGCCGATGCTGCCCATGCCGACGATCAGCATGCGGGCGCCTGCCAGCGAGCGCACCTGCTGACGCACGGTTGCGTTCCAGCGGCCGGCCTGCTGGTCGGCGGCGCACTGGCGGGCGCGGCGCGCCAGCCCGAGAATCAGGGTGAATACGTGCTCGGCGACGCTGGGGGACCAGACGTCTCCGGCGTTACTGACCTTGCAGCGGCCCGGCAGGCCGTGCTGGTCGAGGGTTTCGTAGCCCGCCGTCAGCAACTGCAGCCAGCGGGTCCGCGCTTCAGGCGCCGCCAGCGCCGCCGCCAGCTGTGGCCCGTAGTGAAAGCTGCCGAGAACGATGGCGTCCGCCTCGCGCGTCGCCGCCGCCAGATCAGCGACCGCGCACGGCCAGGCCTCGATCCCTCGCACGCCGGCCAGCAGGGTCAGCATTTCGTCGAGGGCCACCGGTGAGCAGACAGCGATACGCATGGCGACAGTCCCATGATGGTGAACGTCAGGTCAGGGTGAGCGAAACCTCGCCCAGCCCTTCAAGGCGGCCAACGAGCGTCGCGCCGGCGGGCGCAGGCCAGGGCGGAATGCACGAGCCGCTGCTGACAATCTCGCCGGCTTTCAGCGGCGCGCCCGTGGCGGCGCGGTTGCGGGCGAAGCGCAGCAATTGCCCCAGCGGACCATCGACGACCAGGGAGCCTGAGCCGCTGGCGACGGTTTCGCCATTGGCCCTGAGCGTCACCGGCATGGCTTCCAGATCCAGCGCGCGCCAGTTGGCGACCGGCGGGCCCACGACCAGCGCCCCGGCGTTGCCGAGGTCGGCGACGATGGCCGCCGGTCCCGGGCGCGGCTTCTGGAAAAAACGGCTGTCCGCCACCTCGAGGGTGGGAAAAACGTCAGCGATGGCGTCGCGCAGGGTCGCCATGTCGATCCGTGGATCGGCAATATCGGCGCCGAGACGGAAACCGACCTCCAGTTCGATGGCGCAGACGAAAAAATCCGCGCGCGGCAGGGTGGCGGGGCTGGCGTGGGTCCAGGCGGAGAGGACGGGGCCGTGAAACGGTTCTGAGAAACCCAGGGCCTGCATGGTGGCCGTGCTGGTGGCGCCGAGCTTGTATCCGGTCTGCGCGCCGCCTGAAATGGCGAGGCGGCGGGCCGCATGCTCGGCCTGCATAACATAGCCTTCATCAAGGGTCGTGGGCCCGGCGACAGCCTTCCCGCCCAGATCCAGCGGAACGCCGCTTCGCCATGCCGCCAGCAGTTCATCGACCATCGCCGTCATTGTCGCCCCGTCTCTCTCGCCATGTTTTCCGGATCATGCACCAGTCATACGCTGCAAACCGTCGCCTCGACGACATTCCGGCCGGAGGACGCCGCCCTGCCGGAACCCCGGCCGCCAGCAGGGGGTTCCGCCCTGACAGGGACGGAGACCAGAGCATGAACCTTATCCGCCATAATTATGACGCGGCCGAAGCGACGCCGACGCCGCCTGGTCTCGTTTATGTATCGGACAGCGAACCGGGCATCGCGCGTCGCCGCCACGGCCGGGGATTCAGCTATCGTCATCCCGACGGTTCGCCGCTCGATGCGGCCGAACTGGCGCGGGTGCGCACCCTTGGCGTGCCGCCGGCCTACCGCGACGTCTGGATCTGCCCGCTGGCCAACGGCCATCTGCAGGCTACCGGCCGCGATGCGCGCGGGCGCAAGCAATATCGCTATCACGCCGCGTGGCAGGCCGCCCAGGCCGAAACCCGCTTCGCCCAGCTCGTCGGTTTTGGAGAAAGTTTGCCGATGATCCGGCGCCGGTTGCGACGCGACCTGCAAGGCGACGCCGGCGACATGGCCTTCAGCCTCGCGGCGCTGGTGATGCTCATCGACCAGACCAGCCTGCGCGTCGGCAATGCCTGCTACACGGCGCAAAACCGCACGTTCGGGGCGAGCACGCTGCTGGCCCGGCATCTCACCCTGGAGGACGGCGTGGTGCGGCTGCGCTTTCGGGCCAAGGGCGGCAGGCGCGTGCAACATACGTTGCGGAACCGCCGGCTGGCGCGGGTATTGCACGAGATTGGCGACCTGCCGGGCCGTAACCTGTTCACCTATATCGACGAGGCTGGCGAAACGCGCGCCCTCGCCTCCCAGGACGTTAATGCCTGGCTGGCCGGCGTCGCCGGCCCCGGCATTACCGCCAAGACGTTTCGCACCTGGGGCGGCACGCTGGCCGCCTTCGAGGCGGCGCGGCAGACCCCGGCCGACCAGAAGGCGACCGTGAAGGCGCTGACCGCCGCTGCCGCCGGGCGGCTGAACAATACCCCGGCCATCTGCCGCAAATCCTATATCCACCCGGGTGTCATGGCATTGGCGGACATGACGCCGGCGGAGCGCGCAAGCAGGCTTGCGCGCCCGACCCCGCATGACGTGACGGACCTGCGCGCCGACGAGGCCCGGTTGCTGGCTTTCCTGAAAACCGTCTGATGAAGGCGCCGAGGGAACAGCTTTCTTTTCTGAGGAAATTATACTATATATTTTTTCCATGGAAAGGATATCGCCATGTTGACCGATGAATCCCGGCAGACGCCCCAAGTGGCGGCGGGGCCGGTCGTCACCAAAGCGGTGGTCCGCGCCGCCGGGCGACTGGGCGTCAACGCCCGGACGCTGGCCGCCTGCATTGGCGTCAGCGAAGCGACGGCGTCGCGCATGAAGCGCGGCGCGTTCAACCTGGAGCCCGCATCCAAGCCATTCGAACTGGCCGTGCTGTTCATCCGCCTGTTCCGTTCGCTCGATGCGCTGGTTGGCGGCGACGATGGCGTCGCGGCCGCCTGGCTGAACGCGCCCAACACCATGCTGGCGGCGCGCCCCGTCGAAAAATTGCAGAGCATCAGCGGACTTGTCGATGTCATCGCCTATCTGGACGCGCGTCGCGCTCTCATCTGAGTTCCGGCCCTACGCCGGAACCTGCTGGCGGCTGGTGGAGGCGCAGCACCACGTCTCCACCCTGAAGCTGACCGACAACCTGGCCGAACAGGCGCTGCTGGAAGAGCTGATCGAGGAGACGAAGCCGGCGATCCCGCCCGAATGCCGCCATCTCGACTTTCTGCTGGCGACGCCGTTTCGCTATGGGGCGCTTTACCCCACCGGCTCGCGCTTCCGCCGGGCGGGCCGGACCCCGGGCGTCTATTACGCCGCCGACCGTCCAGCGACGGCAGTGGCGGAAATGGCCTTCTACCGGCTGCTGTTCTTCGCCGAGTCGCCAGCCACGCCCTGGCCCGCCGACGCCTCCGAATACACCGCCTTCGCCGCCACCGTGGCCAGCGGCCGGATGCTCGATCTGACAGAGGCGCCGCTGGCGCAGGATGCGGACGTCTGGCGCGATCCCGTCGCTTATGAAGGCTGCCAGGCCTTTGCCGACGCCGCCCGCGCCGCCGATGCGGAGATCATCCGCTACAGCGCCGTGCGCGATCCACGCGGCGGCGCCAATCTGGCGCTGTTCTCCTGCCGCATCTTCACCCAGCCCGCGCCGGTGGAGCGGCAGAGCTGGCGCATGCGCATCGGCGCCAGCGGCGTGCAGGCCCTGTGCGAGTTTCCCCGCCAGGCGGTGGAGTTCTCGCACGCGGATTTCGCCGCCGACCCCCGTATCGCAGGGATGAACCTGGACCGGCTGGCGCGACCAGGCAAATAAGGCGCGATCAATCGCAGAAGTGGCCGATCACGGAAGGAATCGATCACAGGAGCGATCGGTTTCCTGCGATTACGCTATCGGCCTGGAGGACGCCTGTCGTCGCATCTGAGCGGGGGCGCGCGCAGGTAGCCCCGCGCACTGGGCCCCGCGCGCGGCCTCTTTCCTTCACGCCTCCCGGTCATCATGGCCCGGCCCGGCCCGGCTATCCACGAAAGCGGCGGGCTCGCAAGGCGTCACGGCTGGATCGCAAACCCACAGGCGTTACCGCCCGCAACAGGCGCGGGCGCGGCGCGCGCGAAACCAGGGATAAGCCAAGCTGGCAAGCCGGCGCGCCGGGAAGAGGTCGCGCCGGGAAACGTCTATAAAAAAACACCTGAAAATTATATAGATAAACAATGACGATAACCTGATATATCAGGAAACGGCGTCACCGGTGCTGGCTCTGTTCATCGGGTTCTTCAGGCGCATCCTCGTGGCCCAGAATAGCGCGCCATGCGTTGAACGCCGGCGCTTCGCCGTGCAGCGCCATGGCCTGGGCCAGGGCGACGCGGGCGGCGGCGCGGGCCGGACGGGTTTCAGGCTCCCGCCTGCCGTCAGGGCCGGCGCCGGCGGCGATGGCGGTCAGGATTTCATGCTTCACCGCCCGATGAGCCGGATCGCCGTATGCGGCCAGCAGCGACTGGAACGCCGCATGGGCCTGCTGATCGAACGGACGCGGTTTGCCCAGCGTGGTTTTCATTGGGTGCGATGGGCCAAGGTGAACGACAGGAACCAGGCCCGCCGGGATCGGCTCGGTGGCGGCGTGGGTGCGGCCGGTGCGCAGCATTTTCGGCAGCAGATGGGTGTGCGGCCCTTCCGGGCTGACGCCATCCGGCGGCGGAATCGGCTGAAACACCTCGATGCGGCCGATCTGGCCGCAGAATACCCGGTGGGGGCCGTGGCGCAGGATGGCGCCCATGGGCGAGCGTTCCGGATCGAACACCGAAGCGCCTTCCGCCGCGCGCAGCACGGTGATCAGTTCCGGATGGCTGGTCCTTATGCAGGCGTCAACCTGCAGCGCGCCCAGCCCGAGGTCGAACAGGATGGCCTCGCGGTCCTGGGGGCGCACGGCCTCACGATCCGGCCCCAGTTCGGTCAGCGTCGCGCGGCGGTTCATGGCGCAGGCGTCGCGCGGCAGGCACAGGGCGATGCTCTGGCTCCAGCTGCGCCCCTGCGACAGCGGCCGCTCGAAAGCCACGGCGGCCAGTCGCGGGTGCGGCGTGAGGCGCATGGCGCCGCGGCCGGTCGCCGCCTCCACCACATCGGCGTCGAGGCGCACATGGGCAGGTTCATTGGGATCGCGCAGGAATTCGGCCACGGCCCCGAAGGTCCCCAGCGCCCAGGCGCTGGCGCAATCGTCCGCATGGCGCCGCACCATGTCAAAAACGCCCTGCGCATCAGTCATGTCCATCCTCCGTCCTGTTGCTTGCCCAGGGATCGACCGGCTCCCAGGGCGTTACGTAGTTCTCGCCCCGGTGGCTGGCGTGGGCCAGGCGGACGTGGAAAGCGCGAGCGACGATGGCGTCGTCGAGCACCGCCTGGGGCGGGCCGTCCGCCAGCTTGCGCCCGTCCACCAGCAAGGCCAGGCGATCGCAGAAGCGCGAGGCAAGGGCCAGGTCATGCAGGGTGACCAGCACGCCGCAGCCAGCCCGCGCCTTAGCCCGCAACAGGCGCATGACCTGGAGCTGGTGCAACGGATCGAGCGCCGCCGCCGGCTCGTCGGCCAGCAGGAACGGCGCTTCCACCGCCAGCGCCCGGGCCAGCAGCACGCGCACGCGCTCGCCGCCCGAAAGGCCATTGAGGGGCCGGTCGCGGAACTGGCGGCAATCGGCCTCGTCCATGGCCCGGTCGATGGCGGCGTGATCGGCGGCGGTGAGGCTGGCGAAGGCGCGCCGGTGCGGCAGGCGGCCGAGGGCGACGATATCGCTGGCGCGCATGGCGCCGTTATCGTCGCTGAGGGAATTGGCGCTCTGGGACAACCAGGCGACGCAGCGCGCCAGTTGCTGGCGGCCGATCTCGCCAGCCGTCTGTCCGCCCCAGGCAATCTGGCCGGCGTCGGGCGGCGCGACGCCGGCGAGAATGCGCAGCAGCGTCGACTTGCCGGCGCCGTTCGGCCCGATCAGGCCGACGATCTCGCCCCGGCGCAGGGTGAAGTCGACGCCATCCAGGGCCAGTTGCGCGCCATGCGCCAGTTTCAGCCCGCTGGCGGCGATGGCGTCGATCGCGGTCATGCCCGCCTCCTGCCCTGCAACATCGAGATCAGGAACGGCGCGCCGACCAGCGCGGTCATCACGCCGAGCTTCAGTTCGGGCTGGACCGGCAAAAGCCGCACCGCCATGTCGGCGCAGAGCACGATCATTGCGCCGGCAAAACCGCTGACCAGCAACAACCGGCCGGGGCGGTGGCCGACCAGCGGCCGCATCAGATGCGGCGCCACCAGACCGACAAAGCCGACGGCGCCGGTGACCGAAACGGCGCTGCCCACGGCCAGCGCCGAACCCAGCACCAGTTGCAGCCGCAGCCGCTGCAGATTGACGCCGAGGCTGGCGGCGGTGTCCTCGCCGAGGGCCAGCGCCTCCAGATTGCGGGCCGAGGCCAGCAGCGCGATCCACCCCAGAACCATCAGCGGCGCGGCCAGCAGGAACTGGGCCATGCTGCGGTCAGCCAGCGAGCCCATCAGCCAGAAGACGATTTCCAGCGCGGCGTAAGGATTGGGCGACAGGTTCAGCGCCAGCGCGGTGAAGGCGCCGGCCAGCGCGTTGATGGCGACGCCGGCGAGAATCAGCCCGGTGGGGCTGCGGCTGGCGCCGGCCATGCGAAACAGCAACAGGGTGGCGACCAGCGCCCCCACCATGCCGCCGAGCGGCAACGCGAGGGCGAAGGCGCCGGCGAAGCCGAAATAAAACACGCAAACGGCGCCGAACGCCGCCGCGCCGGAAACGCCAATAACGCCGGGCTCGGCCAGCGGATTGCGCAGCAACCCCTGCAACGCCGCCCCCGAAACGCCAAGGCTGAAGCCCATGAACGCCCCCAGAAGGGCGCGCGGCAGGCGCAGTTGCACCAGCACCAGCGCGTCCATGCTGTCGCGGCCGCTCCAGGCGCCGGCGATGGCCGCCCCCAGGTTGAGTGGCGCATAGCCAATGGCGACAGAGGCCAGGGTGAGCGCGACGGTAGCGACCAGCAGCACGGCGACCAGCCATGGCCACGGCAGCATCGGCAATGGGTGACGGATCATGGCGGGGCGGATCCTGGCAGGGCGGATTCTGGCCGGAGACTCGCCTGGTTGGCGGCGGCGCCCGCCCTGTGCGCCGCGCGCCAGTCGTCCGCCGCCAGGGCCAGCCTGGCCACGGCCTCGGCGACGCCGGGCCCGGAGCAGGTCCACAAACGCGCCGGCAAGGTCACCACGCGCGCATGTTTCGCCAGCGCTTTCAGGGCGGGATGCACCAGCACTTCGCCGGCCAGGGCGGGCGCCTCGCCTTCTTCGTCGGTGAGGATCAGCATGTCGGGCCTGGCTTGGATCACCGCCTCCAGCGGCGGCTGGGCCTGCCCGGCCAGCGGGCCGGCGGCGGCGAGATTGTCGATGCCGGCGCGGGTGAGAATGTCGTTGAGCAGCGTGCCAGGACCGGTGGTGAAGCCGCTCGCCCGCACCACCACGGCGCGGGGGCGCGGCGCATGCGGGTCCACCCTGGGCAGCCGTGCGTCGAAGGCCTTGATCTGGGCTTCGGCGCGCTCCGCCCCGTCGAGCAGCGCGCCGACATCGCGGATCTGCTGGCGCACGCCGTCGATGCTGGGCGGCGTATCGATCTCCACGACCGGAACGGCGAGCGCCCGCAGCAGCGTCACGGTGTTGCGGGTTGTATAAAGCCCGGCCAGCACCAGATCGGGACGGAAGGAGACAACATCCTCCACCAGCCCATAGTTGACCGGGATCGCCGCCGCCTCGGCGACGACATTTGACGTGTCGGGCCGGCGCGACAGGTAAGACACCGAGGCCACCGTTCCCGGCCGCGCCAGCCGCAGGGCCAGTTCATCCGTGCAGAGATTGACCGAGACGATGCGCTGCGGCCGTTGGGGCGCCGCCGCCGCCGCAACGGCGACGGACGCAAGGCCGAAGCCGGCGGCGACAGCCGCCAGCCCCGGACCGACGCCCCGGATACAGGTCCTGGCCAGTCCGCCGCGCATGTCGCCCTCAGAAGGTGATGCGCGCGCCGAGCGT
>Ga0180216_1000726_pt1 | contig 32044 bp, 26 predicted proteins | sample eDN3rd37CBELigMG_FD_128879 | JGI IMG/M metagenome (GOLD analysis project Ga0180216, IMG submission 128879) | Enriched Miracle-Growth compost microbial communities from Emeryville, California, USA - eDNA 3rd pass 37_C BE-Lig MG (version 2)... ... | reverse complement strand
GCTCGGGCCGCTGGGCTATGTTCCACCAGCGGAGTTCGAGGAGGCATTCACCCAGAGTCAGGCTCTGCCGAGGGCAGCGTGACTCAAGAACCGGAGCCTCCGGAGATCCCGGGGCGGTTCAGGTGCCCTGTGCGATACGGGTCCGGCTCCCGCACCTACAGCGGATTTCCTTCCGCTCTATGGGAAGCTCGTGGACCTCGTGGCATGCCTTACAGAAGGCCCACTGGAGCCCCTTCTCCTTGTTGGACGCCAACTGGAAATGCGGATGGATCTCGAAAGTGGTCCCGCAGGAACGACAGGTGCGACACTCCACCCAGAAGTGATGCAAGACCTCGTGCTCGGGGCCTTTGACTTTCGTCCTGTGGAAAGGTGCCAGCTGGGCAGCAATGGAGGCGCAGAGCTCGGCAATCTCCTCGCTCTCGGGATCGTAGGCAGCTGCTTCCAGTTCGAATCTCGTAATGAACGTGGCTACCGGGTCGATGTCGTATCCGATCACGTGGGCGCCACAGCGCATGGCTTCCACCAGGCTGGTTCCCCCTCCGACGAAGGGATCCAGGGCCACCGCGCCGTCCAGCGGCACCTCACCCAGGAAGGTGTCCCAAAAGCGGTTCGCTTCATCAGCATCAAGCGAAAGACCGGTCAAGATTGACCGGAACTGAGAACCGAGGCGTCGGGCGAACCAGCGGTGAACCCGATAGAGCGGGTTCGTGCATTGACCTTCCCGCATGGCAAGTTCAGCGATTTCGGCAATCGGAAGTGCGCCCGACTCAAGCAGGGTCGTGTCTGGGAAGCCGTGAAAGCGAGAGCGGGTGACGTCCTCTTGAACCACCCGGCGCTTCTGGGATACGGATTGCACAAGCGTCATGATCCGCCGCCCTTCGCCGCTGGCAGGCTTTCCGTGCGGAGCATGATCAAGTCCTGGTCAAGGCCGTGTCGCAGCACATCGAGCCTCCCGGAGACCGCGACCAGATGAGCCGCGGAAACAGGGCTCAGGCGGAACGGGAACAGGCTCGTGGAATCGAGGACCGTTCTCAAAGCCACCGAAGCGTTGGGATGAGCGTGCAAGAAGGCCTCGGCCAACCAGGCGATAACCTCCACCTGAGCTATGGCGAGCGAAAGCCCAGCGGTATAGATGCCTTTTTCCGATGTTTCCTTCAGGACCTCCCAATCGACGAAGCTCCGCAGCACCCGTCGTGCCGCTCTGGATACCGTGCCGCGTTCCCCATATTGCTCCCGCACGCGGCGCTGTACCTGGCTGGCTGCGGCCGTTCCCTGGAGCCTGAGCAGTCGCCCCACATGGGCCGCTACGGCCCCCCAGAACGGATAAACCGCCATGGCCATGCCCCAGTGGACCGCGATATGGTCCTCACGCGGCAGGTGGGAGAGAAGCTTGAGGCCTTCCCGCTGAAGGGGATGGAGGTCGCGCGGGGGGCGGACCCAGATCTTCATCAGGATGGTGATCACCTTCTCCCGATTGCCGCGTTTGGCATTCCCGCCGACAGACAGCTTGTCTTCGAAAAGCTCTTGGAGGACGTTGTAGATGGACGCCTCGTCGTTTCCGGCAAGCACCAGGTTGGCCGTTCTCTCCAGCCATTCAAGACGGACCCGCTGGCTGAAACCGATCTGGGTCAGGCGACTGTTCATCGGTCCCTCCTATCGATCTGGACAAGAGGGACGAGCAGTTCCTCGACACTAATGCCTCCATGACCGACGAGGGTTTCAGCCGCCCGCACGAAAGCAGCCCGGTTCGGAGCGATGAGGGCGAGGTAGTCCTCTGGGAGGCCCACCGAGGGCCACTCCAGGGACTCCGGGAATCGCTCCTTGATTTGAGCCCTGAGCCTGGGATCGGAGTAGACACGCACGCGCTCGCCGCGCAGGTCCGCGACCGCCCCTTCGGCAGGCCGTCCCACGCCTTTCGCCTCGATGTTGCCGTGGTCCGAGGCAAGGTAGACCTGGAAACCGCGGTCATGAAGCAGGCCGAGAAGGTCCCGCATGAATCCCTGTCTGGCCCATTGTCGAACCTGGTTGTGCATGCCCGCCGCACCCAGCTCCATGCCGTGCATGATCCGGTCGACCTTGTCGATGACCAGTCCGACGACACGTAGCCTGGGCCGGCTCAGTAGCTCGGAGACCTCGTCCAGGTCCCCGTCGCCTAGCCCCTTGGCGTAAGCCACCTCATGCTGCGTCAGCCCCTGATCGACCCAGAACTGCGTCCAAAGGCCCGGCTCCTTGTCTGTGGTATGGATACTCGCCGGGAAGTAGATCGGCGGCTTGCCGGCAAAGGCGGCCTGCCGGGAAACAGAGGTGATGGTGGGAATCCAGGCGAAAACGGCGTTCTCACGGAACCGCAGCTTTGAATCCAGATCTCCGAGCACATCGCGCAAGGCGATCCATTGGTCCAGGGCGAGGCCGTCCACCAGCAGAAAAGCGATCTTCGTGCGCCGGTCGTCTCCGAGGCTTCGGGCGAGGAACCGCGGGATGTGATGCAGCATCACCGGCGGCGCGGGCGGAAGGTTGATCAGGCTCGCGTAGCGCTTCACCACCCAATCGGTGAGCGCAGAATCGATCCGGGATCTCAATGCCTCCAGGCGCTCCCGGTATTCTTCCGGCAGGGTGGTGTCTGGCTCCAGCTCCAAGGCGACGAGCTCCGCCCAACGGTAGGCGAAATGGAGCCACTCCCCATGACGCGCCTCCACCGTGGGGATCGTCTTCTCGATTGCTACCAGCAGCCCCTCCATGCGGCGGCGACGGTTCTCCACGGGGGAGACTTTGATGCCGTAAGCCACCCAGGTCTTGGCGAGCGCTTGCGATTGCTCGTGAGGAACCGGCTGGAGGAAGCCCTCGAGGAAAAGGTTGTCGATGTAAATGCGGACATCGTGGTGGTCGAAAGGCAAGAGCGTCGGTCCTGGGAACTCGAAGCCGTAGTCCGCCGCGTCCTCGTGGACGGCATCGTCCTTCGGCTTTGCGAGCGAATCCAGGAACACCGGCCAGCGCTCCTGCAGGAACGCAAAGAATGCTTGCGCGTCGGGAATGATGACTTCCAGAGGCCAATCCTCGAACAGGCCGTTTTGACGAAGCACCTGGATAAAGCGCTCATCGAGGATGGCCGGGATTCTCATGCCCCGGTAATGGCGGCGCAGCAAGACCCGGAGCAGGTCCGATGGCTGCTTGATGAGTTCCGGCGCGATCTCGAACACATGACGAAGGACGAACTCCTTCGTAGCGTTGTCGCCGAGCTGCCCCGGCGCGTGCTTCGCCTGCGCATCGAACAAGGCGTCGAGATCAGCCCGGTCGAGCGCTGCGACCACGGGGTAGCTGAGATTCGGGAAGAGATCGCCCAGGTTGAATGAGAGCTTGCGGCCAGCCTGCAGCAGGTCGTAGGGCAAGGCATCGAGATCGCTCGAAGGCGATCTCAGCACCACCACCAGATCGGTTTTCTCGCCACGGTCCCAGCGGGAGCGAAACTTGGATTCGTAGGCATAGCGAAAGGCGACATGATCCTCGAACGGGATCAGCTCAAAGCCCCGTTCCCGGATCCCTTCGAGGACACCTTCTTCAAGGAGCAGGCCATCCGGATCCGCGACCAGGGTAAGCCGGGCGACCTGGGGTGTGAACTCACTCAGGATTTGGTCACGCCAACTACCCATGGACGCCTCCCTCCACGCGGACTAAAGCCAAGGGCGCCATTTCCGGCAAGATCTGGGCCCTGCGCTCGAGTTGTTCCCTGAAGCGTTCTTCCTCCTGTTCCAAGAGACTCAGGCGATGGTTACGGACCTGTGGCAGTCCGATGCGCTCGATGGCTCTGCGTCGCGCAGCGAAGGCGTACTCGCCCTTCTCACGCTCCCGAGCAAGACGCTCCCGGTGAGCGGCTACCTGCTCGTCGTAGATCGTCTTCCCCTGTCGTTCCGCCGCCTCCCGGAGTTGCTCGAAGGCTTGATGAGAGGTCTCGATGTCCAAATGCCAGAGGATCGTGGGCGGAGTGGTCAGCAGTTGATCCCAGATGTGCCGGGCAGTCGGCGTAAACACCCGACCGTCGTCGGCCAGGAACAAGGGCATGATCCGGCGACGATTCCAGTCGGCAGTCGAGATCGAGATTCGCCAGAGCGACCAGAAACCCATGATCTCTGGGGCAAGGCCAGGAAGCGTGATGACCGGGACCGGTTGTCCCGGGGCAAAGGGAGGTAGGCGCATGGCCAGCCCACGCACCTTGGGATCTTCCAGCGTCAAGTGGCGGCTCAAAGGCTTCTCTTCAGCCTCCTTGCTGGTGAAGACGACATTGGTCAGTCGCTCGCCGTTGGGCCAGGTGAGATCCCAGGCGCCGTTCTTCCTCTCAGCCTTGCCGCCGTGAGCCTGCAGGTAGCTTACCATCATGCGCTCCACCCAATGCGGGAGCGGGTGGGCCAGCAGCCGCTGGGCCTCACGAGGGTCCAGGTCCTCGGTAGAGCCGAGCACGGAAGCGCTCTGCCGGGACTCCCGGGCCTGCTCCTGGATGCTTTTCAGGACCTCGTCGACCTTCGTCTCCACCACATCGGGATTGAGGATGGCCTCCACATACAGATCATCGAAGATCTGGCCCGCCTGGGCAGAGTCGAGCACGTCACCGGTCTTGTCGATGCCGAACTCTTCGAAGATGACCGCCAATTTCTCCTCCAGGACCTCGCGGACACGGTGCTCGACCGAATCCTCGAACACGAAGTTGATGGCGCGCACCGTATGGGTCTGGCCGATGCGGTCCACCCGGCCGATGCGCTGTTCGAGGCGCATCGGGTTCCAGGGGATGTCGTAGTTGATGACCACATGACAGAACTGGAGGTTGAGCCCCTCACCGCCGGCGTCCGTCGAGATGAGGATGCGGGCATCCTTGGCAAAAGCGTCCTGGACCCGCTTGCGCTCCTCCAGGTCCATGGAGCCGTTGAGGCACACCACCTCGAAGCCACGCTCGGTCAGGAACTCGTACAGCATCTCCTGGGTCGGCACGAACTCGGTGAACACCAGCACTTTGAGATCCGGGTCGCCTTCCTCCGCCTGGAGGCGGTAGATCCAGTCCAGGAGCGCTTCAGCCTTGGCGTCCGGGCCCTGGCTTTCGCAGCGTTTGGCCGCTTCCAGGAGCAGCTTCACCTCGGTCCGTTCGTTTTTTAGTGCCTTGAACCGAGTCCTAAGCAGCGTATCCACCAGCTCCTGGCCGTCCAGGTCGGCCCAGTCCTCGTCGCTCAGCTGTGGAAAGAGCGTGAGCTGTTCCTGTGGGGCCTCGAGCGCTTCGAGGCGCCGCTCGAGCGTCGTGCGGATAGCGCGGGTGCTGGAGACCACCAGGCGCTGCATCAGGATCATGAGGAATCCGATGTAGCTGCGCTTCTCAGTGATGGCCTGGTTGTAGCCTTCTCGCACGTATTCGGTGACCGCCTCGTAGAGCAGCCGTTGATCCCGGTGGCGCTCCTTCCAGGAGACCGGTGCCAGCTCCGTACGCCGGGGTTTGAAAAGCGGCTTGCCTTCCGCATCGATGGCGCGGCGCTTCTCCGTGCGAATGACGTAGGGCTGGACCCGCTCCTTCGTGACGCTGCTGACGTCGGGAAACGCCTGCGGGTCCAGCAGGGCAATCAGGCGATGAAATTGCTCCGTTTTTCCCTGGTGCGGCGTGGCGGACAGCAAAAGCAGGTACGGCGCCGCTTCCGCCAGCCCTCGACCAAGCTTGTAGCGAGCCACCTGGTCCGTGCTTCCGCCCAGACGGTGGGCTTCGTCCACGATGACCAGATCCCAACCGGCGGAAATCAAGTCCTCGAAACGCTCACGATTGTACTGAGCCACCTGTTCCCGAGACCAGCCCCGCCGGCTGTCCAATGGCTTCACCGAGTCCATCGGGCAGACCACTTGGTCGAACATCGTCCACGGGTTGCGGCGCTCCGGGTGAGCGGCCTCCTGACTCGCCACTTGCGACGGATAACCTGCAATTGCCGACATGTGCCGAAGCGTCTTCAAGTCATCCGGGAGAATAAGCTGAAACTCCTCGTTGAAATGACGCCGCATTTCCGCCACCCATTGGGTCACCAGGCCCTTAGGGGCGATGACCAGCGTCCGCCTTACCAGGCCCCGGAGCTTGAGCTCCCGCATGATGAGACCCGCCTCGATCGTCTTGCCGAGTCCCACCTCGTCCGCCAGCAGATAGCGCACACGATCGCTGGAAACGGCCCTCAAGAGCGCGCGAATTTGATGCGGCAGCGGAATGACGGACGATTCGATGGGCGCAAGCAGGACGTCCTGGGTCAGCGCATCGGCGACCCGCGCCGCGGCGGCGAGATAAGCAATCCCGTCCACGGTGCCGACACTTGCTTCATGCACGGGCCGGAGGCGCGTGGCGGGCAACCGCACGACGGTATCCTTGCCCGGCAGCCAAACACGGCAGACGGTCTCGCCCCAGAGCGTCTGGGTTTCGATGACTCGGCAGAGCTCTCCGTGCTCGGGGCTGTAGTACCAGTTGTCATTTTCGATCGACATCAACTGTCAGCTTGTTCCCTGCTTCCCCGGTTTACGTTTCGATTGGATTGGGGCCCGTATCCCTATCGTAATCATCAAAGAACACTCGTTCTCCAACATGTACTGAACCATCTTCCGCAAGGTAGGCAATCTGGCTAAACGTTCGCCTCGGCGTCTGTCTGTCATGCGATCCACCGAGAATCCATTTTTCGCCAAGCAGCGTCCAGATCAGCCTCAAACCTAATCTCTCCAATCGTTCCGGAAGATCGTCCGCATCAGCCAGAAGCGAGGCTGGGCCACCCTCTGTGATGGATGGGTCACGAAAGACGGTTCTACCACTAAGGAGACGGTAGCCGTCTCGACCATCCCACCAAAGATCGTTCGGAGAAAAAAACTCCCGCGCAGGAACCAACATGTGGAAGTTCCTAGGAACAGAAGCATCGTACTCCCATTCCATTACGAGAGTATTCCAAGCTGGTTTGACCCTAACAGGAAGCTTCTGCCCGAACCCCCCTCTGCTATGCCATTCTTCCGGCGTTGTATTGAACGCTGAACCCCAAGGATATTCACCGGCAAATCCGTACAGCCATTCCGCGCCTTCAGGCATCCATCTACCAAAGAAGTTGCGCCCGAGTAAGCAGTCACGCGTATTAGAGAAATCGTCCCTTTGAACAAGATAACTATGTAAGTGGATCCATACATTCCTATAGGGATCATTAAACTCGGCGTTTTCTGGCCGCCGACCCCACGAAGGATACGCAACTAGAAGTCTCCACTTTTGCCCCTGGTGTTCTGTCGTTGAAAGCAGATCATCCAGCCGTGGCAAATCGTCCTCTCTAGCAACCCATTCTTCGTCCGAAAGTTGTCTATCCGTGTCAACGTCCGGCGCTGCGGTGACCCACCACGACTCCTCTGCATCTTCTGATTCCACTAGTTTCGGAGACAGTGTGGGGTCTAGCTTGCGCTCTTCCAAAAGAATCAAGGGCGTTCGCAAAGGATTTGGTTCCCAACTGTCACGTTGGCGTTCTACGTGATCGTGCAGTCGCGAGGCGAGCTGATACATCGCACTCCATTGATACTTCTTGCCGATTCTTTCTGCCCATGTCGGTTTGGCCCGGCCGGGCCCGTACTTCTGCAACATCATCGCATCATAGGACTCGCAACCAGATCCAACATAGCCAAAATCACGCGCGACGCGCTGCAGAATCCATTTCCCCATGTCAGATTTTGACATCGCATGCGTCCACGGCCGCAAGCAATTCATTGAGTACTTGAAAAAGTCACTGAAGAATTCGTCCGGCCTGAAACGGACAACTTTTGCCCACTGCTCAACCTGCTTGTCATCAGGAACTACCAGCGGCCAGTCAGGCGATACGGACTGAACCATCGAAACCGGATCACAACTTTCAGGCAAAGCTCCAAGAATCTCGGAGAGTTCAAGAATGCATCGGGCGTGATCGCGGATCAGCGCATTGCCAAACTGCGCCGTCCTATCGCGGGTGGTACGGCATAGAATCTCTGCGAGTCTGCCGGTGGCCGGTACATCACGCGTCAGAATCAGCGCCCCGTAGGCGCTCAGAAGGACTCGTTCACGCACCGCATCGTCGTCGCAGTCAGTGAATCGCTCGACGACCTTGGGGATAATCTCCGGTCGATGTGAGAAAAGGCGAATGACAGCACGGGTCGCCCTGTCCTTAACCCTGCGATCTGCCGCAGCGGTAAACCACAGTAGAAGCACGCTCCACCGCTCCAGAATGTCCGTTGCCATCCGCTCCAGTGGCAGCTCGATGGCAGCGTCTATGAGTCGGCGCACAACGCCGGACGACTCGTAACGGTCATGTAGATAAGCACACCAGTAAGCGTCACGGCGTGCCATGGGCTTCTTCCGAAGCAGGTCATCCAACCAGAAGGAGTCAATTGGAGATGGTTGCCAAGCAACGGAGAGAATGCTGTCCATGGCCTCAAAGGAGGTATCAGCGTTCGCCAAACCCTCGTAGAGGAGGTTCTCGGTTGATGCCGAAAAGGTATTGGGACTACGCCACGGCAGGTTATCAATAACGGTCTTCGTAACCGCACGCCGCACAGGCTCCTGCTCCATCAAGTCCGCAAGCTCAACGCCCTGATGGCGTTCTGGGATTAGGATAGAAAGAGCCCCTAGCACACCGCCATGCATAGCCACACCATCCTCGCTTTGTACGAGATAATGCAGTCTCCTGCCCGGAAGGAACGCATCGCGTATTGTTTGCGGTGAGGAGATCTCAGACAAGAGAGAATCCGCCACGATGAAATCCCCTAGCCGCTCGAATGCCGGGCGCACCGAGCACTCTTCTCCCAGCGGATCTTCTGTAATCGGCGCCTCTTCAATGAGGAGACCGTTGCCGATCAGCCAATCGACGACGGGGATGTTTTTTACAGAAGGACAGGCCCGTTGCACAGTATATTCTGCCGAAGAACGGGGAATCGCCACGTTCGCCGATTGAGCCACTGCTTGGCTGATTGACCGAAGGGCAGATCCAACAATATTGGCTCCTTGGCTGATCTCGAACTCGATGGCGAACTCCTTCTCCTTTTGAGCAATGAAGGCTCGTATGACGGGTGCAATACCTCGCCAGCCCGATGGAAGGCGCCTCTTCCCCTGGCTTTTCAACGTCTCGCACACGAGACGGAGATAAAGAGGATTCTTCAGTTCCGGCTGAAGGATGGGATCTACTGGCGGTTCAAGACCATAGAATTCAAAGAATTGTCTGCATGCATAATCCTCCGCACCTGCGAATCCCTTGTACTCTACCTTTGGAATTTGGATTTCTTCCGGAACACAATACAGCACATAAGGCGTTCGGCAGCTGACGCACAGTTTCAGATAGGGCCGATTGTGGAAAGCTTGGACGACTTCGGCTAAGTGATCCCGCCAGTATCGTAGTGGCTTGGTCTCATTGATCGCATCAATACACAGCAAAAGGGGTTGGCCAGTTGCCTCTCCTGCCGCGTTCAGTGCATCCAGCAGCCCTTCTCGTCCCAATGTGACTGGAAGCCCAAGAATCTCCAGAATGCGAGTCCATGGGTCGGGTTCGCCGCCGAACCTGTGGCCGAAGACGACGCAGGTGGGCAGGCCGTCCTGCCGTCGCCTGCGAGCGACGTCGCAGATGCCGTGCGTCTTGCCAACACCAGCATCACCAGTCAGCAGAAAGACCGGCTCGAAAGCCAGAAACCCTTCCGGAGAACGCAGCCAGTCGTGGAAATCCCGAAATGGCGCCGCCGCCTCGCGCAGATCGTCCAGATTGGCGGCCGGAAAGGAGACCATGTACTCGGCCATGAACTGGCGGAATCCCGGGAAATCGACATTTCCTTTCCAATCGGGATACTTGGCTCGTAGGTCTTCCAATAGTTTTCCTTCAAGCTCAGCGCATGTCTGCAGAATCTCTTCAAGCTCCGGCGTGATACTGGACAACCCGGGAGAACCAGCATTGTGGATTATATCCTCGCATGCTTCGAGCATGCCCTCTATCTTGACCAGGAGAGAGCGAGTTTTCTCACGCAGGTCGCCAGGCCATGCTGGAACCATTGCGTCCGACTTTGTCCGATTCGCAGCTTCTTTGAGTTTCTCATGTGCCTTGCGGCATCGCTGTAAATACTCCTGAAAGTTTTTTGTGTGTGCACAAGTGTGTCCGAAAGCCTCAAACCATTGGTAAAGGTTTGTCTCTACATTAAGCTCGGGCGTGTAACGTGGGCCGGCGTTTGCAATAGCCTGATCGAGGTGTCGCGAGAACCAGTCATCGCCAAGTACGGTCTTGTCAAAGAAATAGAGACGCAATCCCCCGGAAACGTCTAGGTCAAGAAGCAGGGACCTGAGCTGCGAAGCGGCCCACAGCTCGATTTCAATTTCGCGACCGTTGGCCGCAGCTTCCCCCTTACGCTTCCGGCGCCACTCCTCCAGTTTCTCCATGCCGCTCCTGCCCTGCCGCCCAGTAGGACCGGTAGGATCGAACGGAAAACAGACGATGTAGCGAGTGAGGGTCGGATGAATGCGCAGGGCCGTGTCCAGGGACGAGTCCAGCTGCCGAATCAAGGAGTTTACATCAAAGACAAATTTTGCCTGCCATCCGACCCTGGCTCCATCAGGGAGATCGGCAAAGCACTCGACGCCGCCGTCACCCCCGGCTCCGTGTAGGCGGGTAAAACTTGCACCTTCACGAAGGTATCTTCTGGCCAACTGACAGCAAAGCTCTTCGAAGGCTTCGTGCTGCCCACCTAAACGGGGGGCAATTTGACGAAAGTTTAGGTCTTGAGCGCCAGGCATTTTCTACTCGTCTCCCATCCTCGTAAGCGCCTGGTCGTACCACATGAGAAGTTTCGCGTCCTCCTGTAGGACATGCTCAGGGATCTTGCGCGCCACGGCGATGATGGTGGCGTAGTCCCGCTCCTGCCATGCCTTCTTGAAGCCGGCGCGGATGGCCTCGAGGCGGAACACCTTCAGGCGCTTCTGCTTGGACTCGCGGTACTCCTCGAACTCGCGCAGCAGGGCCCGCTCGCGGAGTTTCTCCAGGTCGCCGGCCTTGTTCGGATCCGGGACGTACCAGCGCGCTTTCGCGCGGGTTATGAGTTCCTGGTTCCTGGTTTCTAGTTGGCCGTTCTCCTCCGTCGAACGGCCGGAAGCCAGCTCTTCCTGGATGATTTTGCGAAGGTCGGCGCTTTGCTTCATCCAGGAGACAAGTTGGGCGGGAATCGGGCCCTTGCCGTCGTAGCGGAGGAAGTTCTGTTCCAGCAGCTCGGAGAGCTCGAGCGGCTTCTCGTGCTTCTGCCAGCCGCCGATCTCCTTGAGGAACTGCGGATGGAGCTCCTGGAAGGTCTGCGGCTTCCTGGTGAGCTGCTGCTTGAGCCACTGGATGGCGGAGGCCTCGTCGGTGACGAAGAGCTGGAGCTGCAGGACCTCCTTCACCTTCATGCGCTTCTTGTCGTACTCCGCCACCTGCTCGGGCAGGAAGTACATCCCGTCGCGCTCCGGGAAGCGCTGGGCGAGACCGGCGTAGAGCTCCGCCGCGGAGAGGGGCACCGTTACGCCACGCTGGACGTGGAAGGCCACCATGCGGTCGAAGAGCAGGTAGTTCTGCCGCTCCGCGATGACCTCCGCCTTGCCGTCCTTGGAGACGAACACCGGCAGTTGCTTCAGGTGCGTGCGGACGAAATCCCAGACACCTTCCTCGGTGCCGGCGGTCAGCTTGAACCGTTCTTCCAGACCGCCGTTGGGTTTATAAGCGGAAATAACCAAGTCCTGGTTAACTGTTCCACTAACATTCGTATCTTGATGAACAGTACGTTGCTTCTTATCCAACGTAGCGATGTGCGCGATTACGAATCCTGCCCGCCCAAGAGCTTCTTGAATAGCGCTCCATACAGCAGCCTTAGAATTATGAAACTCCACGGTCATCCACCTGCCCGGTTTCAATATCCTGTAGAACTCCTGAAAGATCCGCGTCATCATGTCTGCATAAACAGGCATGGTTTTTCCCATCACTTCGTTAACGACGGTATCAGCTGCCCCCGCCGTTTGAACGCCAAGGAAGCTTTCCAGGGTGAGATTGAGTTCTGAGTATTGGATATTGTGCCCAAAGGGTGGGTCAGTGAAAATGTAATCTACGGAATCCGATGGAACATTAGATAACAAGGCAGAAGAACCAGTGGATATAAGGACTTCACTTGTATTTGCGGGGCCCGCGGACAACGCACTCCGTATATCGCGTGATTTGTCCTCCATTAGACGAAGGATATTCATCTCGCAAAACAGATTGGGAAGGTACAAGGAGTTTGCCATAGGGCCATTAACTCGCCCCCGCGGGTTGTACTTGTTTATGACGAAGCGATTCCTTTTCGTTGCATTGCGATCTGCGAAGGACGTGTAGAGGAATGATAGGGCGATTCGGCTACGGTACGGGAACCCACCGTTAATAATGGCATCCCAAATAGAGGATAGGGCTTCAATGGTTCTATGCGTGTAAAAGTGATGGATATGAGTCACGCCCTTGTCCGCAAAGGCATCCCTCTTCCATCGGTCACCTTTGGGCAGCGGAGCGACGGGGAAAACGCTCTTGCTAAGATGCGACAACTCCAGATCAGAAAGGAAGCTGGAGTCATAGCGATTCCAATCTCGCTGGCGCTTCTTGTTGTCTCGCGTGAGATAACTAACCCTGACAGGTACTTGTTTGAAAAGCCGGATTGGCGTGCCAAGCAGTGGGTCTACTCGAGTAGAATAGGCTCTTTGTAAGGACCGCGTCGATTGGCTCGCGCCACATGCTGGACAAGTGAATTGTTTGCGCGCCACCCCCTTGTCTAGGTCAACAGCCGCTTCCCAGTATACATACTCCTCGGAGCACTCAGTGCAGACGTATACATCACTCCACACCACATAGTTTATTTTCCCGTTGATTCCTCCCATGTCGTCGAAGCTTGGGTATAGGCGCGACTCAAGATCTTCCAGTGAGTTTAAGAGCGCCTGGTACGAGGCATCAAACTCATAGGGGGATAACGGATAATTTAAGTTGTAGGCGATAAAGGTTGCTATAGGGGAAAGATCCGATAACAATGCGTATCGTCGACCAACCGTGGAAAAAGGTTCTCCATTAGCATCAAGAATCGTTTTCCCGTCCTGACTGACCTTAAATCCAAGAGATTCGATGACAGACTTGTCATCGCAGGATAACGCCGCAACGCCGGTCATCCCCGTTCCACAGAAGCCGTCAAAGACCACATCCCCTGGCTCGGTATAGTGCAGGATGTAGCGCATGATGGCCTTATGCGGCACCTTGGTGTGGTAGGAGTGCGCGTTGTAGATGGGATCGTTCTTCCCCTCGCTCACGTCCGCCGCGAACGGTTCCTTGCTGTAAGGCACGTTCGGGTCGTAGGGCTTGCCGTAGTGCTTGAGGAAGTCCGCGATGAAGGGGTTCGGGCATGCCGTGTAATAGGGTGGATCGGACAGGCTCAGGATGTCCTCGATCGACCCATGCGGGAAGCCGACCTCGTCCTTCCAGCGCTGAAGCAGGTCCTTGCTTGAATCGGCATGGCGCATGCGCTCGGCGAGCTCACGGAGGCGCGCGTCATCCCCCATCGGCCATTTTTCGACCGACCTCATCCGCTCTACGGCGTCTTCCACCGTGGTGAAGGCCACACCGCCGAGCTTGGCGTGAAGTTCCTCCAGCCCTTCGCGCAAGAGGCGGAGGAAGTGCTCCCGCCGCGCCTCGTCGTTTTCAAAGGTCATCCCGAGGCATTCCACCGGACCTTGCGGCTTGGCGGGCGTCTCCAGATTGAACCGGCTTTGGTTTTCGCTTCTCTTCGCCATCAGCCGCTCCTACTCCAGTACGATTCGGACCTTGCCGGGCTCGTTGCCCTTGGTGAGTTCATCGAGGTATTCCTCAAAGCGTTTCTTCATCTCCGCCGGCGTCGCCGGTGAGCCGCCCTTGAGAAGGGCTGCGCGCAGGTCCTCGGTTTTCACCGCGACCTTGACCAGCCCGGAGAGCACCTCCTGCAGGGCGTGAATGAAATCCTGGCCCAGCTCGTCGGGCAGCTTCCGTTCCTTGAGAAAGGCGTCCACCAGTTTCCTGGGCTCGGGCTTGAGCAGGTCGAGGTTGCCGCGGGTGGTCGGGTCCTCCAGGTTGGTGATCAACGCCGCCGTCCAGTCTTCGATCATCTTGTCAAGCTCATCATCGAGCTGATCCAAAAGCACGGCGACGTTGATCAGTTTCTGGTTCCTGGTTGAGGGTTCCTGGTTATCATGACCAGGAACCAGGAACCCAGAACTCACAACCGCTTCCGCCGACGGACGGAAGCCGCAATGGGGGCAGACCGGTGATGCGTCGAGGTCCTGCTCGGTGAGCGCGAAGCAGCTCTTCAGGCCGGCCAGACGGTTCTGGAAATCGGTCAGGTGCTGGCGCGGCATCAGGTCGATGGTGGAGAGCCTCGAGAGGGTCTTGAGCCGCTCGTCTCCCATCAGGGCGCTCTTGCGCTTGTCCTCGTTCACGCCCAGTCGGGCCCGGGTGTGCATGGCGAGATAGGCTTGCACGTAGGACTGCTTCAGCTTCACCAGTTCCTGGCGAAGCTGGGGTTTCTGGTTCCTGGTTGCGGGTTCCTGGTTGGTGTTCGAAGCGACTTTAGTAAGAACTCGCTCCTTTGTTTCCCTTGCCTGTTTGACCCACTCGTGGTCCTCTGGCATGGCCATCATGGCTTCCGATAGATACGAAGCGAGAGGGCCCAGGTCGCTCACCAGCTCCTGCAGGGACTCGATCTCCGAGAGGGCCTTCAGGCCGTCTTCGTGACACTTCACCTCCTGGGCGTCGTAGCGGAAGTTCTTGAGCTTGCCGGGCGAGGAGTAGGCCTGGAGGGATTCCAGGAAGGTCTTGGTCTGGTCGAGCCGGTCGCGCAGCTGGGCTGCTTCCTCCTCGGCGAGCAGGTTCCTGCCCCAGAACGGAAGACCGCTTTGCAGACTCTGCTGGACCAGGACCAGCTTCTCCACCACCTCGGAGATGGCTTTCTGGAGCTGCTGGACCGGTTCTTCCTTACCCTGGGTGACGAGCTGCGCCATGCCCGGCGTGAGTCCGAGCAGCTCGAAAAGCGCCTTGAGCGCGGGCAGGTTCCAGTCCTTGGGCCGCTCGATGTGCTTGAAGTGGACCAGCTCGTCGATAGGTGTCGCGGCCAGCTGCGGCAGCCCGGCGGCGTCGAACTTCTTGCCGGGAATCGAAAGCACCAGGTCACCGGAGTAGACCAGCGCGGCCAGGACCACGACAGCCCATTCGGGCTCCAGGCGGTAGCCCAAGGCCTGCGCGAAGTACTCGACGCCGTAGACCTCCTGGATCAGCTCCGAGCGGTTGACTACCTGGCCGTGCCCCTTCTTCTTGAGGATGTTCAGGACGTGCTTCGCGTACTTGGAGCGGTACGGGTCGAGCCGCTCTCCGTCGAGGAGCTCCAGGGCGTCGAGCACGGCGGTTGCCTGCTTGGTGCGATTCTGTCCGGCGATGGCGCGCAGGGCGTCCTGTGCCGCCTGCTCGCGGTTCTGGCCCGTGATGAGCACCGAGAAGTAGGGATACTCGGGCGCCTGGTCCTGAAAGTGTGCGGACAGGACGATGCCGGCGATGGTGTTCACCAGGTCGCGGAAGTTGATCCGCTCGTGGGAAGCGATCCCGGACAGCTCGCGGATGGACTTGCCCTTGGCCCATTCCACCAGCGACTTGGTGCGTCCCTGGTAGGTCACCTCGAACGCGTCGGTCATGTGCTCCTGCAGCCAGCCCACCAGGTCCCGCAGGAATCCGGTGGCCTTGGACTCGTAGGTGGCCTTGGCGTGGCCGCTCGAGGTGGACGCGAGGTCCAGCGCCGCGGCGTAGTTCGTCAGCGCGGTCCGAAACTCTTCGTCCGTGTTGGTCAGGCGAAGGAACACTTCATCGGCCTTCTTCTCGTCCTTGAAGTGCGGCGGATCGAACGGCTGGATAAAGTAGAGGTAGAAATCACGGGGCGGCACGGCGGTCGAGCGCTCGTTGGGAGCGCCGAAGAAGAGATATCCTTGTCTTGCCGCCTTGTGCTCCAGCCATTCCAGCTCGTGCTGCCAGATCTTGTAGCCGGTGACGTAGGTCTGGTCGGTGCACTCCATGACCCTTTTCAAAGCCTCGTAGTAGTAGCGGTCGAGCTGGGAGGCATCGAGGCTCTCGGCGCGCTTCTCGATGAGCGCGTCGAAGTCGTCGGTCTTCTTGAGATCGAGGTAATACTGCCGGTTGTCCGGATTGGAGGAGATGAACTGGCCGCTGACCGTCTTGTGGATCTCGCGCAGGACCGTTTCCACTTGGGAAAGGAGGTCGTCGGCCGGGTCTCCGCCCAAGTCCTCGATGCCGGGCTGGTAGAGACAGAGCGCGTCGCGTAGCTCCTCGGCCGTGGCGCCCAAGGGCGCGTAGATGTCTCCGGTCGTCAGCCGGTGGACCGAGAGCGCGTGAATAATGCGAATTGCCATGGGCTTGTACACCGGCCGGGTGAAGGCCTGCTCGATCCGGGACTCCAGCACCTGGCTGCAATCGATCACCGCCTTGATATCCGGGACGGCGCGGAAGGAGGGATTCTCGCGCAGGTTCGTCCAATAGCTGTCGTAGGCGATGAGACCGGGCCGATCCTCCGGCACCTCCTGGTCGAGCAGCTTCTTCATGGCCAGCGACAGGGTCTTGAGCACCTCGCGCTTCTCCACCGCCGTGACGCGCTCGAAAGTGTCGATGTAGTCGGGATGGACCGGGAAGAGGCGGACGAACTCGTCCATCCGCTCGTTCATGTGGCCGTAGAACTTGGCGAACGGCGTGAGGTATTCGCGGATCTTGGCCTGCTGCTCACCGGTCTTCTTGAGCAGGCGCTCGGCGACGACGAACTTCACGTCCCTGCGGGCGATAAGGATCTGTTCGAAGCGGTCCTTGACCCGGCGGATGCTGTCGGCCACGAAGGCGAAACGGGGGCTGTCGAAGATGGCCTCCTGCACACCCGCCATGAAGCGGAAGCGCAGGCCCTTGCAGACCTCACCCACCTCACGGAGGAAGTTGAGGTCGAGGATCAGCTCCTGGTCCTTGCGAGTACGGAGATAGTCCAGCAGCTCATCCACGACCAGGAGCAGGCCATGGTCCGGATACTCCCGGTGGAACGCGGCCATCATCTCCTCGAAGGCCCGCTTGTTGTTGGGGACCTGGCCGGCATCCGGGAAGGTGTAGGTCACGCCCATGACGGCCAGGTGCTCTTCCAGCTCGCCGACGAGGATGTCCCGCAGCGACATGGTGGTGGCCCCGATCTCGGTGCGGACCACCTTGAACTTGCCGGCGATCCGCTCCGCGGCTTGTGCCACCTGTGCGTTTCCCAGGGCGGAAAGCAGGTCCGCGTGCTCGGCGATGCTGGAGATCACCGACATCAGGTGTGACTTACCGGTGCCGTAGTTGCCCACGACAAGCAGCCCCTTGTTATCGACGGGCTGGTCGAACTGAAGCTGGGGGATCACAAGGCCGGTCAGCTTCTCGGCCATCTCGTCGGAGATGACATAGGTGCTGACCAGCTGTCTGGCGCTTGCGGCCTCATCGGCATCCCGTAGCTGGACTACGGACTCGATGGGCTCGAATTGGATCAGGTCTCCATATCTCATTGCACATGCCACCTTGCAGCTTCGCTTCCTGTTTCCTTCATGTCGTCACCTCCGGACTGGCCACCAGAAAATCGCGAATCGGGTAGCGGCGGTATTCGGGGTGGTCCGGGACGGCGTAGGTCATGTGACCATCCACGATGGATCCGTTCCAGGCGGCCACGACCGTCTTGTTCCGGGACAATCCCTGAAGCAGACGCAAAGGATCCTGCTTCAGGTGGACATCGAAAAGGATCTCGATGTTGTCGAGCAAAACCAGCTCGCCTGTGGCTTCACCCACGATTTCGCCCAAGAGCCGCGGTAGCTGCAGAGCCCGTTGGCGTTCGGTCAGGTCCAGCATCCGGCGAGACAGCTCGAGATTGACGTTGACGAGCGGTGCGGAGGTCGAGGCCGACACCTCCTGCAACGCGGACGTCTTCCCGCTTCCCGCCGGGCCCACCATCAGGATCAGGCGGTGATAGAGCTCGCGAGCCTCGCCGATCTTTCGCAGGACCTGATCCGCCAAGGGCTCCGCCATTACTCGTTTCCTCCGTCTTTCGTATCGCCGTGCGTCTCTTCCAACCAGCGGTCAATGGCTTCCTTCCGGAAGCGCCAATGGCGGCCAATCTTCTGGCACGGGACTTTGCCTTCCCGAACGAGCTTGTAGAGCGTCGATTTCGGTATCTTCAGGTAGGCAGACAACTCTTCGATGGTCAGGACGTCGCCTGGTTTTTCATCCATCGGAAGCACCTCTCTGGCCGCAAAGCAGATTTCGTGTCATTGTACCTCATCCAACTGATATAGTTTACAGTTAGTGACAGTTGGTGTCAAGAGATTTCCGGAAGACGCCTTCCCTAGGCTCGCCAGACACCATCCGCCAGCCGACGGCCAGGAGGGCGCCTGCTGGCGCCCTCCACGTAAAGCCAGACCAGGACGCGTTGTCCTCGTGTACTTGCCGGCACCAGCACACGCCTGTAGAGGCTGGGTCCGCCGGGCAGGAAGCCCTCGAGGTGGTCGATGGCCGGGAGGCGGGTCTCGGGATCGTCGAAGGTCAGGAGCTCGCCGTACACGGGGCCCCAGCGGCCGCCCGGGGCGCCGTTCTCCCCGGGGTCGGGGTGTTGTGCGGCGCGTGCGGCGAACTCCGCAGCGAGGCGCGCCTGTGTGGCCACGTCGGCGAGCGGGTCGGCGGTGCCGTAGGCCAGGACGTCCGCCTCGGGCACCTCCAGGACCGGGATGCCGGAGGGCAGCTCGTACAGGCGGCCCCGGACGACCGCCTCCTCCACGGAGAGAACGCCCCGGCAGAACCGCTCGTGGTTCCAGTAGCCTTGCTTGAGGCTCCCGTAGACGAAGAGTCTCAGGAGCCCGGTTGTGTTCTCCTTCGGGGGTTCATTGGGGTTCATGGGTGATTCTCTTCGGTTCATGCGGCTCTCTGTCATGGCGCCTTCCCCCGTTTTCCCTGGGCGATGAAGGTGAACGACTCCCTGGAGAAGTCCATGAGACTCTCGTGCCTGAACACGAGCATGGTCATGGGCTCCAGTGGGAGCGGCCGCCACCCCGCCTGCAACCTGGCTGTTAAACAAGACGGGCTGTGAAACGGAGAATCGGAGAGTTCGAAGAGGATATGCGTGGGTTGCGCCTGCAACCGTGGGGGTTGCGCTTGGACCCCACGCGCTTCATCTCGAACCGGAGAATCAAGGGGGATGTACGCAGGTCCGTAACTCCGCGTGAATCAAGGAGAAAAGCAAAGACCCCGCCGGGTCATCCCGACGGGGTCTCGCGTTAACCAAGAACCGCCAGAGTTGGCGGATTGAAATCTGGCTCCGCGGCGAGGACTCGAACCTCGGACCCGGTGGTTAACAGCCACCTGCTCTACCGACTGAGCTACCGCGGAATATTCGGGGCGACCTCGCCGGCCCGAAGGGGGCGCAGCGGGCGCTATGGACGGGGCTTTCTACAGACCGCGGGCCCCGCTGTCAACGACTTCGAGCATGGAGGGGTCCAATGGGATATGCTCCGAGGATGGGCCCGGGCCATCCTCCTCTCCGGCTCCGAAGAGGAAAGATCTGCGTCTTCATCGCCTGCTCGCTCGACGGCTTCATCGCGGGGCCGAACGACGAATTGGACTGGCTCCCCACGGACGAGGAAGGGATGGAGGACACGTTCACGCCCTTCTTCGAGCGGGTGGGGGCGATGCTCATGGGCCGGCGGACCTTCGACGTCGTCGTAGGCATGGAGGGTTTCTGGCCCTACGGGGACACGCCGGTCCTCGTGGCGACGCGCCGACCGCTCACGTCGGAGATTCCGACGGTGCGCCGGGCGGAAGGGCCGATCACGGCGATGGTCGAACAGGCCCTGGAGGCTGCACGGGGCAAGGACGTCTACGTCGACGGGGGCGCGCTGATCCGCTCGGCGTTGGACGCCGGCCTGGTCGACGAACTCACGGTGACGGTGGTGCCGACCATCCTGGGAGCCGGACGACCGCTCTTCGCGGGGGTGTCGCGGCGGCACGAGCTGGAGCTCGAGGATGTGCGGCCGATCGGCCTCGGGCTGGTGCAGCTCCGCTACCGCCGCAAGGCGGGCGGCGCCTGAGAGGGCCCTCTTCCCGTGCGGCGTTCGGGCAGACCTCCCCCCTCGCCAAGGGGAACGCGAGCGCCCCCTCAGGGGGAGATTTCGCCTTCGCGCAGGATGCGCCAGGGGAGATGGACGACGAGGGCCGCGGCCAGGCTTCGTGCGCGCTCCTCGCTCAGCATGAGGACCACCACGTGATCGCCGATGACCGCCATGCGGGACCCGTCCTCGCAGCCCGTCCCGAGCTCGCCGTGCCAGACGGCGTCGGGCCAGGCCTCTTCGATGCGCTTGGTCCAGGCCTGCACGCGGTCGCGGGCGGCGGCGCAATGGGGCATGGCGTGGACGGAGAGCACGGACGTGAGGACCTGCTCGATTCCCACGTCGGAAAATCCGAGGACGACCTGCTCCGTCCCGGGGCCGATCCAGGCCGGGTCGCGGGCTGAGATGGCCTCGGGCCGGAGCCGACAGAGGTTCCGACGCGGGCAGTGGATCCCATCGGCGAGGTCGACCCGCGTGTCGAGCTCGCCGAGGCCGAAGGGGAAGAGCGGCTCCGGGCGCACGATGGCCAAGCAGCGCCTCGCCTCGGCCTTCACCTTGGCCTGCAGGCTCTCGATTTCGTCCCAGCAGGGAAGGAGTTCGCGCTGGCGCCGCTCGACCTCGTCGAAATCTCCCCTCTCGTCGAGGCGCGCGGCGGCAACCCGCCACGCGTCGTAGGCACCCTGGCAGCGCGCCTTCAGCCGGCCTCGGGCGGCGGCGGTCTCGCGCATCTCGCGCAGGAGATCGTCCGCCTGCAAAGCGCCATCCCTCAGGGCCCCGCGGAGACACGCCGTGTGGAAGGCGTCGGCGAGGGAAGCTCCCATCTGCTCGATCCGCTCGCCGATCTCGTCCAGGCGGGAGGCGCTCGCCTCGAAGGCGACGATCCCGAGGAGAAGGACGAACACCCCCGCCGGGCTCAGAGACCGCATTCGACGCCGAGCTCTTCCAGGCTTTCGGTGCAGGGGTCGCCGTAGACGAGGTCGTACGACTGCTCGCCGCAGAACTCGCGCACGTCGGATCCGAAGATCACGCCCTCGAGCCGGCCGTCGCCTGCGTCGTAGACGCAGCGAAGCGAGGGGGTGCAGAAATCCTGGACCAGGAGCTGAAAGCCGCAGACGCCCTGGCAAAGGCCGGTGCCGCAACGATCCATGTGCAGGGCCTCGGGATAGGTCGGCGGGCAGCCCAGGTCGTCGAAGGTCGCGTGGGTGCGGCAGACGCCCTGATCGTCGAGGTAGTGGTCCCGATCACCCCCGCCGCCGGTGCCACCGACGCCACCGACACCGCCCGCACCTCCTTCGCCGCCCACGCCGCCTTCGCCTCCCGTCCCTCCATCGCCCCCCGCTCCCCCGCTGCCGCCGGGGCCCCGGGGATCCTTGAATCCGCCCGCGCCGATCTGGGTGCCTCCGCCCGTGCCGTAATCCATGCACGGATCGTCCGGGCGACACTTGGGTTCGGCCTCCTCGCACGCGAAGAGGAGGAACACGCCGGCCAAAGGAAGAAAGAGGGGTGCGAGGCTGCGCTTCATGGTCTCGACTCCACTCTAGGTGCGAGCAACCCGGGGACTGCGATCCTATCGCCCGTGGAGGAGCCGGCAAAGCGACCATCCGGTCGGTGGATGCCGTGGAATCCCGGGAAGACGAGCGGTCGGCCTGTTGTAGACTGACGCGCATGCCTGCACACAAGAAAATGTTGCTCGGCTTCGCCGTCGGCGTGGTCGGGGGCCTCGCGGCGCACTTCGCCACGGGGGGAGACGCGCGCTGGCTCCAGGTCCTGATGACCTACGTCACGGGGCCGGTGGGACAGATCTTCCTCCGCGCTCTCTTCATGCTGATCCTACCGCTCGTCTTCTCGGCCCTGGTGATGGGGATCGTGGAGATGAAGGACCTCCGGACGATGGGACGGGCGGGCCTGCGGATGGGGGCCTACACCCTGTTGTTCACCGGGGCGGCGGTGCTCACGGGCATGCTGCTGGTGAACCTCCTGCGGCCCGGCGAAGGCTTCGACCGGGAGCTCGCGAACTCTTTGATCGCCGGCACCACCGAGCGCGTGGCGGACATCATGGAGTCGAGCCGCACGGCGCCGACCGGCATGGGCTTTCTGGTGGGGCTCGTGCCCTCGAACGTCCTCGCGGCCGCGGCCGACAACGACATCCTCGGCGTGATGGTCTTCGCGCTCTTCTTCGGGATCGGGCTGGTGCTCACCCCGTCTCCGGCGGCGGAGCGCGTCAAGGAGGTGATCGACGGGCTGCTCCAGGTCTCGACGACGCTCATCGATCTCGTGCTCCGCGCTGCGCCGTACGCGGTGGCCTGCCTGGTCTTCAACCTGGCGGCGCAGTTCGGCTGGGATCTCCTCGTACGGTTGGCGAGCTTCGTGGGGGTGGCGCTGCTCGCGATGGGGATCCACGGCCTCGTCTTCTATCCGCTGATGATCCGATTCTCGGGGCGGAGCCCCCTGCGCTTCATGCGCCAAGCCGAAGAGGCGCTGCTCCTCGCCTTCTCCACCGCCTCGAGCAACGCGGCGTTGCCGACGACGCTGCGGGTGGCGGAGGAGAAACTCCGGTTGCCGGAGAAGGTCTCCCGCTTCGTGCTCACGGTCGGCGCCACGGCGAACCAGAACGGCACCGCTCTCTTCGAGGGGATCACCGTCCTCTTCCTCGCGCAGTTCTACGGGATCGATCTCTCGACCGCCCAGCAGCTCCTGGTGATGTTCATCTGCATCCTCGGCGGGGTGGGAACGGCGGGAGTGCCGGCCGGATCGCTTCCCGTCATCGCCATGATCTGCGGGATGGTTGGCATCCCCGCGGAAGGCATCGGGATCATCCTGGGCGTCGATCGCTTCCTCGACATGTGTCGCACCACGCTGAACGTGGCGGGCGACCTGGTGATCACGGCGGTGATCGCCGGGCCGCCGGCGGAGGGAGAGCCCGCCGCGCGACGGTTCGAGACGAGCGCCTAGTCGGAAACGGCGGGCCCAAAGGCGAAGCCCCGCGCTTCCACTCGAGGTGCAGGCCGTCGAGCTCCATCGGCAGGGGTACGCCCACTTGGCCGCAGCCCCACAAGATCGTGGGCACGAGGAAGATCGAGAGTCGGCGCATTCCCTTCCTTTCCGTTGCCGCCCTACGCTTCACTCGTCGGTGGGGAAGATGCGGTGCGCGGCGATCGCTCCTTCTCCGATGCCCTCGCCGATCAGGAAGACCTCGTGGCCCATGCGGCACTCGACGGGACCGGCTTTCCAGCCGAAGAGGTGGTGGTAGGTCCAGTCGCCCACTTTCGCCGATTCACCGGGGAGGATGGCGGCCTCGTCGCCGCCGTCTCCGATCGCGAGGCCCATGGCGGTCCTCTCGGCGTCCAGCGCGCAAGCCGCGAAGCCCTCGAGAACCCTTGGAGAAATAAAGCGTGACGCTGTTCCCGCCGATCCGGGCGACGAATTCCTCCCCCGGCTCCATGGCGAAGGGGAGCGGTTCGGGCCAGTGGAGGGTCCGGCGCTCGCCCAAGAGATCACCCGAAAAGCGGCGCAACGCCCAACAGCAACAGGAAACGACGCACGCGAGACCTCCAGCGCATGCCCGGCCGAAACGACATCCGCTCCGGTGCCGTCCACCACGAAAAGCTACCACCGGCTCCGGCATCGGAGCCGCACCCCGCGAGGGCCGACCTCCACTCGTCCGACCTCACCGGAGCGTCCGGTACGCGGTCAGGACACCATCGCCCAGACCGTCCACGCGACGTACCCATCGGCCGACCGACACTTCGCGGGGCCGACCTCCAAGGTGTAAAGGAGCCGGTAGGTCCAATCCCCCTCGGTCGCCTCTGCTCCCGGGAGCAGGCTCAGCCACCGCTCACCCCGGCGGAGCTCGATGCTGGGGACGCGATGGTACTCGTCGAGGCCGCAACTCAAGCCGCGGCGGAACGTGACCGTCTCTTACGGGAAGGGCTCGGGAGGCTCGACGGAGAATCCCCCCAGCCGGCCGATGGCGAGCTCGCCACGATCGAAGGGAGGGGATACGGTTTTTCACACTCCATCGCGAAATCGTCGTCGGGGCAATACGTGACGACGAATTGGTCGAACTGCCTGTTGAAACGTCCCACCTCGCAATCGGCCTTCGTTCCCGACCCACACCCCCAGGAGATCACGGCCGCGAGCACGACGAACGACATCGAAGTCGCATGAAGACACCTCCCCGCGAGACGTGAACGAGTCTATCACGCGTGCGACACGAGATCGATCCGGGCGGGGGAGCGAAGGGGGACGTCCCGTTCCAACCGGTCCTTGCATCTGGAGAAACCCTGGGCAATCTTGTGCGCCCTCGGCGCCGCCGGCTCCGAGGAAGGAACGAGGTTCAAGCCGAGTACCGAGATGGGTTTCCAGAGTCTTCGAGACAAACTCCTGCAAGCGGGGCTGGTGAACGAGGAGCAGGCGAAGCGGGCGGAGGCGGAAGCGGCCGCGGAGCGGAGGGCGGCGCGGGCCAAGCGGGAGGCGCCCCGGCGGGGCCCGAAGGCCGAGCCGAAGCCGCCGCGGGAGCTCTCCGAGGAGGAGCGCCGCGCGCGGGAGGAGGAGGCGGCCTTCCGGGAGAGGCAGCGCGAGCTCGAGCGCGAGCGCCAGGAGAATCGGAAGCGCGCCGCGGAGGACCGCAAGCGGATGGAGGCCCTCCGAGCGATCGCGGAGAGGAACGAGATCGAGGAGAGGGGCGAAGAGGCGTTCCACTTCGTCTCGCGCAAGAAGAAGCTCCTGCGGATGTACCTGACCCCGGAGCAGATCGCGGCGCTCGAACGAGGCGAGCTGGCGATCATCGACAAGCCCACGCCGGCCGAACTCACCCAGGCCCTGGTCCCGCGCAGCGCAGCGGAAGAGGCGCTCGCGATCGATCCGCGGGCGATCCGCTTCTACAACCGCGGCGAGGGCGAGACCTACGGATTCATGCCCGAGGCCAAGGAAGGCTGAGGGCGCTCGCCCGTCCATTCCTGCACAGACGCTTGCGCGGCGCGCCCGAGCGCGTTAGGCGGGCCCCATCATGGCGACCCAACCGACGAAACGACTCGAGACCTTTCCCAACCCCCGGCCGGGGCGCCCCTACGAGATCGCCTTCGACGCGCCGGAGTTCACCTGCCTGTGCCCGCTGACGGGCCAACCGGACTTCGCGCACATCAAGATCCGCTACGTGCCCGATCAGAAGTGCGTGGAGCTCAAGAGCCTCAAGCTCTACTTCTGGAGCTACCGCAACGAGGGCGCCTTCCACGAGGCGGTGACGAACCAGATCCTCGACGATCTGGTCGAGGCGCTCGACCCCCTATTCTGCGAGGTGGTGGGCGATTTCTTCGTGCGCGGCGGCATCCGCACGGTGGTGACGGCGCGGCACGACCGGCGGAGCGACGCTAGCCGGTGACGACGAGGGGGTCGGGAACGGCCCCAGCCTCGGGCTCGCCGGAGGTCCGCTGGAAGGGACGCTCCTGGATGGCGAAGTTGCCGCCGGGACGCGACTCCACCAGGAGGTAGCCCTCGCGCGTCGCCGCGGTGGAACTCCCCCCGCAGACGATGAGGGGTCCGCCCTCGATCGCATAGTCGTAGCGGTGGTGGATGTGGCCGCAGAAGATGGCGTGCACGCCGGCGATGCGGCAGGCCTCGATGAGCCGATCGGCATCCAGGAGGCCGTGGATGCGGCGGTCGAGCCGGCCGTCGGGGCGGAGCGGTGCGTGGTGCACCACGGCGATCCGGTTGCGGCCCCGCATGGCCGGATCGGCGCAGGCGGCGATGAGCGCGGCGAGCTGCTCGTCGCCCACGCGGCCGGCGGCGATCCCGGGGACGACGGGGACGCGCGCGGAGTTCAGCCCGATGATGGCGAGCTCGTCGCCCACGAAGCGCACGGTGGGCCACGGACCCTCGACCTGGTAGCGGGGCAGGTCCGAGTGGAGGAGGTGGCCGAACCACTTTTCGAAGCGCTTCTTCTTCAGGCTGCCCGGAGTGAAGACGTCGTGGTTCCCGGGGACCACGGACAGCCGGTTGGGCTGGTCGGCCAGCGCGCCGAGCGCCTTGCGGACGCCCTCGAACTCCTCGTCCACCGCGAGCGCGGTGAGATCGCCGGACAAGACGACGTGGTCGAACCCTCCGACCTCGGCCTCGCGGAGGAGGGCGGAGAGGGTCTGGGGGGCGTCACGAAAGCGCCGGGCCCGTTTGGCGAGCTTGAGCTCGAGCTGGGCGACGACGCGCCTCCAGCCGATCGAGGCCCAAACGCCGTGTTCGTAATCGACCTGTACGTGGACGTCCGAGATATGCAGGATTCGCAAGACCCGACCGACCTTCCTGGCCAGGAGGAGACGAAGCCGAGCGAGAGCGAGGGCCTCCGGCGCCGAAAAAAACTAGAGCCCGGCTGGCGAGCCGTGAACCGCTCGCCCTCTCGGGGGTGAACCGCGGGGGGAACCCTCGAGGCCTGGCCCCTCTTCCCGGCGCCGGCTTGGTGGCTCCACGGGCCTCCGGTGATACGCTGAAGGAATGGTCGGCGAGCTGGGCCCCGCGCGGCGAGAGGAGCTTCGAAGGTTTCTGTCGGCGAGGCCCGAAGCGAATCTTCCGCTCGTCTTCGCGCTGGAGGAAGGGAGGGGAACCTTCCTCGGCGCCCAGGACGAGGAGGGGGCCCTCTCCGGGGTCGCGCTCGTGGAGGACGACGGGCTCGCCTATCTGGCCACGCAGGATCCCCGCGCCGCGCGGGCGCTCGGCCGCGCGCTCCGCTCGTGGAAAATCGAGACATTCCTGGCGGACGCGGAGACGGCGGACATCGCCTGGAACGCGATGGTCCGGGCGTGGCCGCGACTGATTCTCAATCAGGCGATCTACTCGGTCACGACCGAGACGCTCGCACCGACCGGCGCCCCCCTCCCCCTCCGGCCCGCGCGGGGGGAGGAACTCCCGCAGGTGCAGACGATCGCGCGGGCGATGTTCTGGGAGGAGGTGGGGCTTCCCCCCTCGATCCCGGTCCTCGACGCCCACCTTCGCGAAGAGCTCGAGGAGGGATCGCTCTGGGTCCTGGAGGAGGACGGCCAGGTGATCTTCCTGGCGCGGGTGGCGGCGCGCTGCTCGGCCGGCGCGGAGGTGCAAAGGGTCTACACGGCTCCGGAGCGCCGACGCCGGGGGATCGCCACGGCGGCGCTCGGAACCCTCTGCCAGAGCCTCGTGGGCGACCTTCCCCGCGTGGTCCTTCGCGTCAACGAAAAGAATCGCGGGGCCATGCGCCTGTATTGCAAGCTGGGCTTTTCACGCTGCAGCCGGATCCGTCTCTATTGCCGCTGAGGAGAAAACGATGAGTTCGACCCTGCTCCGCCACCAGGAAGGCCCCGTCCTCTGGCTCTCGCTCCACCGCCCCGAGACCCGAAACGCGCTGACGCCGGAGCTGGCGGAGGAGCTCGCCTTCGCCCTCGACCACGCGCGCCGCGATCCCTCGGTCCGGGCGGTGGTGCTCACGGGGGAAGGGGGCGCGTTCTGCTCGGGGATCGACCTGGCGGGCCTCCTCGGGATGCTCGGGGAGAACGCCGGCCCCGAGCAGCTCCGGGCGCTCTCGCGGAGGGTGCTCGCGGGCCAGCTCCACGGCGCCATCCGCGCGCTCTGGAATCTTCCCAAGCCCACGGTGGCGGCGATCGAGGGGGCGGCGGCGGGCTTCGGGCTGGATCTGGCGGCGGCCTGCGATCTCCGGGTGGTGCAGAGGGACGCCAAGCTCTCCTACACCTTCGTGCGCCGGGGGCTCGTCCCCGACGGCGGCACGGGGGCGGTGCTGCCTCGACTGGTGGGCCTGGGCCGCGCGCTCGAGCTGGTGCTGCTCGGCGAGACCTTCGACGGCTCGCGGGCGGAGGCGATCGGCCTGGCGAACCGCGTGGCGGAGGCGGGCCAGGTGCGCGCGACGGCGCAGGAGCTGGCGATGAAGCTCGCCTCGAACGCGCCCATGGCGATGGCCGTGGCCAAGGCGCGACTGAAGTCGAGCGAGAGCTTGGAGGAGGAGCTCGGCAAGGTGGTGGACCTCGCCGCGGACCAAGCGGCGACCGCGGACGCCATGGAAGGCGTGGCGGCCTTCCTGGAGAAGCGCCCTCCGAACTTCACTGGCAAATGAGGCGGGCGGCTGCTTAATTGCGCAGCCATGAAGAAGCGCACCGTCTTCTTCGGCACGCCCGACTTCGCCGTGCCGATCGCCAAGGCCACCGCCGAGGTCTCCGACCTGGTGGCGGTGGTCACCCAGCCCGACCGTCCCAAGGGGCGCGGAAGGGAGCTCGCCCCGCCGCCGGTGAAGGTCTGGGCCCAGGCGCAGGGCATCCCGGTCCACCAGCCGCAGAAGCTCCGCGATGGCGCGCTGGCCGAGATCCTCGCGGCCTACGAGCCGGAGGTGGCGATCGTCGCCGCCTATGGGCGCATCCTCCCCAAGGATCTCCTCGAACTCCCGCGCCGCGGCTGCCTGAACGTGCACGCCTCCATCCTCCCCAAGTATCGGGGGGCGGCGCCGATCCAGTGGGCGATCGCCAATGGGGAGACCGAGACCGGCGTCACGCTGATGCAGATGGACGAGGGGCTCGACACCGGCGACATCCTCGCGGTGGAGACGATCCCCATCGGCCCCGAAGACACCGGGGGTAGCCTGCACGACAAGCTCGCGGAGCTGGGCGCGGAGCTCGTTCGCAAACATCTCCCCCCCTTCTTCGAGGGCAAGCTCACGCCCGAAAAACAAGACGACTCCCGCGCGACCCTGGCGCCGATCTTGAAGAAGGAGGACGGACGTCTCGATTTTCGGATGCCCGCGACGAGGCTCGACCAGCGGATCCGGGGTTTCTCGCCGTGGCCGGGAGCTTTCACCCACCTCTCGCCCGGCGCGCGCGACCTGCTCAAGGTCCATCGCGCCCGGCCCCACGAGACGAGCACGGACGCCCGGCCGGGAACGGTGATCTCCACCGCGCCGCTCCTGGTGGCCGCGGGGGATGGAAGCGTGCTCGAGATTTTGGAGGCCCAGCCCGAGGGGAGGCGGCGGATGGGCGCGGAGGAGCTTCGCGCGGGAAGGTGGCTCCGCGAGGGGATGGTCCTCGATCCGGACCGGCACGGAACGTGAGGGTCGTCGTCCGCCAGGCCGCTCGTCTCTCGGGGGAGATCCGCCTTCCCGGCGACAAGAGCCTCTCGCACCGCCTCCTCGTCTTCGGCGCGCTCTCCCCGGGGACGCTCGAAATTCGAAACGTCGCACCGGGCGAGGACGCGAAGGCCACCGCCCGCTGCCTTCGCAGTCTGGGAGCAAAAATCGAGACATCCGGGGAAGTCGTCCGCATCCGCGGGCCCGGCGAGCTACACCCACCGCAGGAGGTCCTGGACTGCGGCAACAGCGGGACGACCATGCGCCTCTTGGCGGGGGTGCTCGCGGGGGCCGGCCTCCCCGGCACGCTGGATGGCGACGCCAGCCTCCGCCGCCGGCCGATGGGCCGGGTGCTCGAGCCGCTGCGACGGATGGGGGCGCGGTGCGAGGGGACGAGAGGCCCCGATGGAGAAGAGCGCGCTCCCCTGACCTTCTTCGCCGGCTCGCGGCTCGAGGGAGGACACTTCCGCCTGCCGATGGCGAGCGCCCAGGTGAAGAGCGCGATCCTCCTGGCGGGCCTCCTCGCGGGGGTGCCGGTGCGCGTGGAGGAGCCGGGGCTCTCCCGCGATCACACGGAGCGGATGCTCGGGGCCTTCGCGCCCGAGGGGAGGATGCCGCTCCGCCTCCCGGAGGCGGTCACCGTCCCCGGCGATCCCTCCTCGGCGGCCTTTCTCGCGGCGGCCGCGGCCTTGGTGCCGGGCTCGGAACTCCGCCTGCGGGGGATCGGGGCGAACCCCACCCGCATCGGCTGGATCCAGGCCCTGCGACGAATGGGCGCGGACCTCGAACTCGTGGACGAGGGACTCTCGGTGGGCGAGCCGGTCGCCACCCTCCTCGTCCGGCATTCTCCCCGCCTGCGCGCGATCCGGATCGAGGGCGAGGAGATCCCTTCGCTCATCGACGAGATCCCGATCCTGGCGGTGGTGGCGACGCAGGCGGAGGGCACGACGGAGATCCGCGGAGCCTCGGAGCTGCGGGTGAAGGAATCCGATCGCATCGCCGCCATGGCCGAGGGACTCACCCGGATGGGCGCCGAGGTCGAGCCGCTTCCGGACGGACTGCGGATCCAGGGCCCCACCCCTCTGCGCGGCGCCCGCGTGGACGCCGCCTCGGATCATCGGGTGGCGATGAGCCTGGCGGTGGCGGGGCTTCGCGCCGCCGGGGAAACGACGATCGAGGGGGGGGAATGGGCCTCCGTTTCCTTCCCGGATTTTTTCCGCGCGCTCGACACCCTGCAGGCGTCGCCGTGATAGGTTGGCCGCCGTGTCCTCCCTTCGCCCCAGCTTCGCGGTGATCGGCGATCCGGTGGAGCACTCGCTCTCGCCGAGGATCTTCGCGCACTTCTTCTCGGAGCTGGGGATCGACGCGCACTACACGGCGCTCCGGGTGCGGCCGGAGGAGCTGCCCTCGATCCTGCAGAAACTCCGCTCCGGGGTTCTCGCCGGACTCTCGGTGACCCTGCCGCTCAAGGAGGCCATCCTCGGCCTCCTGGACGACCTCCACCCCACGGCGCGGCGGATCGGGGCGGTGAACTGCGTGGCGCGGGTGGACGACCGGCTCGTCGGCTACAACACGGACGCCCGCGGCTTCCGGATGGCGCTCGAACGCGCCGGCTTCCCCTTGGCGGGGACGAGGGTGGTGCTCCTCGGGGCGGGGGGCGCGGCCCGGGCGGCGGCCTTCGCCGCGGCCCTGGCGGGGGCGAAGAGCCTGGCGATCGCCAACCGCGATCCCGCGCGCGCGCTCCGCCTGGTCCGCGACCTCTGCCTGACGGGCTGGGCCTGGCCGGAGGGGGAGGCCCAACGAGCGCTCGAGGAGGAGGGCTGGAGGCCGAATTCCACGGGCCCCTCGGGACAGAGCTTCGTCGCCTTCTACCCGCTGGAGACGAGGGCCCTGCAGCCCGCCGTCTCCCACGCCCATAGCCTGGTCAACGCCACGAGCGTGGGGCTCGAGAGCGAGGAGACACCACTGCCCGAGGGGCTCACGCTCCCACCCGATCTGGCCGCCCTCGACATGGTCTATCGTCCGCTCTCCACCGCCTTCCTCCGCCAGGTGGAGGCGGCGGGAGGGACGGGCGTGGACGGTCTGTGGATGCTGCTCTTCCAGGCGGCCGAGCAGCTCCGAATCTGGACCGGGATCCACGCGCCGCCGGCGATGGTGGAGAGCCTCCACCATTCGCTCGCCGAAGAGTTTCGAGCATGAGACGTCTCCGTTTTCTCACCGCAGGTGAAAGCCACGGGCCGGGGCTCGTGGGAATCCTGGAAGGGCTGCCCGCGGGGCTCCCCCTGGGCGCTTCCGTCATCGATCGCGAGCTCGCGCGCCGCCAGCTCGGCTACGGGCGCGGCGGCCGGATGAAGATCGAACGGGACCGCGTGCGGATCCTGGGCGGGGTCCGCCACGGGCGGACGCTGGGCTCGCCCCTGGGCCTGCTGATCGAGAACCTCGACCACGCCAACTGGCTCGAGCGCATGGGGGTGGAGCCGGGCGCGACGGATCCGGATCCGGTGCGGGTGCCGCGACCGGGGCACGCGGATCTGGCGGGCGGGCTCAAGTACGGACACACCGGCGATCTGCGCAACGTTCTCGAGCGCGCCTCCGCGCGGGAGACGGCGATGCGGGTGGCGCTCGGCGCGGCGGCCAAGGCGCTCCTTCGCGAGTTCGGGATCGGGGTCGGCTCCTACGTGGTCGCCATCGGGACGGCGCGGGGCACCCGGGCCCGGGACGTGGCGCCGGTGCTGGCGCGGGAGGACGCCGAAGGCCTCGGAAGGCTC
>Ga0180216_1000723_pt1 | contig 32242 bp, 42 predicted proteins | sample eDN3rd37CBELigMG_FD_128879 | JGI IMG/M metagenome (GOLD analysis project Ga0180216, IMG submission 128879) | Enriched Miracle-Growth compost microbial communities from Emeryville, California, USA - eDNA 3rd pass 37_C BE-Lig MG (version 2)... ... | reverse complement strand
GCACTGGAGGGGCACTAAACTGACCTGTGGGACAGGCTGGCTGGCGTGTCTGTCGGACAGCTCACAATTTATCCCGTCCGACAGGCGCCTAAGAAATCCTGTTGGGTGGGTTTGCCTGGGTTGGGCGCTGCCGCCGATGACGTCATTCATTGAGGACTCTGGCAGGCAGTGACCGACATTGCCGGCCACCACACCACGTCTGGTCGCGGCGACGGTGCACCCCGCAGCGGCGCTCGGGCTCTAACCACCGCGTCCTGAGCCGCCATAGAGCAACCAACATCGCCAGGTGAGCGCTGGGTGCGGGCGGGGCGCGCTTCAGACCACCAACAACGCAACTGACGCGACCCAGCTCGTCCCGCGGGTCGGACGTCGCCCGCTAGGTGCGGGGCGCCGCAACACAACGGCGGAACCATGTCCGGCCTGGCCAAGGTGCGCGCCAAAACGGCGCTGCAGCAGAAGAAGGGCGCGCCCGTACCCGCGAGCGCCATCCAAGCCCGCAAGCGGTCCGCGCCGCCTCGCGTCGTGGGTCGCCGCATTCTGCCCGCCTTTGCTAACGGGGGCGCGGCCTGACAACAGGACACCCCGGCGCCCCGCGGCGGCCAGGCCGGCCTCAGCCGCCGACGAGCTCAAGAGCATGTTCCGGCGAATCAACACCCCCGCGGGCTTTGCCGAGGCGCTGCCCGTGCTGGGCATGCTGTTCGGCCTGGTCGCCTCGCTCATGGCCATGTACTCGGTTACGTGGCCCATTGTCGCCCCGATGTTCACGCTGCACGGCGACACGGCGGGCGACGACGGCAAGGGCGACACCTTGTTCGGTACCCTGCGCGCGCGTTTGGTGGCCCTGGCGAGCGCGGTGCAGGACGAGATCTCACAGCGGCCTTAGCTCTACACACCCCGGTCGGCGTGGCGGCAGCGCCGTCGGTCCTGGATCTCTTCAACGTGGTCTATGCGTACCTCCTGCTCGTTTTTGCGGACGGCCTGTTGAAGGACGCGGCGACGGTGGTGCGTGCAGATGTTTTGAATGCCCGTAACCGTCTGACGGGCGCGTTGGACCGCGCTTACCCCGGCACTCGCTCGGTGGCAGCACGGAGGGACCTCAGGCCGCGCGGCGCTGGTTCCCGTCGTCGCGCACGCACCAGGACGCCTTCTTGAAGCACGCTGTCGCCGCCTTTTGGCTCGCGGTGATGGCGATTATCGCCGGCACGACCGTCGAGGTCCGGCGCTGGTGTGACGCACTTGAGCCGCCACCCCAGGGCACCTCTCACGCGCTCGCCCCCGGCATCCGGTGGTCGCCTGCCGGTCCGCAGGCCGAGTGGATCCTGCGCCCGTCGTCGCTCTGGGCTGGCTGGCCGCAGATTGCCTTTGCGTAGGCGCGCGCGTGGTGGAGCGCGCCGTGTGCGACTCGTCTAGGCCGCTCACCTGTAACCGGAACAAGCGCGCGTTGTGGGCGATGACAGGCCGTCCACCAAGGTTGTGGTGGCCGTTCTGGTACGCTGGCCGACGGCGGCGCCTCGCCAGCGTCTGATGAACTCGGGCTGACCATATTCGTGGCTAGGGCCACCGCGCAACTCTTGCCGCCTGCGCAGCTGGCCTACGCCGCGCTTCTCGCCACGGCGGCGGCGGCCGACCGCGCGCTCGCGGTGCGGTGGTCGTCATGCCCGGTACACCAGCGATGCCCGCCGCGATGCTGATGGCTCCTCCGCCAAGCCCGCGCGTGGGGTTCCAACAGTCGAAGCCGGTCTTCACCCCCGAGGTCGCGCAAGTCGCGGCAGCCTTCCCGGTCGGCTTCGCCCTCCATCTGGCAGGGTGCGTCGGTCGCTGCCTCTGAACGGCCGCGCGCCTGTGCGGCACCGCGTTAAGCTGTCTGCCGCCGCCAACGCTTCCTGCGTACCGTTGTGCACAGCCTGGGCAATGCCATTCTGCTGGTCGCTGCTGTGGGCGGCGCGACGGCGTCCGCCTGGCACCTCTACAGCTCGCTCCGCATGCTGTCGCCGGCGAGCGTTCCCAAGCTCGCGTACGCGCAGAGCCCCTCTTGAAGTAACTGAGAAAAACAGCCGTGGCCGTGGGTGCTAACACGCAGGATTGCGCGCAAAAAGGCTTTCGGGGAAGCGGCGCAGCGGCCAGGCGTTCAAGCTCGCGTGGGTTGCGGGCGCGGTGTGCCTGCCGGCGGTGCTGCTCGCCGGTTTTGCGTACGGATGCTGTGGGCGGGCGCCGCCGAATGGCAGGAGTGTTTGCTGACTGCAACCGGTGTAGCCATCCTTTACCTTTCCCGGCTGACAGGACCTTTGCCCTTGGAGAGTCCTTGCTTGCTGGGTACGCCGCCCCGGCTCGCGTCACTCGCTGTTCGACATTGCCTCCTGAGGCTAACACGGAAGGCACGCCGCTGCGTGATATGATCCCCAGGGCGATCGCTGTGGCGTTTGGAGCACTCGCGTGCTTGTTGCTGGCGGCGCAGGCTCTGGCCGAGCTCGCCTGAATGGGCGACGGAACTGTACACTACTCAATGGCACAACCCCACTCTAGCTAGTCGGGCGACAGGATCGCGAATGGCGACGGGTCCACTTGCCGCTGCTGGCGGTGGCACGTATCCAGCCAGGCCGGCCGCACGAAGACGAGGTTGGCGTTGTCCCGCTGGGCGCGGTCAAAGTGGGTATCCCAGCTGCGCTCGGTGACGACGTGCGTCGTGTCGTCCGACATGTACGCATCCACGGCCCTATCGAGCTATCACCGAAAACAGCGGGGTGGCCGGCGATCTGTTCAGCCCGCCACACATTCGCGGCAGGCTGACGAGGCAGGCGGGGGCCGCACCCGCCGTAGCCGACCACCAGCCGGGTCAAACGCCGCTGCTCGGTCGCGCCCATCTTGTAAAAGAAGACGTGGACGCCCTTCAAAAACTTGGGCAGGTTGAGCAGACCGCCCGCCGTGTCAGCAGCGGCTGCGCCGTCCGCCGCGTCCGCGTCGGCGGCGGCTGACTTGCCGCCGTCCACCAAATACCTGCGCCAGTACGATTGCGAGTCGAGGAGAGCTGCGCTCACATGAGTTCCAAGCCAAGGACGCGATGGCGCCCAAGGCAGCGCTGCACGCACGGCTCTTCTGGCAACCGCTTCTTCGCCGTATAGCAGTCGTTGACCCAGTGCGGCGACACGGCCAGCGCCGTCGGGCCTGCTCCCGTTCCGCCCATGCGCGATCGGCAGCGAGGTTCAACCACTGCGTGGCCCGCCGCCGGGCACGCCGCCGGTGTCGCTCCGTACACTGCTGCTTGAGCTGCTCGTGCTTGGGCGTGCCCGCCACCGGAGTGATGAGGTGCGTCGTCTCCGGCGTGATGTCGGGCTGGTAGTGGCCGCCCAGGGCGACGGCCCGCTCGCGCACGTGCGCGCGCTCCGGGTTCTGGATGCCGCTGATGGCAAACCGCACCGCAGCCTGTTGGCCGCGCAGGCTCGAGCGGCGCCGTCGACTTACCCCCAGCGTTAGCACCATGCACGCCACGCGGGCGACCGCGGCCAAGGCCGGCGCACCAAGGGCTTGCTCTCTCTCGGGGGCTTAGTGCCATCCCGCTTCGGCTCTGCTGCCGCGGCCGCCGACGGTGCTGTGGCAGCATGCGCGGCACGGTCCGCCGATGGGGCGGGCTCCGCCGCCGCCTCTTGCTTCACCCGCGCTGGTGCCGCGGACGGCGCCTTGTCCACCGCCTCCGCCTTGGATGCCTGGTCCTCGGCATCGGTCTTGGGCGCCTTGTCCACAGCGCGCCGCTTGGATGGCGACGCCGCGTCGCCGGCATTCGAGTGGCCGGAGCCACCCAGCGTCGGGGGCAGCGAGCGCTTGGCCGGCGCGGCGGCGGGCTCCGCCTTGGCCGGCGCGGCGGCGGGCTCCGCCTTGGCCGGCGCGGCAGCGGGCTCCGCCTTGACCGGGGCAGCGGCAATCGGGGCCGGCGGGGGGGCATCGGCGGCGGTGGCCGTGCGCGATCGAAAGAGCAGGTGCGCCGAGCGGTCCGTTGGTGTCGCCGCTGGCACGGCGGTGCGCAGCCGGAACGCGCCCAGCGTTGGCTATGAACGGATTCACACGACGCCAAGTACACGGGACGCATCCGTGAGCACCTTTCCGTGGCGCGCCGCGTCAGCAGCACGCGGCAACCGTACGCCGTCGCTGCCAGATGCGGTGGCGGTAGCCGCGCCGGTGCCTCCGCCGGGGGCCGCAGCGCTGCCCGACGCCGGCTCGGCCAGGACGGCGAGGCGGCGGACACCGAAGGCCGTCCCGGGCGCGTACGGCTGCCGGCACACCAGGCGGACGAGATCCCAGTCACGCGCCGTGGCGAGCGTCGCCTTGGGGTCCAGTTCGCCGCGCGCAAAGGTCCGAGCCAGCGCTGCATTGCGCTGCTCGCGCACGTCGCGCGGCGACATAAACACAGTCATGGGGAGCAGCGGCTGGCGCGGGCCTCCAGAGCAGCCCCAGCCAGGGACGCTTAGCAATGGTGGCGGACCTGCGATGGCGCCTCACCAGCGACCTTGTACCTGAAACAGCTCGCTCGGCGGCCAGGACGACTTGCCCACCAGCACCTCGATAAAGGCCGAGCCCGCATTCTCTGAAGAACGCGCCCGTCCCGTCGGCAGGCGAACCAAGCGTGAGCGACGTTACAAATGTGAGCTCGTCCCTACGTTACGGGACGAACCAATGGTCAGGCCGGCGATGTGGGTGGGCCGGCCGAGCTGGAGCGTCACCGTCACGTCGCGATCGTCGGCTGCCGGGTCCGGCGTCGCCGTCCACCCGGCCGTGTCGCCGTCGACCTGGGCCGGTGCATTGGCCGCGGTTGCCGCATCCAAGCACGTTAATTAGGGTCCACCGCATGAACGGAAGGCGCGCCCGCCGTGGGGCGCACCAGGTGGCGTGCCGTGGCGGTGTCGGGCACGGCGGCGACCACCGCCGTCAGCGGCACCGGCTCCAGCGGCTCGGACGCCATGGTGGCCGTGTGTTTCACGCGGGGGATAAACTGGATGCAGCCGTCCGCAGCCTCGTGGCGCTGCCGCGGGCGTGCGCCGCGGCGGCTTCCGGCGGGGTCTCCTGCCCGTGCGGCGGGGTTTTGAGGCGCCCCCGCGCGTCCAGCCCGCCCGCCGCCGGCCCTCGGTGGCGCCACCGTTGCGCCACCATTAGTTTTTGTGGCGCGCTTTGTCGTCTTTTTGAGCTGGTTCTTCTTTTTGTGTTGCTGCTTCGGCTGGGCACCATGAAGGTCGCGGGCGATTACTACGAGATCCTCGGCGTGGCCAAGGACGCCAGCGCCGAGGAGCTGAAAAAGGTCGGTGCGCGGGCGCCATGGGCGCTCGAAGAAGCAGCGGCGGGTGCTGATCCCTTTGAGGCGCCCCGTCGCAGCCGTTGCGCCCGCTCTAGGCGTACTACCGACGCGCACTCAAGTACCACCCGGACAAGGTCGCGGACGGCGAGGACCGCGAGGCGGCGACCAAGCGGTTCCAGGAGCTCGGCTACGTCTACCGCGTGCTGAGCGACCCGCGGCTCCGGCAAATCTACGACCAGACGGGCTCGATCGAGCCGGAGGACGAGGCCGCGCGCGCCTTCGCGGACGACGACCGCGACTGGGCCGCGTACTGGCGCGAGCTCTTCCCGCCGGTCACCGCCAAGGAGATTGCAGCGTTCGAAAAAAAGTACAAAGGTCTGCGACAAGCCCTTGCTGCGGCCCGCCGGCGCGAGCCTCTCGCTGACCAGGCTGCGCCGTCCTCGCGCCGTTGCTTGGTGCGGCAGGCTCGGCGGAGGAGCTGGAAGACTTGAAAGCGGCGTACAAGGCCGCGAAGGGCCACATGGACGTGATCCTGGAGAACGTTTACTTTGGCCACGTCGACGAGGAGCCGCGGTACCGGCGGCTGCTGGAGCCGCTGGTGGCGTCGGGCGAGCTGCCCGCGTACGCGGCGTTCACCAAGGAGTCTGCGCAGAAGAAGGCGGCGCGGCGGAAGCGCGCGGAGCGCGAGCGGGCCGAGGCGGAGGCGCACGCCGCGGCGCTCAACCTCAAGACGGACGGCGACCTGGCCGCGTTGATCCAGAAGCGGCGGGAGGCCGACCACTCGGGCCTAATCGCACGTCTGGAGGCCAAGTACGGCGGCGCCAGCAGCGGCAGCGGGCGCAAGCGTGCCAAGGCGTCCAATCCGGAGCCGTCCGAGGAGGAGTTTGCGGCCGCCCAAGCGCGGCTCTTGAAAGGGAAGACGGGCAAGTAACACCATCTTGTACAAGTACGTTTCCATCGCTCCGTCTGTCGGCGGATTCCGAGCGGCCGACGCAACGCGAAGTGTTGTACAGCACTGTAATTGAGCGTTTCATGCGCATGATCAGGCGCAGCGTGCTCCGACCGAAGCGCGCCCAGGCCTGGCGCGGCAGGGGGGAGACGCACCTAGAACGCGTGCCACTCCTAGTCAACGGCTTCCCACCAATACGCGGCGCCATTCCGCATTGGGCAGTGTGGGCGTCCCGAGGTGTGCTCGAGCGCATGTTGTCCGCACAACGCCTCGCAGACTGCTGTGGCAGCTTCAGTTGGTGGCGGTGTCCCTGTCGACCCAAGTGCCAACCGGCCCTGACGTCATCCTCTTTTTCCAGAAGGTTCCACGGCCACGCGCCGCCACTGCGCCACAGCGCACCGTCCGCTGCTGCTGCTGCTGCTGCTGCCTGCCCTGCTGTGGCCCGCCCGTGCCGGTCGGCGTGCGGAACGCGCAACCATGGCCAAGTGGGGCGAGGGCGACCCCCGCTGGATCGTCGAAGAGCGGCCCGACAGCACCAACGTCAACAACTGGCACTGGTGCGCTCCCCCGCCCTGCGGCCGCGAGACCGCCCGCGCTGCCGCCACGCTGACGCGCTTCCGCCTGGTCCGGCGCCTCCCCCGCCCTCCCTCGGCACGGCCGCGCGTCGGCCGACAGGACGGAGAAGAACTGCTTCCCGTGGGCTGACCAGTACCTGCGCCGGACGCTGGCCGACGTCTCGCTCACGGAGACTGACGGCACGGTCGTGAAGATCAAGTCGGTGAGCTCCATCGAGGGCGACGTGACCCTCGGCAACCGCAAGGGCAAGGTCTATAACCTCTACGACCTCGAAATCTCGCTGGTCTGGGAAGGTAGGGGCCGGGCCAAGGGCACGCGCCGCCGCGGGGACCTGGACGCGTCTCACGCCGTCTACCCCCCGCCACTGGCGTTCGGAACCTGCGCGACAGGGCACAGCCCGGACGGCGTCAGCGCGGAGGGCACCTTCAAGGTGACCAACGTCACGCAGGACGAGGACGTGGACGACTATAACGTAAGGACACGGCCCCCGCGCAGGCGAGGTCCGCCGCGCCACGGAGCTCACCGGCGGCTCCGACGCGCACGTGCGGCGGCGGGCGCCAGTACGAGATCTCGTGCTACGACGAGACCCAGGCCAAGCGCAAGCTCAAGGAGACGGCCAAGACCAAGCTGCTCAAGCTGATCAAGGTCAAGCTGGACGAGTTTGTGAAGGACCTCAAGGCCGGTGCGCCACGGTTTGGGCTAGACGGGGCCTCGCCTGGTGGCTCAAAATGCACTGACCTTGCCTTGCCAGCCTCGGCGGCGGTCGCTCTGGTACTCGCGCAGAGTTTGCCTCGAAGGTCCTGCTGCCGACGCGCGACGGCAAGAGCGGCACGCCGCCGCCGTCTCAGCCGCCGGGCACGCAGGGCCCCGCCGCGGCGTCGCCGCCGGTCACTGCCGCGCCGGCGGCCGCGGCCAAGACGGCGGCCAAGGCGGTCGGCAAGTCGCTCTCGTTCGAGGTCGAGCTGCTGGCGAGGTGCGGCGGCCGCGCCGATCGGGGGCATGCTGGGCCTGGCCGGGGCGCCCCTGCGACGGCTGACATCCGGGCGCTGCGATCCATGTGGCACGGGCGCACGGCGCCATGCAGCGCACAGGACGTGTTTGAGGCGATGACGCAGCAGGCGCGCGTGCAGATCTGGACGCAGGCCGAGGCCACCGTCTCGGCGGCCGAGGGCGCGGAACTGCGCCTGTACGGCGGCAACGTGTCCGGCAAGACGCTGTCGACGGTGCCGAACAAGTCGATCCGCCAGGAGTGGCGCCTGCAGTCGTGGCCCGCAGGTGCGTGTGCGCCGTCTGCCTGACTTGGTGCTGCGCGGGCCGAGCGTTGACTGTGTTGCGGATAGCGAAGCGATGCGCGTTGCTCTGGATGCGATCTGCCAGGGCACTATTCCCAGGTGACCTTCGAGCTGGACCAGGGCTCTGCCTCGACGACGGTGCGGGTGAAGCAGACCAACATCCCCGAGGAGCACGACGAGACTCTGGAGAACGACTGGCACCGCTTCTACTTTGACCGCATGAAGACGATCTTTGGCTGGGGCGTGCCGGTCGGCCGGTAATCGAACGCCCTCCCCCCCGCACTGTACACAGCAAGGAAAAGAACAGCAGCCCGCATAAGAGCATCGCCATTGTACACGCCGCCAGTAACATACATACATTGCCATCCTACCCTACAGCCTCCCTGGCAGAGGTGCGAGAGGTGTGAGCGGCCTTGTCGTTGAAAGTTCAAACGACGACGTGGCAAACGACGACGAGGGGCGTTGAAACGACGCGCTGCGCCCGGCCAACCCAAGGCCGACACAGCCATGGCGGACCCCATCAGGGGAGACGTCCGCGGCGACGACGACGAGCTGGTCTGGCAGGCTGCGCCGCCCAGCGCCGACACCGTGCCGCTCGCGCCAAACGACGGCCCGCCAGCCGATGACGCGCCGGCCGCCCCGCAGCCTCCGCCGCGGCCACCGCGCCAGCCGCCGCAGGCGACGCAGCGCCGCCACGGCGACGGGCCGCGGCCACAGTACCACGACGTGCACTCGGCCACGGTGCGGCACCTGCAGGACCGCTTCAAGTCGGCGCTCGCGGGCCTCCTGGTGCGTCCGCTCCCCGCAGACCGCCCGCTGTCTGCGGACGTCATGAGGGCTCACCAGGCCATGGCCAGGGGAAGGAAGGCCGCTCGTTGGCTGCAGGGCATCAACCTGCTTCTGTACGTCCTGGAGAGCACCATCGCGCAATTCTCGCCGACGGGGCCTGACATGGTGCTCCTGGTACGCCAGCGCTCCGCAAGTGGCCTGGCCCTGGCCGGCTCGATGGGCTAACCACGGTGCGGCACGAAGATGGGTGCTGGGGACCCGCCCCAGCTGCTTGGCTGGTTCGCGCAGGACCTGCTGCGGTACTCGTCGCTCGGCCTGGTACCGTGCCTGCCTGCTCGCCTGCGCCGAGTCGCCACGCATGGGGCCCCGGCCAGGCGCTCACCCGCCGCGTGTCATGCCCTGTGTTCGCGGCCGGTCGGCCCCCAGTTTGTGAAGCTGTCGCTGGCGTCGCTGGCCATCGACACCGTGGGCTTCATCACGTCGTTCGTGGCCGTCGTCGTGCTGCACTACTCGGGCTGGATCGCCGTCGCGCTGGTGCTCTTTTACGGCGTCGAATTCACGTACAAGGTATACGGCGCAGGGCGCATCGGAAGGCGGCGCCAACGTGGGCACGTCGCCGACTAACGCGCGGTCCGGCACGGTCCGGCGCGGCCCGCGCGGCCGCTCGCCCAGATATCGGCCATTGTCCACGCCAAGAACCTACAGCGGGAGCTGGGCGCGCCCACGCCGGCCACGGCCGAGCTCGAGATGGTGTGAGGGCGTCGACGGCCTATGATGATTTAAGTGCGCCACACATGCGCGCGTGGAGGTAACGCCTATGTACAACAATGCCATGCCATGCGTGCAGGGGTTGGGGGTGGGGGGGCGGTGCGTGCCGGTTGGCTGTGTACAGATGCCTGAGAGAGAGATAGACACTCGAACGTCACAAGCGTGCCAGGGGCCCTGTCCGCGTGCGCACGCGCGTGACGACCTCGCCGTTGCGCACAAAGTCGTAGTGCACGGCGTCGGCGACCTGTGGCGACCGCCACACGTGGATGTCCAGCCAGTCATACGGCTGCACCTCGCGGCTGTAGTCGATGTAGAGTTCCACGGTCTCGGACGGCGGCCGCTGCGGGTCCGTCCACCGGATGCTCCACTGGCAGTCCGCGGGCAGCACGCCGGCGCGCGCCGCCGCGTCCTTGGCGTCCTCTACGAAGAATATGTACTTGGCGTTGTTGATGTGGCCGAGGCTGTCCGCGTCCGACGGCCGCACCTGGGTCCGGTGCGCCCAGGCTTTGCGGGGTAGGGTGGAGCCGGAAGACCCGGCATTGGAGGATTGAGCCATGAGGGCGCTGGCGGGCTCTTGACCCCACCGGCCCTCGCCGTACCTGCAGTGGGAGGGCGGGCCTCGTCGCGGTTCACCTCCAAGGCGGTCTCCCGCGGCACCACCAGCGCCAGAAGGGCGTCGCGGTTCGGCAGCGCCGACGCCTTGCCGTCGACGACGACCACTGCCGTCGACGTGATCTGAGCCACGAGGACGTTGTCGGGCAGGCGGTACACCTACGCGGGACGCCGGCACCCGCCTCGACGGCGCGTCCACGCTAGTTAGCACTGTGGCGCTGTACGGCGGATCGTCGAGGCGGCCGCCGGACCTCGTGGGAGACGTCGTAGCTCTTGGTGCCCACCTTGGACACCCAGGACGTGATGGCGATGGGCGTGCCGTTGCGCATGCGACCCTGGAAGATCTTCATGCGGTGGGCGCGGAGCACCTGGCTTCCAACCATAATGGCCCGGAGCGCGGGCGCCTGGTCGTCGAGGTAGAGCAGGTCGCGCGCGTTGTCGACCCAGTTGAGCAGGGACGCGACCCAGTCGCCGTGCGTGCTCGTCTCGTGCCACATGGCCTCGCGGACCCAGATGGGCGCGCCCGCGGGGTTGGGGATGCCCGGCAGGGCGCGCCGGCTCAGTGCCGCCGGCGACGCCACCGTCTGCGGGCCCTGCTCGTCCGGCGACCCCATCGCGGCGGCGAGCCCTGCGCGGCCAGCGGCTGCAGCTGCAGGAGTAGCAATACGCTGACGTCATTTGGCGGCGGCCCGCCGCGGCCCGCGAGCAGCGTGGCCGCACTGTCCTACAGCGCATTGCGCATGCAGGCAGGGCGTGGCCACAGCCACCACATCGCACACTACTGGGGCTGACATCCGTCAACTACTGGCGCAAGGATACAGTACACAAAAACACATGGGGCCGGGCCGCAGCAAATCAATCATCCAGAAAGCGCGCGCGGCTGGCCACGCCGCCCTTGCGCCGCTTAAGCTCGACGGTATCGCCGCCGACAATCGCGGCATCGTCCGCGGGCGTCCAGACGTCCACCGCTGTGCCACCGGCGAGAATGCATGCTAGGATCCCTGTGTGAGAGAGCGCATGTGGGGCTGTCCACCGCGAACCGCGCAGTGCACATACAGCGCGGGTCCGCGAGGTACCGGGCCGCGAGCTCCACGTCGCCGTTGCAGACGTAGAGCGCATGCACCGCAACGCTCCGCGCACACGACCTGGATGACATGTCAGGATCACCCGCCAACAGTGTCCCAGTGTGAGCAGCGCACGACTAGCACGTCCCTGTGGCATCGCAACATACATGACGCGCGAGAGCTCATCAATGAAGAAACGCGCCTGCGCCACGGGATCGTCGGACGCCGGTGCAGCCCGCGGTGACGCGGCAGCCTGCCGTACCGCGACCGGAGTTTTGGCAGCTGGCGGCCGCGCCGGGCTCGCCCGCGGCGCCGCCGGCGCCTCAGGCGCGGCTGGTGCGGCTGGCGCGGCTGGCGCGGCCAATGGAGCAGGCGCAGCGGGCGCGGCTGGCGCGGCGGTATTTGGGGTCTTGGGCGCCGCCGCCGGCGGCACGGCCGACTGCAGCAAAAAGCTGCGCATCTCCATGTCGTCCTTGTCGGTCGATGGGCGGGCCTGCTATGCCGGCACACAGGACGCAAGCCAGCGGCGTCAGCCGCTGGGAAGGCAGCCCGATGGCCGCACACCAAGAATCGCACCTTCTTCCGGGAGGGCGAACCGTCGCTCTTGGTCGCTGTGAACAAGAATGAGTGACAGCGGCTTCACACCAACATCGGTTAGGCTTCTGTTGATGCAATCGATTTGCCGCCGCACCGCCGACTTACGACTCGACCGCTTCTGGCCCGCAGCCGCAGCCGCTGCCGCAGCCCCGGCTGGCTTCGTCTACGCCAGCAGCTGATCCTGCCAAGCAGCGTCATGCCCGTGGTTAGCGCAGCCATCCAGCTCTGCAGCCCATCCTTTGTGATGCGACGTACCGAGGTCGCGCCCGAAACGGCCTCGGCGACCGCGGCCGCGTCGCCAATCGGCCGGACGCCGTACAACTACCGAGGCGCGATCCAGTACGCCATCGCGATCCTAACCATATAACGTCAGCGTTGCCACTTGTGGACGGACTCACAGGGCCTGCAGGAATTCCTTACCGTCCCATCCTTCATCAGCGACACTGTGAAGCGCACATATCGCGGCGATCATGGCTGGTCATGTCAGCGCCCTCGCCGAGGCCTAACGTTGCTGCGTAGCGAGCCGTCAGCCTCATGCAACGCACCAGCCTCTTGAAAGATTCGGTTCAGCTGCCCACGCTCGCCGAGCAAACTGTAGCGCTCCCGAAGCGACTGCGCCGACCGGTTGAGCGCCTGTTCCCGCGCCAGTTTCCGCGGTATGGCTCGACGCGGCCGTGTGAGCGAGCGCGGTGACCGCACGCCACAACCCTGGCCCTCTGGCCACGCTACCTTGGAATCGCTGATCAGCGTGTACACCTTGATGCCACCGGCCTTCAGGCCCGACGTGTGCACGAGCCACACCAGCAGCCGGTCCTCCTCGGGCGAGTATTGCGTCCTGCGACAACCACTCGCCGCGTGCCCAGCTCCGCCGGGGCCTGGTGAGTCGGCATCGCCCGCGCATACGCCGCAGCACGCGTGGCCCTACCGCTTCTCTGCACCAGACTCCACGGCGGGCTTTTGCTTCGCCAAACTGTAGGCGGCCAGGGGCAGGAGCTGGTCCTGCTCGATCGAGTCCTCCAGCCACTTGAGCAAGTACGCGTTGGGCGCGTACGTGGCGCGCGGGTCGGCCTTGGGCACAAGCACTATGGTGCCGGCGTCGGCCGCAGCCACGACCTCGCCGCCATACTTCTGCAGGGCTCATCAGCTACCCGGCGCGATCGAACACAAAGGAATTAGGTGCCCAGCCGCCGCACATGACCCGCGGGGCGGTCGCGTGCTCGACCTTGATCAACGTCTCCGTTTCGGAGCGTCCCGCGAAGCGTGGCAGGTAAAACTTCATGGGCTCGCCCCTCTTGGGCTTCAGGCTCAGAGACGGCTTGGTGCCGCTCGCCGCGGCCGCCCGCGTCGTCGCCATGGCTGCTCCGAGTGCGTGGCTGCCGCCGCCGCCGTCCGCCGTTCGCCGTTCCGCGGTCGCGTCGTTCAAAGTTTGGCGCCAAAAAAAGTTCAACTGGCAACGGCCGTTTCCCTGTCAGAGCTCTGTCAGAAGTACACCATGGCCGGCGTTGGACTCAGCGACATCGCATGTTTCATAGCGCCCAAATCGCAGTGTTATCTATGACGTCATCGGGTAGAAGCGACGCTGAGAGGACGATCAGAGGACGACGAGGCAGAAGACGAGGACGCAGAGGACGAGGACGCAGAGGACGAGGACGCAGGAGGACGAGGACGCAGAGGACGAGGACGCAGGAGGACGAGGACGCAGGAGGTAACCGGCAGGAGGGAAGACGAACAAGCCAACTGGTAGGGGTAGGACGGCGGCACGGCGCTCGTGAGCAAGGCGGCACCGCCGTCAACTGGACCTAGCACCTGCACCGCACAGCCGGGCCGCTGCGGCGGCGGCAAAAGGCCAGACCAGCCATGGTGCGGTTCGCGGCCATCAACGTCGACGACGTCGACGTCGAGGCCGTCGCTGGCGCGACGCGGCCGGCCAGCCAGGTTGCGGAGGACAACGATGACGACGACCGTGTCATCCAAGGCCTGGCGACGCAGTACCGCCAGGCCATCCAGGCCTACGCGGAGGCCGACGACGCCTCGGCCGGGCCGCGCGCGGCGCTGACGCAAGTCCTGCAGACGATCCTCGCCAGCCCGGCGATCGCCAATGCTCGCGCCCCCCTTCGCCCCGACGGCGCCGCCAAGCCGCCGGCTCGCGTGCGTACGGCCGCCAAGCTGCGCTACCTGGCCGCCCGCAACCTCGGCCGGCTGGCCGACGACGCGGGCGACGCCAAGCTGGCGCTCGCGTACTTTGTTCAGGTTCGTGCATGCTCGCGGGTGGTTGTGGACCGTGCTCGCTGAGGAAGCCGGGTTGATCCTTGGCGCCGTCCGCAAACCGAGGGTGCTGGACGCATTCCAGGCCACCGAGGCCGACGACCGGGACGTGGCCCTGTGGGCGTCGATCGCCCGTCTCGCTCGAACGTGCGTGGGCCTGACTGGGTAGGTGCATGTGTGAGCCGCATCCGCAGCTGACGGGCTCGTGCGGCGTCTCGCCCAGACCGCTGATGGCCTGCGCATGTGCCCAGCCAACGCAACTACCGCCTCGCGCGGTATGCCCTCGAGCAAGCCGTCCAGCGGAGCCCGCGGAACGACGACCTGCTCGAGACCCTGCTCGAGGTGCCGACTGCGCTGAGCGCCGCCTCGCCGGTTGGTGTCCGCGCCTGACCCCCGGTCTGCGTCGTTTCCGCAGCCATGTCTGAGCTGGCAGGTGCTGTTTGTGCTGGACGACCAGCCGGCGCTGCGGCGGCTGCTCAACTGCTTCCCGTCGACCCAAGCGCCGCTCGCTGTGCCGGCGGCTGCAGCCGCGACGCCAGCGGGCGTTCCGCAACGCGCGTTCCGCTCCTGGAAGGCGGACGCCGTGCGTGCCGCGCTCGACGACGCGCCGCAGCCAGTCGCGCGCACGACGGACCCGTGGCTGCTAGCGGCCCAGCTGTGTGCGGCCTCGGAGCCAGCCGCGGGCCCTGGCGAAGGTGCCGCGGCGGCGTACCGCGCCCGACTCGTCGCCGAGCGCCAGGCGTGGCTGACCGCGCCCGGGCGGGCCACCGCGCCAAGCGCGCCGCGGCGCGTGGTCCTGGAACTGCCGGCAGCGTGCACATGGGACGGCGTCGTGCGCGCCGTGCACCGCCGGTTTCAGGAGGCGCGCAGCAGCGGCGAGTTGCTGATGGACGTGCACATCACCGTCAGCGCCACCGCTGCGGGCACATCCGATGCGGCCGCCGCGACCGCCACCAGTGGCCGGGCACCGGCCACCCAGATTGAAGTGGCCGGCTCCGCCACCGACGGTCCCGCAACAACCGAGTCCCGCAAGCGCGATCGCCCGGCGTCGAGTGAGGACGCAGCTCCAGCAGACGCGCCCGACGCCACCCAACCGACCGGATCGGCCGACGATCAGCCGCCAGCAAAGTAGGCGCGTGATGCAGGCGAGAGGCGGCGACAAGTAAACCCCATTTTGATGCTTACGCCTGCTCCAAAGGGTTCTCCAATCCGTGCGCCAGACGATCGTCGCTGCGCAAGCAGCATCTGGAGGAGCTAAAACGCCGCGAAGACATCGCCCGGTCTCAAAAGCAGTTTGCAGAGCGCGCCCAGCGGGATCCGGACTTGCGACCCCTCCTCGTCGCGGTGCGCCTGCGGCGGCGATGGCGCGTTGACACCGCGACAAACTGACCTCCCTTTTGCAACCCCAGAGACCGTGTTAGTAAACGGCTGCCGCAGCTCACGCCGCTCGAGTACCGCCCGACTGTTCCACTTGCCCCGCTCGACAGCGACAGCCACCCGGCGGGCGCGCTGCGGGCGTACATGTGGAACGCGCCCCGCACCGTGGTGAGCCGCAAGCCGGCAAGTCGGCCGATGGCCCAACCGGACGTGCCACTGGTGCGACGCGAGCATGAACGCTGGATTTTGTTTTTCGAGTCGGCCGCCGCTGAAGCGTCCGCCCCCTTGATCCGCGCCCGGTGGCCCCTATCGCCATCGCAGGACGTCGCAGGCGAGAAGCGCCGGCTTGGCCTGCACGAGCTCACCTCGGAGCGCGCCCTGGTGCTGCTGCGCGCATGCCTCGCGCGCTGGCGGACTGGCGGCTGGCTCGGCCTGCTGGTACGGCCTACTTGGCCTTCCATGCACCCCACCTGTTAGGGCTAATAACGAGGAGCGTTGATGCTTGCCTCGCGCGCGCGGCCCGTGCCAGCTGCTGGACCTGCTGCTGACGCTCGCCGAGCTGGCAGAGGACCACTTTGTGGCCACGGATACGGTGGCGCCCGCAGCGCTGGCCTGGTGGACCAGCGGCGTCGCCGACCTGGCGCAGGAACGCGCGGAGCACCTGACGCAACTGCTGCACGACCTGCGGGCGCAGGTCGAGCTCGCGCGCATTCTGGACACGTCCACCAACGGCATCGCGCCGACGGTGACGGCGCTGGCGCAGCTCCAGGAGACCCTACCAAGGTTCTACCGCGTAAGCATGCTCGCCTGGCCCCTCACCCCCGCACTGGATGGTTGGTGTCGCTAAGCAAGATGGTCGGAAGGAGGATTTGGCGGTCGGGCGGACGCTGGTTCTAGCTGTTCTGCTGGCGCCTAGAGATGGCCGACAGCGCAGCGGACGCTGCCCCTTGTTTGCAGGGGATCAGCACCCTACACACGGCCCCTTGGGAGGTGCGCCGGGCCGACAAGATTCGGTACGTCGCTGCTCAGCGCCGCGCAGCTGTGTCCTCCCTGGGCTCACTCTGGTGGGATCGCTGCCTTTGTCAATCTTGGCGTTCAGCGTTGCATGGCTGCGGGCGCTGCTGGCCGAAGCACAAGAGCGCGTCGCCGACGCCGTGGCTGCGCTGGAGCAATGCCGCGCGCTGCTGGACGATGCCGAGACCGTTCTCTTGGCGAACCGGTGCGGCTTGCCGGCTACAAACACCCCGCCGATCCTTAGCGGGCTGCTTACCCGCGTGGCCACAGCCGGTGCCGATGGCCCCCGCCACAGGCCGCGCAACGACGTGATCAAAGCGGCGCTGGTGGACTTGTTCGTGCGTCGGCTGCGGGGGCAGACCGACGCGCCGTCGGCCGCCGCGCTGCCCTTTGTCCTGTTGGGCGAGTGGCCGCTGCAGGCGGCTACGGCGGCGGCGGACGCCGACCCTGCGGCGGGACCACCGCGGCCGCCCAAGGAATGGGAGGAGTGGCGTCTGGCGGTGGCGCACCCGTCGCCGGAGACGCTGCAGGCCTTGCAGCATTGGCGAGCGGTGCGGCGCCAGCCGACCTGCGTCCTTGCGGTGCTGTGCCAAAACTCATGCGGCGAACGACAGGTGGTCGGAAGGGGCGCCGCGATGCAGTCCTTCGAGGCGGCGAACGACGCCGGCGCGGTGTGGCTGATCGCAGTGGCCGCCCACATCCACGCCGCGGAGCTGTTGGTGCGAGACGGCGTTACCATTGCCGGCCTTAACACGGTAGGCTCCGGCGACGGGTGAAGAGAAAGGCGGGGAGAGGCGACAAGCTAAGCCAGCCAACCGCGGCCCATTTGTGCTCGCACTACAGCTCTCTGTGGCAGTGCAGGACCTGCTGCGTCACATGGGATCGTTGGAGTCGCCACGCGCCGTGCAACCGCTGATCGCCGTACGGCCTTCGGCCTTCGATCAGCTGGCTACTGCCTTGACCTGACGCATGCGCTGTGCTGCGCGCCAAGCACTCCGGTGATTTCGATTGCCAGAAGCTGCAGCAAGTGCCGGTAGCGGGCATGCGGTTGTGGATGAACGCGGTGGTCGGCACCGCCGCCCTGGCCTTTGAGGTCCGTTGCCGCCTGGCCTTCCGTGCGCAGCGCCGTCCATTCTGCTAATCATGGCCACGCATTACTGCACCGCGATGTGTGCGCGCCTACATTGCCGCAGGTGCTCAAGGTCGAGGCCGACAAAGACACTGAAGAATCGCAGCCGCGCCGCATGTTGCTTCAGCTGGTCCCACGCGAGCACAAGGTAGGGCCGGCTCCGCGTCGCGCTTTTTTTCTGGCATGCCCAGGTTAACGCGATGCAGCGCAGCATGATCGCTGCGAACGCTCGCCCGACTATCGCGTAGTGCCGCCTCCTGGTGGACGCGTTTGCCCTCTTCCACGCGCTCATGGTTGCCTGGGAGGCCGACGGGCACAACCTGGCTGGCAGCTCCCTGCCCAACGTCGGGGGCAGCAGCTCGGCGCCGTCGGGCACGTTGGGCAGCAGCACCATGAGTGACGGCCTGGCGCCCGACTCCCAGGCGCTTCTCGTCAACCCGCCGGCGCAGCTCGACGACGACGCTGGGTGGCACAGCATGGCGGCGCGCTTTGCCAACTTTACGCACGAGCGTCTGGGCCTCGCTGGCCGCTGTTTGGACGACGATGGTACTGGGTTGCCGCCGACAGCGTGTGGCTCTCGGATAGGGCGTGCGCGGCTCACGGCGCATGGCTGCCCCGCTCAGCTTTGGCAACCGCGCGCCCTCACTAGGCGCGTTCCTGCGTGCGGTGCTCGACGACTTTGTGGAGGAGCGCGGCGAAGGCGCCGACGTCGCGATTGGTCAATGCTACTTTTGCCTTGCTGGCTCGGTACGCGGACGCAGATGCCTTGTGCGCTGCAGGCAGAGTAGGGATGGGCTGCTCATCACCTTGCGCCCCAACCCGGTTGGATTGATCCGTGGCCGATGCCCCGGAAATGCAGCGCTACAGTCAGCCGGACAACGAAGTCTATCGAGCGCACACCACGACGCATCCGGGCTACGCCATGCCGGCGGACCTGGCCGCGCGCGCCTTCCGGTCCGTCGCCGGCCTAACCGAGCTGGACACGTGGCACCCCCAGAACCTCACCTTGCTTGGCCCACGCTGAGCCATGCCCCGCCGCCCCTAACACGCCACAGGGCAATCGCAGCCGGGATGCCGTCGGCCATCGAAAACGACACCATGCTCAGTTTGGACGCCGAGCTGCTGCTGCACATTTGCGACCGCGTGGCGACGCCGCCCGGCCTCGCCGGTTCGCGCCAACGCTACCGAATGCTGTCGCGCAGGTGACCCTAGAGGCCTAACCGCAGGAAGGCCACCATAGTGCCGTGGTGGGTGGCCGCGCAGCATTTGTCACCCAACGCGTGGCGCTGTGGTCGACCCAGGTCTTGCAGCCGCTGCAGCCGACCCTGGACGCCACATCTGGCATCCTTGCGGCCCCGCCAAGCGAGATTCTGGACTTGGCGAGCAGCGGTGACGCTGCGGGTGCGTCGGCGGCAGCAGACGAATCTGTGCTCCGCACAAGCACTGACGTGGCACCGGCCGCCGCCGCGCCCTTCGCACCAGCGCTCGCAGGCGTCACCGACCAGCTCTACCGCTTCACCGCCGCGCATTTGGTCCAAGTGTGGAAGGTGTACCACGAGCTGACCAAGGGAACGCAGAAAAACAGTCGCCGGATTGTGCTGCTGCCCCCGACCCCCGCCAGCGACGCCGCCGCCCCCGCGCCCGCCGACGACATCGACGACGCCATGGCCGCAGACGAACCGGCCCCACCCACAACCGTGCTGGACGCCGCGCTGCGTGGTCTGCCGCCTTCCTTCAGGGTGCTCAACCGGTTGACGCGCCGGGCGCTGGCGGCCATCCTGGTAAGGCGCCGCGTGGCACAACCCGCAACGCACGGTAGGATGTGCTAATGGCTGTGGCCATTGTGGCACTGGTGCGGCATCGCAGGTGGACCTGGCACTCTACCCCGCCCGCAACGAGACGTGGATCGTCGCCGCTGATTTTCTCAAGCAGCTTGTGTTCCTGGCGTGCGACCGGGAGGTCATATCCGGTGCCATGCTTCGGACAGTGGGACCGTTGTTGGTCGAGCTGGCTGCGGTGCGGCCGGGTGAGGCGCCCACGGAAGCGCACACAGCGGGGTGCTGATACAGCAACTGCGTAGGGGCGCCATCCCGCGTGTGCCGTCCCTGTAGCTGCAAGTTGCCGTCGCTCATCAAGTCAACGCCCGCACGCAGCCGGCTGACCTGCTTGCTGCCGACGTGGACGACGACAGCGTGATTGCCTGGCGCGACAACTTGTCCAACTTGGTGAACGGCGTGCACAACTTGGCGTCGCGGCCGCTCCACTACTTTTATAGCGGTCCGTGTGCATCTCATGCGGGCTAGAACCGCATCGGTGGCCAGTTGACGCTGCGGCAGCGCCCGTGTTGTGAGAACGCGCGTCTGCCGCTAGATCGGCCCGACGGCTGGGCTCAACGGCAGCGGTTCTACCAGCTGGTCGTGGACCTCGTCGAGCCCGTGAGCGATACCAACCACTGCGACTTCGTGTACGTGCTCCCCATCCTCGGCCGTCGCCAGGCACCTGCACAGTCTCCTGATCCGCGCCCTACGGCCGCGCGTGTGGGGACCTGGAGGTTGTCAGCATGCAAACGCAGCTGGGCACGGCCAAGAAGAAGCTCGGCCGGCCAATCGAGGTGCGTCCACCATACTCGCCGCACTCCGGGGCAAGTGCTGGCAAACTGACGACAATGCGGCGCGCGCGCACGCTGTCCGGGTTGGCGGAGACCGATTGCAGGAATGCCTCGTGCATTTCAGGGAAGCCTGCCTGATTGAGCGGGCTTCTGGGCAAACCTTGACCGATGCCATGTACTCGCTGCTGTCGGCGCTGGTCAACATTGCCGTCGGGCGCTGGCGCACAACCGCCGCGTCGATCGAGGTGCGTCGCGCGGTCCGCGGGCGGTGCCTTGGACGGTGCCCGCCAGTGCTAAACGCCACGCGTGGAGCCAGTGGGGCGGGGGCGCCTTCAGGACCTCGTGCGCGAGAACATGCGCGCAATTCACGGCAGCGACGTGGACGCGCCCGAGGCCGCCGGGTTGAGCGCCGCCGAGCTACTGCTCAGCCGCTTGCAGCGCAAGCCCGGCGCCGCGGCCAAAATGCGCTTGCGGCCCAAAGACGCGACGTCGCACTCCTTCCTGGTACGCCGCGGCCGGGCGTGCGCGACAGCGTGCGCGAATGAAGTGGTGGGCTCAGGATGTCGTCGGGCTGGCCGGCGTGCGTCTGAATGCGGTCGCAGGTGGCGCGGCTGCTGCACTACCTTCATCGCCAGGGAGTGCGGCCCACCGGTCTGACCGAGGCGCTCAACGAGATCCAGTCGTGTGTGCGCACGTCCGGCAAGCACATGCGCCACTTCCGGCACTACGAATGGTTCGTTTGAGTACAGGGTGCTTATGCAGAACGGCGCGCGTGCCTCGGCGACTGACCCGCCGGCACGCTCGTTTGCCGCATCGCTGGACGGTTTGCCTCGCAGGAGCTGCCGTTGGATCTCGATCTCGGAGAAGCTCGCGCTCTACTACGGCCGGCTCCTGCGCGAAGCGGGACAACTCGCGCCGCTGGCCCAGCTTCTATGCCGCATTAGGTACGTGCACAGATCTGTCACTTCGCTTGCGCAGGCCACGTCAATAAGGTCTCCGGGTGCGCTGGTGTTTATTCTTGACCCCGCAGCGCGGGCACCATCGTGGACATCCTGCGCACCGGAGAGATCAAGCAGACGCTGTGGTCGTACTTGAGGCAGGTACGTAATGTGTCCGCCCGCCGCGCGCTGCCGCCGCCGCCAGCCTGCTGAATTCATTCGCTGGCTGCGTGTGGCTCCGGCCGCGAGGCGGGCCCCAGGCGCTGCAACAGGACGCGGCCCGCGGAGGCCCGCTGCGCCCGGTGACCACGGACGCGACCGCGGTGGGCCCGACGGTCGGCCCCGCGGACTTGGTGGGCACATCCGCCGAGGAGCGGCAGCTCATCTGCAGCTTGGACGATCTTCGCAACGACACCGATCTCGGTCACGGTGCGTTTCGACCCCCTTGTGCGGCAGGCGATGCCAGACGTCGCCAAAGCTGACAACATGCGATCCAATCCGAAGCGATGGGTGCGGACAGATCCCGTGCTGGTCCAATTGCTGGTCAACCGCGTGGCCAACCTGCGTCAGCCTGTGCCGGCAGCGGAGCAGCCGCTGGCCGCGGGACCGTGGCTCGCGCTGGTCGCCGAGCTGCACGGGCTGTGGCGCACCAAGTCGGACGTGGCGGCCGATGCGGCGGCGGCAGGCGGCGGCGCGGCGGCCGAGCGCGATGCCGAGGCGACCAACCACGCGCGGGAGTAGTGCTCCAGTGTACAGATTGCGTCTTGTATCCTGCTGTGTACAGTGAAGGACATACATAGCACGTGGTGCTCAGACGGACGGGGGTCCGCGCGACCGTATCCCTTGCCGGGTGCATCGCAGAATGTCATTCAAAGCGAGCCAGACGAATAGCACACACGCGGGGGCGTGCCACTGCAAAGGGGAATCCAACCAAATGCGCCGGTGTGTGTGGATGTGGCCCCCCGTCCCACGTGCGCGCGTGCGTGAAATGTGTTGTTTGGATAGGCGCTGTGGGACAGTGTGCCCTGATGGCGGCCGCGCGGGATCGCGTGGACCGCCATTGTTTGCGGGCGGTTTCGCGCCAAAACGGACGTGCGACGGAGAACGGCGGGCGCGCAGGACAGCGCGGCAGGCACGCAGGACAGGACAAGGGCCGGGCGGGGAGGGGGGGGGGCATAAGGCACACCAGCGGACAGGTACGCAGGCGAGACGGACAGGCAGAGGGACGGCCGTCCTGCCGCGCTCCCCCGCGCGTCGGACAGGGAGGCGACGCGGAGGCTGCCGGCGGTACACTTGAGCTGGCAGGTGGGGCGGCCACGGCACGAGGTCGGGCAGCACGCACACCAACGGCCCAAGAAGACTCTGGCGTGCGCATGATCTCTTGGAGGTTTGCCACCGCTGTGGCGTTGCGGGCCCGCCGGTCGCCGCGGGGGCGACCGGCGCCCCGCGAGCCACCGAGCAGGTTACTCCACTGCCCGCCTTAGGTGGCCAAGCACCGGGATGCACGGCAGCACGCGGCCGCCGCCTGGCCTCGCTGCTCACGGCGTCGTCCAGACGGGAGATCGGTGCCTTCGGAACGCCGACAGCACGCCGGTACGCGGAAAAGGCCCCCCACCCCACCCAGGCCGCCATGACGATCACACCGGACTCACGACGGTTGAACACACCTGGGTGCACGCACGCACCGCCAGCTGGCGACGTGAGATTGCACACCATGGCGACCGCGTGGGATGACAGGCCGCCGGCGGCGCCGGACGGCGCCGTCGTGCTCCAAGATCCCGCGGCCGCCGGCGCGGACGCGAAAGAACCGACCGCGGACAAGCACGAGCCGCTCACGTCCGCCGTCGTGCTCGTGGCGGCCAGCGTGTGCACCGCGACCTTCCTCTACGGCTACAGCAGCGGTACGCCTCGCGGCCGGGCGGCGCCGTGGCCGCCATGCCTCCTGCGTCTCACCAGCCCGCGCGGCAGCCGCCGGGCGGATGGGCCGGTGTGGGGCCAGGCGTCATGGCGGCGGTGCTGGTCCTGATGGACGAAGACTTTTACCACAACAACGAGCTGCTCTCCGGTGCGCGGCAGGCGCGGCCGGCCTGTCCGCCATCTAACGCCCGGACTGGCCGCTCATGCCGAAGGGCTGAGGAGGCCGGGACCATTGCGCTGCTTGCAGGGTTCCTGGCGTCGTCGTACATGATGGGCATGCTCTTCGGCGTTATGTCCGCCTGGACCACCTTTGGCCGCAAGACGCCGCTCCTGGGCGCGGCCGTGCTGGGCATGACCTCGTCCGCGGTCATGTGGTGGTCGCCAACAATCTGGGTGCTCATCGGGGCGCGCCTGTGTTGCGGCTACGCGGGCGGCGTCTCGTTCTTGCAAGGTGAGTCGCGCAGGGCACGGGCGCGTGGCTGCCACAGTCCACGTGCTAAATCGCCTCCGCCATGCCCGGCCGCTTCCACCCAAGCCACAGTGCCGCTGTTCCTGTCGGAATGCGCGCCGGCCTCGCGCCGCGGCTTCGTCGTGAGCGTGTCTTACTTCCTCACCGTCATGGGCGTCCTGTGCTCCTACCTGGTCAACTTCATCGTGGTCGTCGTCGGCAGCGACGACTGGCGGCTCATGCTGGGCCTTACCATTGTGCCCGCCTTCGCGATGCTGGTGATTACGGCCACGGTGCCGGAGTCGCCCCGGTGGCTCGCCTCCAAGCAGCGGGTGGCGGAAGCGCACGCGGTGCTGCAGCAGCTGCGCAAGCGCTCGGACGTGGGCGAGGAGCTACGGACCATCGTCAACAGCCTGTACACGTCGACCGACGGCTCGGAGCCGGCCGACGTGCTGCTGGATACCGTGTGCGCCGCCAACGGGGGCGCCATCAATGCGGACGCGCCCGCGACCGAGACGACGGCGCTGCTCGCCAGCCCGAGCGCGTCCAAGTCCGCCCTGGTGCAGCACGGCGGCGTGCTCGTGCCGACGAGCACGGGGCCCAACTTCCGCATCCTCTTTACGCGCAAGGACGCACTCCGCGCGTTCCTGATCTGCGTCGGGCTCGAGTTCTTTCAGCAGTACTGCGGCGTGCAGGCGGTCACGACGTACACGCCCACGATCCTGAAAGAATCGGGCGTGGCCGGCCTCTTTGTCAAGGTCGGCTTGAGCGAGGATGCGTCGGCGCTGCTCATGACGATGATCGTCTACTGCTGCAAGGTGCCCTTTGTGTACCTCGGCATGGTCACGGTCGACCGGTTCGGCCGCCGCAACATCCTGCTGCTCACGCTGCCCATCATGAGCGTCGCGCTCGCTGGCGTCGCGATCTCGTTCCTGCTGCCCGACTCCACCAACGCCGGCGCCATTGTCGCCGTCATTGCCACCACCGTCTTTGGCTGCTCCTACTCGCCCGGCCTGGGCTCGGTGCTCTCGGTGATTGAGTCGGAGATGTTTGCGCCGGACATCCGCTCCACCGGCCTGGCCACGGTGGGCACGCTGGGCACCCTGTTCAACATCTCCATCCTGCTCTTCTACGACGCCATGGCCACCGCCCTCGGCAACGAGGTCGTGTTTGGCATGTTCTCGATCGTGTCCGCGCTTGCCACCGTGTACGTCTACTTTGTGCTGCCCGAGACCAAGCAGCAGGTGATCGAGCTCTCGTACAAGCGCGTCCTGACCGATGCGCGCGTGAACCCCGACGCGGCGGCAAAGTAAACTACGGTTTGCTAACACCATGACATTTTTATTATGATTGTAAATCGTTTGCTTTGAACTGCAACTGACCTGTACACTGATTTGGCCTGTACATCGACATCATCACACGAAAGGTATAATGGTATTATTTACATTGTCGCTTCGGTGTTGGGGCCACAGCGGCCGCCCACGCCGCGGATGATGGCCACGGCGGCCACACAAAGTGCTGCGGGATCCGCGATGCGCCGGGCGTGTCGGGCGGCACGACGTAAGTGTCCCACTGGCGTCTGCGGCGAGGTGGCGCTCAAGAGTGACAGCTGCGATTGCTGCGTTAGGTTGGGGCAGGTAGAATTGCACTGACGAAATGCAAGAGCGAGCTAGCCGTACCGGATGTTGACAAGGGCCTTGAAGGAGCGCTCGGCTTGGAGATAGAAGGCGGTGTAGCGCCGCATGTCGCTGTGATCGGGCGCGGAGGGCCTGCCCGTGGACGCGCCGCTGCGTGCGGTGGCTTCCGTCGTCGGCGACGCACGTCGCCGCTTCTTGCTTGGCTGGGCGGCGGGCGCATCACCGTCAGCGACATCCTGGCCTGCAGCGTCCGCCTCAACTCGCCGTACAAAGTCGTCGTCCTCTTCGGGGAACACTTGGCCTGCCGGCAGCGACGGCAAGCGACGACTGCGCAACTCCGCTTAGCGCCAGCGCGTTCCAGCCACACCGCCTAACACCGGCCGACGCGACCTTGCCGCTTGGCGCGCTCCCGGCGGAGCGCGCGAAGCCGCTCCAGCGCCTCCAGCAGCTTCCGCGCGCGCCGCCGCTCGCGGCGACGGGCAGCCGCCGCAGCCCGCTCGGCCGCGGCCGCGGCACGGGCGCGCTCGGCCTCTTGCTGGGCGCGGTCGGCAGCGATTGCGGCCTCCCAGGCGCGCTCCTGCTCCGCCAGCTGCGCCGCCCGCTGGGCAGCCAGCGTGGCCTTGGCGGCCCGCATGCGCTCGCGGTGGCGACGCCTCCACGCCTATCGACGGCCGTTGGAATCCGGTCGATGTCGAGGGGGCAAACACGGTTAGCAGATCGCCAATTGGCCTGCAAGCTGGAACGCCTAGCGGCACCGTGCCTTGTTTCGGTGCGTCTTTCTCAGCCGGCGCAACACTGCATCGTCTTCCAGCCCGTCCAGAAGTTGCCGCAGAGCATCCTGCGGAGAGGAACAAACAAGGCCATCGCCGGTCGTGCACAGGCTGAGCTCGACAGCGTCCGACGGCGCCCCCAACACGTGAGCCCGCCTACGAACCTGCGCCGCTTGGCACAACGTGCGATCGGGAGCCTCAGCAGCGCTGCCCTCGTACGACCGCAGTCGCTCGCGCAGCGCCGACGCCGCCGCGACCCGCTCGCGAGCAGACCAGACCGCTCGCCCCGCGGCCGCCGTCGCCAAGGCTGTGTCCAGCACCTCGACTGCCTTGCAGCATAGCGGTTAGCCTCGCAAGGCCGACGCGAGCCCCGTGCAACTGGCCGTACCGGTTCGGAGTGCGGCTCCTGGGCCGTCGGCCGCCGAGGCCTGGACCGAAGCGACCACCGCGGCATTGACGGCCGGCGGCGCGACCCCGGTTTCCTGCTGCTGCCGCTGCCGCAGGCTCGTGAGCCATTCCCGCAACCAGCGGTTGTCAGCCTCGACCGCCTCCGCCGCCACCGCCGCCGCCAGTGCCGGTCGCCCAGCTGGGGGCGCGGGCGGCAGCCGCGGTTCTTGGACGTGTGGCGGTGCCGTGGGCGCCGGTGCCCGTGGCAGGGCGAATGGGGCGGTGCCCAGCCATGCCTGCGGCGCGGCGGGCGGCCATGCTGGCGGCCGTGCCGGTGGCGCTGTCTGGGGCCAGGCGGGCGGCCAGGCGGGCGGCCACGGCGGCCTCCCCGCCGCGCCCGCCATCTTCCTTGGATGACGTCATCCACTTCTGAAACGGCGCGGCCGCGGACACGTCGGTGCACGCCGAGACGCTGCTGCTGTTGGGTGCTGCCTGCTGGCGCCAGGCCACGCACGCTGCCCCCCCACACGGTGCCCTGCCTAACTGCTGCACTGCTGCCTGAGTACGGCCGCCGTCTGTTTTCGATGGAGCCACACGGACGTGGACGACGCAACCCCGCGCTGACGCGGCGCAGTGGACGGATCCGGCCTGGGCTGGCGCCGCATCCCAGCAAGGCCGCAAGCGCCTCAGGCACTGTCGATCATGGCCGCCGTCGCCAACGAGTCCGTGTGGGTTGCCGCCCACCAGGGGCACCTGGAGCGCGTGAAGCAGCTGGTCGAAGCGGAGCCGCGCCTCGCCACCATGCGCGACGAGGTACGCCTGCAGGCGCACAGAGGAGCCGCGGCGGCGGCGGGCCCAGCTCACACGACGTTTGGGGCGGGCCTGGCCATGTCGCACTGAAGGACGAGCGCTATCCCATCCACTGGGCGGCCGCGGGCGGCCATCTCAACATTGTCGAGTACCTGCTCCTCCGGCCCGGCGCCGGCGAGACCATCAACGCCCCTGACGAGGTACGAGCGAAGTGCCCGCGCCAGACCGTCCGGAGAAGCTCGCTGACGGACGCGCGGTGTCGTACAGCGGGGGCTGAGCACCGCTGCGCAGTCGCACTGGACGCCGCTCATGATTGCCGTGAGCGCGGGCCACCTGGACGTGGTCAAGGCGCTCCTGGACGCGGGCGCGGCCATCGACGTCCAGAACGAGAACGGCCAGACGTGCCTGCACTACGCCGCCTCGCGCAACCGCCTGCCCGTGCGTCCTGTGCTCCAGAATCGCTGTGGCACCGCCGGACCGGCAGCCTCATGGTCCGCCCGTCCGCTCTGATGAAACGCGGGGGACGATGCAGATCGCCAAGCTGCTGGTGGACCGGGGCGCCAAGGTCGATGCCCAGGACAACATGGGCGCAGGCCCCCTGCACCGGTACGATGCCGGGCAGCTGGGCGCGGCTGCTGGTCGGCCACGGGGACCGCTCACGCATCTTGTATGCCCGGGCACCCGTTCCGAACGCCGCAGGGCGGCGTCGCTGGGGCATGTGAACATGGTCAAGTTTCTGCTGGAGCAGCGCGCGAGCGTCCACCTGCTGGACCGCGGCAACAACACGCCGCTGTGCGTGCTGTCGCGCAGCAACGGTGCGCTGTCTGGCCGCCCCCTACTGACGCCGACATTGTCCTGCGCACGCGCTGTGCTACGCTGTGCAGGCATGCGGCCATGAGCGAGGGCCAGGCGGAGGTCGCGGCGCTGCTCATCCTGGACTACAAGGCCGACCCGCACCTGAAGAACAAGAACGAGAAGACGCCCATCGACCTCGCGTCGCCCCAGGTGCTGGAGGCCCTGCGGCGCGAGGGCGCGCTCTAAGCTCGGGCGAGCGCTTTCGGTGAACAGTTGTAAGAGTTCCGCGACGTGTGTAAAGACTTCGTAGCAGCATGCATTTCGTTCGCTTACAATACAGACAGACATGGCACTAACCTCTCGTTGTGGCCAGGCACAGACGGCGGCGGCGGCAGAAGCACTGATCCAGACGACCGCGACTGCTTACGCACGCGCTCCTCCGACCTGCATGATGAAAACTTCGATGGTGTCGTTGTCCTCCATGTTGAGCTGTGGAGACCACACCGCGCACATACGGCCAGGGGCGCCGGACACCTTATCAGCCACGCCGGCACGCAACGCCGCCACGGTTCGAAACGCGGCGGGCACACGCACATCGGCCGGTGTCTGGTTCTCGCCGATGCGCTCGCCGTCGAACGTGAACCGCACGCTGCCGGGCTGCTTGCCCATCTTTTCGCAGTAGGCGTCCATAAGCTTCCGGAACTGCGTCGACCGCTTGATCTTGAAGTACATCTCGGCTTGGTCCTGTGACATTCATTACACAGCCCGGCCGCGAGCGCGAGCCACGGTTGCATTAGGGGCCCCGCTCCGCAGTCAGGCGGCTGCCGGTGCGTGGGGGCGGCGCGATGCACCTGGCCAACGACGCGGATGTTGATCTGCTCCTTCTTGACGTCGGGCTTGGTCTCGGCGGCCGCGGCGGCACCGCCCTCCGCGGGGGGCTGCTGCGGTGCGTCAGCCATGGTTGCACGTCGACAGGGACAGCCTGAACCACCAAACAAACCAGCGGTCGTGGACATCAGCGGTACGTCAGCCCCCGTGTCGCCAAGGTGACTGTGCCGTCCAGCGTGAGCGGCGCGCGTACCGCTCAGGCAGGCACACGCGGAACGGTTGGCGAGGTTTGCGCGGTGCGGCGAAGTGAAAGTCCTTTTTTGGCGCCAAAATTTGGCGGGTACCACTTTTTTACTTACCCTCCAATTGTTTGGCGCGAAACCCAACGTTGAAACCAACCACCTCGGGACGACCTGCGTCAACGGCGCCTGGCCTTTACAGTGCCGCCCGCGCCCAGGAAACCCACGGAGCGGCGGATCTGGCCCTGGGTGAGAGCACGATCTGAAAGGCCAACACGAAGAATGGGGTCGGGCCACGGTACCCCGCCGCGCAAGCGGCTCATGTCGGACCGCATCGAGGACGACGACGACGACAACCACGAGTACCGCGCAACCACGAGCACGTCGGCGACCTCGGCCGGCTCCTCGTCGTCGCAGCCGCGCAAAAACGAGGGCTCGTCGGACAGCGAGGCGGACAGAGCGCCCAAGAAGGCCAAGAAGGCGGCGGCGACGCCCAGCAGCGGGGCGCCGTCGTCCGGCGACAGCGGCAGCGAGGCCGTGTTTGAGGTCGGCCGATCGTTCAGAGAGCTGCGACGCCCGCACCGCGCGCGTCGCTGAACACCAGCCTGCCGTTAGCCAGCGGTCGAACGCGTTCCTCCCACAGCTGTCCAACACGCGCCGCGTCACCGTCAGCAAGTTCCGCAGAGCGGTGCTGGTGGACATTCGCGAGTACTACACTGACAACAACAACCAACTCAAGCCTGGCAAGAAAGGTGCGCGGCCAGCCTCGCGCTGCGGCCATGGCTGGGACCAGCTCGTGGCCGTCTCTAATGGCCGAGGTTCGCGATTCGTGCCGCACGCGCGTTTGCAGGCATCTCGCTCAACCTGGACCAGTGGGCGGCGCTGAAGCGGGCGCAGGGCGACATCGACGCGGCCATCGCCCGCATCAAAGGATGAGCGAAACCAAGCGGCGCAACGCCGTGGAATGTACATGATTGTGCCATGCTGTACAGGTAGATGTGGCATTGAAGGGTGCGCGCAGCTCCTCGCCTATCCGCACCGCGTCAGGGCGCCCGGCTGAGCCGTAGAAGGTCGACCTCGATGTCAACGGACCGCTGCTTGTGGAACTTGTAGGTCGCGTCGAGGTTGTACCGCAGTTCCGCGACGACCTCGATCGACGCGCCCCACTCGCGTGCCTTCTTAAAGATGTGCTCGCGCGTCGACGTCTTGTGCAGCGAGTAGACGGCGCCGGTGCACGCCTCCCAGCCCGCGCGCAGGAAGAGCATGTCGACGCCGCGGGTCTTGGTCCCGAACGGCGGGTTCATGACGACGGTGTCAAACAGCTGGCCGCGGCGCCACAGCGGCGCGCGGGTCACGTCCGCGTTCACGAGGTCGACATTGTCAATCTCGAGCTCGCCGAGGTTCTCCAGGGCAATGGCCAGCGCGTCCGGGTCGATGTCCACGCCGACGACCGTGCTGGCGCGTCGTACAGGCACCAAGACAGGGGCGACGGCGCTACGTGCGGACCGCTTAGGCGCAGAATGAAAGGTCAACGACACCTTGACCGTGCACGTACCTGGCGCCCAGCATGACACTGGCCGCGGTGAGCATGCCGCAGCCGCAGCCGAGGTCCAGCACGGCCTTGCCGTCGAGGTCGCCGTACGTGCTCTCGGCGGTGTACAGCGTCCGGGCTGCCGCGGGCACGACCAAGGGACGCCCGGAGAGGACAGAGTGAGCAGCGATCGCATAGTGCTTGCCGCCGTAGTGCTGATGGCGTACCGGCGAGATGCGGCGTTGTGGCATACTGCTCCCACACGATCTTGGGCTTTTCGAACCCGCGGAGGTCCTGCAGGTGGCCCTCCAGCTCCTTCAGCTTCATGGTCGCGTGGCGGCGCGGGCCAGCGGCCGGCGTGCCAAAAGCTTGTTCCACAGCGGTCTCGCGACTTGACTAATAATTGAACCTTCCACTCGCCTGCACGTCCGCCGCGTCCGAGCCCTGTCTGCGGCGTCCACGCCGCCTCCAGCCCGCCGTCCCCGCAGCCGCTTCGATGCGCGTCGCGTCCGCCGCCGTGGGCCGCCATCCGCCTCCCACCGTCCTCCACGAACTGACGCCTTCCTCCGGCTGACTCGCCGCGTTCACAAGGCGCCTTGTCTACAGAGGGTTTATGACGTCATCTAATGCATGACGTCATAGATTTATAGGGCAAACCCTAGGGCGCCATCGCCGACGCTGCGCGAGTCTGCGGACGCCGCGGACGCCGACGCCGCCGAGCCGCATTGCTTGGGCAGGCCCCAGGGACGGACGGGCCGCACCGCCGGACCTAGGCACACATTGCACAGCCCCTAGAGGCATAGACACACGCGGCGGAAGACGCGGCGGCGACAAGTGGCAACCCTGCACTTGCACGGCATCGCCAGGTAGGCCTGCCTGGTCGGGCCCTTGTACGAGAGGGCTGGCCGGCCAGACACGACTGACTCGCCTTGCGGGCAGCTGCTACGTGCCGCGACAGGGCCCAGCCGGAGCCATGGCACCCGCCGCGGCCCCGCACCGCGAGCTGCGGCTGTACGTCGCGTCACGTCGGCGTCCCGCCGCGAAGGTGCTCCCGCTGACAGGTCCGGGCCCGTGCTTTCGCGCCTGGCCCTGTGCAGGACGGTCACCGATGACGCCTGCGTGATCGAGCCCGTCACCAACCTGGGCGTCAACGTCCAGGCGCTCACGATCAACCGTGCCAATGGCGACATCTACCTTGCCCGTACGCTTCGCGGCCACCGGCGGGACTGCACGTGCTTGCCGACGCTCACCCTAGTGTGGACGGGCCTGCAGGGACGCTGCGCACGCACAGCGGCGCGGTCGCCAGCAGGCGCCGCCCGCACGATCCGCGGCCTGTTTGGCCTGATTCGCCTGAACAGCGGTACGGCCCCGCGCTCGCCGCGGCGAGGACGGCAGGGCGAGAAGGTGACGCGTGGCACCGGTCGCGCCGCCGTACGCGCCACGTGCGAGCAGGCTACCATGTGATCGTCGTGACGGACGCGACCAAGGTCGGCGAGATCGCTGGGCACGCCGTCTACCGCGTTGTGGCGACGGACGTGGTCCCGATTGGCTCGACGCGCCAGACCTTGACCGCCCGCCAGGCCGAGGACGACCGGACCTACGTCCAGATGCTCAAGGAGGT
>Ga0180216_1000722_pt1 | contig 32262 bp, 33 predicted proteins | sample eDN3rd37CBELigMG_FD_128879 | JGI IMG/M metagenome (GOLD analysis project Ga0180216, IMG submission 128879) | Enriched Miracle-Growth compost microbial communities from Emeryville, California, USA - eDNA 3rd pass 37_C BE-Lig MG (version 2)... ... | reverse complement strand
GGCGACCAGATCCAGGGCACGACGCCGGAACTCCGGCGGGTGGGCAGCAGGCATTCCACGGACTCCTTCCGAGACGATCATCGCCTCACTCAAGGTGTCCGGGAAAGCGGGTCAGGCTCCCACCACCAGCCACTCGAAACAGTGGCCTGACACCAGCAAACAACTCTCCGGACATGCCGGGGCGATTCAGTGACCGTCCCGGATCACGTCGAGGAAGCACACGGCTTGCCGGGCACCCTCTCGTAATCGCTGAGCCGGAAACCGGCGTGTTTGGTATGCGCTCGAGGCGTGATCAGGGCCGGGCGGCTCCCAAACTTGGCCAGCGAGCAAAGGCACTCGGATCAACCATGCCGCTTCGTGATTGAGCTCCCTCCGTTCACTCCAAAAGCCCGCTCGGCGAATCGCCGACCGATGAGCTGATGGGTGGCAGCATCCGGGTGGAGGTCATCCGGGAGCGGGTGCGACTGTGCGTCGCTCGCCCCGTAGAGGGCCGTTCCGTCAAGCGCGAAGAGGTTCGGGTCGGATGCGGAACGGTCCTGAAACACCTGGTCGATGTCAGCGCGGATCGTGGCGAGGTCGAGTTTTCCTCTTTGGACCTCCGCCGGGTCGCCAGCAGCGACGAATCTGGTCTTCCCCCGGGCGAGTGCGTCGGGGTCGAACGCTCCGGGCCCTGGTGTGTGTTCGAAGATCGGGCTCCACAGCGGGGTAACCAGAAGCAAAGGCGTGTCGGGGTGACCGTCCCGGATCACGTCAAGGAAACCATGGAGTGCCGGGGCGAACGCGCGACGACGCATGAGATCCGAGTTGACGATGTTGATCCCCACTTTCACGGAGATCAGTTCGACGGGCAGGTCACGCATCGTCCGCGCAACAAACGGGTCCAGCAGGGCACTGCCACCAAAGCCCAGGTTCGTGAGCTCTACGCCTCCGAGACGCGAGGCAACCGCCGTCCAGATGGTGGCCGCGGTGGCCGCGTTGGATCCCTGGCTGATCGAGGACCCGTAATGAACCCATGTTGGAGCGCGCTGGTCCGCCGGAGCGAGCGGCTCGTCTGCGTCAATGGAGATCAGCTCGACTGACTCCGAATACGGCAGCCATATCTCGACCAGACGTTCCACGCCACCGGACACGCCGAGCTCAAAGGTCAGCTCTTCCGGCTCAGCCTCTGAGCGGGTGATCTCGCCAGTGGTGAGATCACGAAGAATCTGCACCGTTCGTGACAGCGAGGAGGAAGCGACGAGTTCCCCGTCGACGAGCACATCGAACACTCCTGGCGCACGCAGCGGAACGCCGACGTAACCGAACCGCTCAGCGCGAGCCACAAGAGTCACGCGTGTTGCGGCAGATCGAAAAGCGACTCGAACTCCCGCGGGCTGCGCTTCGGCTAGGGCGTGTCTCCCATATGCATCGTGAGGTTCGCGGCAGTCTGGTGGGGTGAGGTCGACGGGTTCTCGATATCGGGTGTTCACGGATGCGCAGTGGAAGCGGATCGCTCCGCTGTTGCCGTCCAATGCCGGGCGGCGTGGTCACCCGTTCGGTGACGACCGGCGGGTTGTGGAGGGCATCGCGTACCGGTTCCGCACCGGGATCCCGTGGCGTGACTTGCCCCGCGAGCAGTTCGGACCGTGGCAGACGGTGTGGAAGCGGCATCGCCGTTACGCCGGTGACGGGACGTGGGATCGGGTGCTGGCGCAGATCCTCGCCGAGGCCGACGCGGCCGGGAAGATCGACTGGGCGGTGTCGATCGATGCGACGATCGCGCGTGCGCATCAGCATGCGACGAACACCACCCGCCCCGAGCAGGACACAGGGGGCAGGATCGAATCACAAGAATCTGCCCTGGCACGAGATTGAACCGCCCGGTCACGGTATCGGCCGCTCCCGCGGCGGTCTGACCTCGAAGATCCACCAGGCCGTCGATGGGCACGGCCGCCCGCTCGCGATGATCGTGACCGGCGGGCAGCGCAACGACGGAGCGATGCTCATCCACGTGCTCGGCGAGATCCAGGTTCCCCGGCTTGGCCCGGGTCGCCCACGAACCCGACCCGACGCCGTGATCGCCGACCGTGCCTACGCGACCGGAGTCATCCGCAGCGAGCTGCGCCGCCGCAAGGTCAAGGCCGTCATTCCCGACAAGCGCGACCAGATCATCGCACGAAAACGGCGCGGGAGTCGCGGCGGTCGCCCGCCCGGGTTCGACGCCACCGCCTACCGCGGTCGCAACGTGATCGAGCGATTCTTCGCACTCGCGAAGCAGTGGCGCGGCATCGCGACCCGCTTCGACAAACTCGCCATCACGTACCGCGCCGGCGTCACCCTCTGCGCCATCCTCACCTGGGTCCGACTATTGGGAGACACGACCTAGCTGCTCGATGGTCGCGAGTGCGTCGGTAAGGACGCGGCGCGCTTCGTGCACGTCGTGCGTATGCAGAAGGTCTCCCAGAACGATCATCGCCCGTACCCGCAGCGCGCCGGCCGGAGTCGTGCTGAGCAGGCTCCTCAGGGTCGCCTCTGCGCCGGAGGCGTCACCACGGTCCGCCTGCATCAGCGCCTTCTGAAACACCAGCTCACCGGTCACACCGTTCAGCCTACGAGCAGCGCGCGGGCTTGAGGCCGAAGCCTGCGGGGGTCGCGGGGTGCACCTGACCGTCGAGAACCCCTTCTCGTCACCAGTCAGGAGCACTCCGTGATCGACATCGACCCCAACAGCTCGGGCCTTCCGGGCATCGAGCAGCTGCGCATCATCGTCGGCGCCGTCATGACCGTCGGCTTGATCTTGTCCGTCCTCGCCTTGATCATCTCCGCGATCGTGTGGGGCTTCGGCGCCAACTCTTCCAACCCGCACCTCGCCTCACGCGGGAAGGTCGGGGTCCTCGTCTCGTGCGGGGCGGCGATCATCTGCGGTGCCGCGGTGACGCTGATCAACTTCTTCTGGGGCGTCGGGCAGGCCGTGTGATGACCACCCGACATGACTCCCGACCTCGGGGGTGGCTGCGGTGAGCGTCTGCGATGTCCCGGTCATCTCCAACGTGTGCGATGCCGTCGGCGAGGGCACCGCCTCCCTGATCGCGGCGCCGTTCGACTGGCTCGGCCAGGCGATGGCGGGAGCTGCCGCGTGGCTGTTCGAGGCCGTCTGGGCCGTGTTCGACACCACGACTCTCGTGGACGTCACCAGCGCCGAGTACGTGGGCGTCTACAACGTCCTGTTCGGTGCCGCCGTGTTCATCATGCTGGTGTTCTTCTGCCTGCAGTTGATCACCGGGCTCATCCACCGCGACCCCACCGCCCTGTCCCGTGCCGCCCTCGGTCTCGCCAAGAGCGTGCTCGGGTCGTTTCTGGTCATCACGCTCACGGCCCTGCTGCTGGAGGTCACCGATCAGCTCGCTGTTGGAATCGTGCAGGCCACGGGCAACACGATGGAAGACATGGGGACCCAGATCGGGCTCCTCGCCGCCGGGCTGGCCACCATCAACATCACCGCTCCCGGAGTCGGCGCGATCATCACGATCTTCCTCGCCGGGCTTGCCATCTCGGCGGCGGCGATCGTGTGGTTCTCCCTCCTGATCCGCAAGGCCCTGCTGCTGGTCGCGATCGTGTTCGGGCCGGTCGCCCTCGCGGGGGCGACGTGGGATGCGACCAAGGGCTGGTTCGCCAAATGGGCGACGTTCGTCATCGCCCTGATCTTCTCCAAGCTCGTCCTCGTCGTGATCTTCCTCGTCGCGATCGGGCAGGTGTCTGCCCCGATCGAGGCCGACCTCGCCTCGATCAGCGATCCGATCGCGGGGGTGGTGTTGATGTTCATCGCCGCGTTCGCCCCGTACATCACGTACAAGTTCCTGTCGTTTGTCGGGTTCGACATGTACCACGCGATGAGTTCGGAGCAGGAGGCGAAGTCGGCGCTGAACCGGCCCGTGCCGGTGCCGTCCGCGCCGAAGGCTGACTCTGCCAAGACGGTGCTTGACGGCGGCTCCGATCCCGGTAGCACGCCCCCGAGCGGAGGCGGCTCAGCACCGCCCCCCACCTCGTCTGCGGCACCCGCCAGCGCAGGAGCCGGGGCCGCAGGGACCGGGGCTGCCGCATCCTCGACCGGAGCGGGGGCCGGAACCGGGGCGAGTGCGGGAGCCGGAGCCGACACCGCAGGTGCAGCGGGTTCAGGTGCTGCCGCCGGGCCTGTGGGTGCGGCGGTGGTCGTCGGCGGCGCTGTGGTGAAGGGTGCGGCGACCGCCGGCCCGAGGGCTGGCAATGCGGTCGGTGGAGCGGCCGACAGTCAGGCCGGTGCGGCCGCGGAGCAGGCATCCCCGCCGCCGGTTCCGCCGTCGCAAGGCACCCAGCCCTCTCGTTCCGCACCGTCGACGCCACCCCCGACCGCACCGTCCTCGGCACCGCCGTCCGAACCGTCCACCGGTTCGGCGGAGTCCTCGCCCGTGGCGCGGCGCAGGTCGGAGCCGCCGCCTCCGCCGTCGTCCAAGCCGACCGGGAAGGGGTGACCTGCGATGTCCGCGAACACGCACACAACCAGTGACTATTCGTTGGCGGCGGTGCAGTTCTCCCGGCTCACCAAGCGCGGGATCATGCTCGGCCTCTCGCTGCCGCAGCTCGTCGTCCTCGGCGTCGCCGTGCTGACGGTCGTGTTCTCGCTCTACCTCGGCGGCGGTATGGCCTTCGCCTGGACCGCCCCTATCTGGGCGACCGCAGCATTGCTGGCGGTGGTCCCGGCGGGTGGGCGGAAGGTGATCGAGTGGGTGCCCATCGTGGCCCGTTGGGTGACCCGCACGTATCTGGGTCAGCTCATCTATCGGCGCCGCGTCATCAAGCCGAGACCTGCCGGGACGCTCGCGCTTCCGGGTGATGCGGCACCGTTGCGGGAATGGGAGGACCCCGAGACCGGGGCGGCGATGATCCACGACCCGCACGCTCAGACCCTCACCGCGATCCTCGGCATTTCCCATCCGGCATTCGTGCTCCTCGACCCCGGTGAGCAGCAGCGCCGTGTCTCCGGGTGGGGGCGCGTCCTGGCCGCCGCGTGCCGTTCCGGGCGGATCGCCCGCATCCAGGTGTCGGAGCGGACGCTGCCGGATTCGGGCACAGGGCTGGCGGAGTGGTGGCGCACGCACGGCACCGACGACGGGTCCTGGGCCGCGACCACCTACGCCGAACTGATCGACCGTGCCGGCCCCGCCGGGGAACGCCACGCCACGACGATCAGCCTGGCGCTGGACATGAAGGCCGCAAGCCGGCAGATCAGGACGTCCGGCGGCGGGATGCGCGGTGCCGCCGCGGTGCTCCGGCAGGAGATGACCACGCTGACGACGGCGCTACGCGCAGCGGAGCTCACCTCGACGGGGTGGCTCACGCCCGGCGAGGTCGCCGTCATCCTGCGCTCGGCCTACGACCCGGCCGCCGCTCCCGCGCTAGAACGGCATGGCGACCTCGGGCGGGACCTGGCGACGGCGGGCCCGGTGGCGGTGACCGAGACCTGGGATCGGTTGCGGTCGGACAGTGCGTTCCATGCGGTGTTGTGGATCAGTGAGTGGCCCCGCTCGCAGGTCTACCCGGGGTTCCTTGCCCCGCTCGTGCTGTCCAACGGCATCCTCCGCACGCTCGCCCTGCACTACACGCCGGTGCGTGCCGATCAGGCGGCGCGGGATCTGCGGAAGAAGAAGACCGAGCTGATTAGCGATGCCGCGCAGCGGCGCAAGATCGGGCAGATCGAGGACGCGGCCAGCAGCGCGGAGCTGGACGACGTGCTGCAGCAGGAAGCGGACCTGAACGCCGGGCACGGCGTGCTGCGCGTCTCCGGCCTAATCTCCGTCTCCGCGCCGACCGTCGATGAGCTCGAAGCTGCGGTCGCGGCGGTCGAGCAGGCCGCGATCCAAGCCTCCTGCGAGACCCGCCGCCTCGTCGGTCAGCAAGCCCAGGCCTTCACCGCCGCGGCGCTGCCGCTGTGCCGGCCGGTTTGAGCTGGCGCACCTGCCCACCAACCGTCACACCTTCTCCCGAGGAGTATCGCTCATGCCTACCTTCGATGACCCCGTCGCGGACGCCACGGAGGCGTCTGCCGCGTTGCGGCGCCTGGCCCATGCGACCCGCCAGTTCGCCGACCCGGCCGACACGTGTGCGGTGATCGGTGACCTGCTGTCCGGTGTTCGGTCGCTGCGGCAGGTGCTCGACCAGGTCGCCGCCGCCCACATCGCCTCCCGCGCCCGCGCGAACGACGATGCCGGGAGCCAGGCAGCGGGTGCGACGTCGGCCTTTGCGGCTGCGGACGAGCTGCACCAGGCCGGTACGCTCCTCGACAGTGTGGAAGCGCGGCTGGATGCCGCCTCTCAGCACTCTGGCCGCATCGCCTGGCCTCCCGCGCCCGCCATCTCGGTGGCGCCCGGGGCGCGGTGGATCAGTGTCGTGTTCCTCCAAGGCTCAGAAGCCGATGAGGTGCTGGACCTGATCGGCCGGGAGGGCACGGATGCGGCGATCGAGCATCTGGCCGGGTTCGACTACGGCGAGGAGACCGTGCAGGTCGCGCTCGAGAACGGGTACGTCTACGACGAACCCCCGACCGGTGCCCTCGACAATGTCGCGGCCCGCGACGTCTACACCCTCACCTACAACCCGTTCTTCGGGCACGTCTCGCTGCTGCGCGAGCACGGCGCCCTGCCCGACCCCGCACTCCTCGGCATCGACACCCCGACCCCTGCCATCAAGAAGCCCGCATCGCGTCCAGTCGGCAACACCGTTGCCGCGGCGATCCAGCGAGGTCCGGTACCGCCCGGTGACAAGACAGACTGGTTCGCTCGGCACCCCGGTGCCGCTTCCGTGCAGGGTCGGGGGTTGGCGCTGTGACCGGGCGGGACGAGGGCCGCCTGCATACCGCTGTGCTCGTCGGCCCCGAAGGCGAACGACGCCGTGCCCGCAAGGCCCGCCGGCGGGCCGCGACCCGCGTCGAGACCACCGCCCGCGCGACACGGAAGGCTGAGGCGAAGGCCCGGTGGGAGGCGGAGCAGGCCGAACGACGCGCGACGACCTACCTGCCCGCCGCTGGCGAGCCGGGGCCTGCGGCGTTGCGCACACCGGGCAGGTTCCGGTTACCCAAGCACCAGGACACGAGTGCGACGTTGGCCGGGCAGTACCCGTTCCTCGCCGAAGGCGGCCTCGGATCGGAGGGGATCTTCGTCGGTCAGGACCTGTACTCCGGCGGGTCGTTCGTCTACGACCCGTGGGTGCTCTACCGGCGCGGGATCATCACCGCCCCCAACGTCGTCCTGGCCGGAATCGTCGGCTCCGGCAAGTCGAGCCTGGCAAAGTCGCTCTACACGCGATCGCTCCCGTTCGGGCGGCGCGTCTACGTTCCCGGTGACCCGAAGGGCGAGCACACCGCCGTCGCCGAAGCAGTCGGCGGGAGAGCGATCATCCTCGGCCACGGCCTGCCCAACCGTCTCAACCCCCTCGATGAAGGTCACCGGCCATCCGGGGTGTCCGACAGCGAGTGGGCGATGCAGGTCGCCTCCCGCCGCCGCGACCTTATCGGCGCCCTCGCCGAGACCGTGCTGGACCGGGCGTTGTCCCCGCTGGAGCACACCGCGATCGACCTCGCCCTGAGGGACGCGGTCCGAAGTGCGGAGGTTCCGATCCTGCCGATGGTCGTCGACCGCATCCTCACGCCCAACCCCGGCGACGACGAAGACGGGCGACTCGCGGAAGACGGCCGCCTCGTCGGCCACGCCCTGCGCCGGCTCGTCGCGGGCGACCTCCAAGGACTGTTCGACGGCCCGTCCACGGTCCGGTTCGATCCGTCCCTGCCGATGGTGTCCCTCGACCTGTCCCGGGTCGCGGAGAACAGCACCTTGATCTCGGTGCTGATGACGTGCTCGTCGGCGTGGATGGAGTCGGCCCTGTCCGACCCGAACGGCGGGCAGCGATGGGTGATCTACGACGAAGCGTGGCGGCTCATGGCCTACCCGTCGCTGCTGCGGCGGATGGATGCCCAGTGGCGGCTCGCCCGGCACTTCGGGATCGCGAACATGCTGATCTTCCACAAGCTCTCCGACCTCGACAACGTCGGCGACTCCGGTTCCGCGAAGCGTGCCCTCGCCTCCTCGCTGCTGGCGAACGCGGAGACCAGGATCGTCTACCGGCAGGAAGCCGACCAACTCGGCACCACCGCAACAGCGCTCGGCCTCACCGGTACAGAGCAGAAGTTGCTTCCGGGCCTGGGCACCGGGCAGGGGCTGTGGCGCATCAAGGACCGCTCCTTCGTCGTGCAGCACCAGCTCCACCCCGCCGAGCTCGCCGCCTTCGACACCACCGGCCGCATGACCACGGAAACCCGCACGTTCACGAATCGTGACGAGAACTCAGTGATCCCGAACGCACGGGAGGACGCGTGATGCCCCGGCCACGCTATAAGCGCACCACAGTGTCTGCTTCTCGTGACGAGAGCCAGGCGGTGCCGATTGTTCTCCCGCAGGTGGTCATCACGATCACCGGCGCCGGCCGCATGACGGTCACCGTCGACGGGGTGCCGTTCGAGCCGGAGCCGTTCGCGCCTCCGTGGCAGCGAGAAGACTTCGCCCGTGTCCTCGACCAGCTCACCGAACAACGCCGGTCGCCGGTGCGGGTCGAGGTCCGCGAAGCGGACGGAAGCACGTTCACCGACATCATCACCCCGACCAGACGCCGCCGCACCGAACCAAAACCCGCCCCCGCACCTGAGCCACCGGTCGCGAGTGCTCCGCCCGAGCTCGTGGCACTGCACGGGGAGGGGTTCGTTCCGGGCGAGGACGTGGCGATCGCCGTCGTCATCGCCCACAGCGATGCCGCACCTGACGGGACCATGCGCGGCCTGCTCACCGCCGACCAGCTCGCCGTGAGCCCGACCCGAGAGGTGATCCTGCTCGGCCGCGTCTCCGGGACGCTCACGATCGGGCACCCCGAATGAGCACCCCGCGGCCTGCGGGTTCACTCGGGGACGAGCTGAGCAACCTCGGCATCGGCCTCCTCATCGGCGCCGCGATCCTCGCCGCCATCCTCCGCGGCGCCGGCTCGGTCGCCGCGTGGATCACCGGGACCGGTCAGCCCGCCGGCGGAGTCGAGGCCGGGTTGGGCGTGCTGCTCAACCCCTGCGACCCGGCGGAAGCACTCGGCGCACCCGGCCTGAGCGTGGTGGCGTACTGGGTCACCGCTGGCGTCCTCATCCTCGCCGCCGCTGGCGCAGGGTGCTGGGCGTGGCGGTTCTTCCGCGAGCACGGCCGACAGGCCAAGAACGACCCCTACCGCATCCCCGGCATCGCCACCCAAACCGACGTCACCAAGGCCGCCTCCGAGCCCGCACTGCTGCGCCGGGCCGGACACCTGCGACCCTCCCTCGACAAGCCAGCACCGGAGGATGTCGGCTACCGGATCGGCACCTCCCGCGGCAGGACCGTGTGGGCATCCGTCGAGGATTCCATCCTGCTGATCGGCCCGCCCCGCTCCGGCAAAGGCGCCCACATCGTCATCAACGCCATCCTCGACGCGCCCGGTGCGGTCGTGACGACGAGCACGCGGCCGGACAACCTCACCGCGACGCTCCGCGCACGTGAGAGGGTCGGGCCGGTCGCGGTGTTCGACCCGCAGCATCTGGCCGATGGCGTCCCCGCGGGCCTCAGGTGGTCGCCCATCCGTGGGTGCGAGGACCCGCTGACCGCGATGATCCGTGCCACCGGCCTCGCCGCCGGCACCGGTCTGTCCGCTGGCGGCGTCGAAGGTGGCGGGTTCTGGGAGGGGAAGACCCGTACCGCCCTCCAAGCACTGCTCCACGCCGCCGCTCTCGACCGTCGCCCGCCGAGTGAGTTGTTCCGGTGGACCCTCGATCCCTCCGCTGCCGCTGACGCGGTGGCGATCCTGACCTCTCATCCGCACGCTGCGGCGGGGTGGGCGGAGTCGTTGCAGGCGATGATCGACTCCGACCCGAGAACCCGCGACTCCATCTGGCAAGGCGTCTCCCTCGCCCTGGCCGCCCTCGCGGACCCGCGCGTGCTCGATGCCGTGTCGCCACGCGAAGGCGAGGACTTCGACCCCGAAGCGTTCCTCCAAGCCCGCGGGTCGCTCTACCTTCTGGCGACCGGCGCCGGCGCCAACAACAGCGCGGCGCTGGTGGCGGCGTTCGTGGAAGACGTCGTGGAAGCCGCCCGCCGCATCGCCGCCCGCAGCCCCGGGGCCCGCCTCGACCCGCCACTGCTGCTGGCCCTCGATGAGGTCGGCAACCTCGCCCCCTTGCCGTCGCTACCCACGCTCATGGCCGAAGGCGGCGGTACGGGGATCACGACGATGCCGGTGTTGCAGTCGCTCGCGCAGGCGCGGGAGAAGTGGTCGGAGAACGCCGCCGGCGCGATCTGGGACGCCTCTATCGTCAAGATCATCCTCGGCGGGGCATCGAACTCCAAAGACCTGCACGACCTGACCACGCTCATCGGCGAACGTGACGAGGTGACCGACTCCACCACGGTCGGAGACCACGGCTCCCGCTCCGCCCAACGCTCCATCCGCCGCGTCCCGATCATGCCGCCCGACACGATCCGCACCCTCCCGTTCGGGACCGCGCTCGTCATGCTCCGCTCCGCACCGCCCATCGTCACGCGAATGTGGACCTGGACCGACCGCCCGGATGCGAAGGAACTGCGGGCCGACAGGGCTGGCATCGAGGCGCTGCTGCAACGCCGGTCGCTGGAGGAGCCGGGCGCACCTGCCTGACACAAGGGCGGCCCCGGCCCTGGGGCCGCCCATCGATGTCAGAAAGAGGACAGTCCGATGGCTCTCCACACGCAGGAATCCCTCTCCGGGTTCATCGCCTCCGACCCACAACTCACCTACACCGAACGCGGCGACGCCCGCCTGTACGTCAAGATCGGCCAGGAGCACTACCGGCGCGAGGACGACGGGTCGTTCACGCAGACCGAGACGACCTTCCACGACCTCGTCGCGTTCAGCAAGACCGCTGAACGCGCTCACGCTCGCCTCGCCAAGGGTGACAAGTTCGTCGCCGAGGGCTACGTCCGTGAGTACGACCGGACCACGCCGGAGGGCGAGGTAGTCAAGGCCGAGGAGTTCGTGGCGAAGAGAATCGGCCACGACCTCGCCCGCACCCGCTACGACGTCGACCGCACCCGCCGCCAGCCGGCCGTGACGCAAGAGGCCGCAGCGCAGAGCGTCAGCACGAATACCCGCCGTGAAACTGCGAGTGCCGTCCCGGCGCTCGGTCTCTGACGGGCAGTGGCCGTGATGAACCAGAACGACATCACCCCCGGCCCCGATGAGCCGGACCTGCCAGACGAGCCCGGTCTGAACGAGGAGCCCGACGAGTTCGATGGCCCGTTGATCCCAGAGCCCCCGCATCCGATCAACTGGAATCTTCTGACCGCGGACGAAGCCGAGGCCGAGTGGCTGGAGCTGAACCGCTGGGTTGACTGGCTACGGCGAACCTACGGGCTGCCGGCCTCGGTGATCCCGCCGTTCTGGCACCGTCACCCCGAACTCGTCTGGGAGCTCTCGGCCCTGCACCTGCACTGGCTGGCCGCCTACGACCCCGAGCAGAACGCCTCCGCGCCGCTGGGCTGGCACCGCGACTTCGCCGACGCCCGACAGCGACTCCGTGACTGGGTCGCCACCAGCGGCACCCGGCTCGACCGAGACCGTCCCACCCGGCAGACCGCCTGGCCTGGAGAAGAACCAGCCGACCCCGTCGAGGACACTGTCATTCCCGACCGGGACGAGAACTTCATCCAGTTCGTCCTCGACGACGTCATCGCCCGCCGCAAAGCCGAGGACGACTTCTACGCCAGCCTCGACCCCGCCACCGGGGAGCTGCCATGAACGAACCGGAATTGACGGTCACGGTGTCACCGCTGATGGACAGCCGCGAGATCGCCGCCTACCTCAAAGTGTCGGAGTCGACGCTGTCCCGATGGCGGTCAGCCGGCCAGGGGCCGCCGTTCCTGCGATTGGGCGGTATCGCACGATACCGGCTCGAGGCAGTCGACGCGTGGCTGGCCGGTCTGGAACACGACGATGCCGCGGAAGGCTGAGCCGCTCCCGCAGGCGCAGCCCAAGCCCGTCCCGCCGGTCGGAGTGAAGATCTCCACCGACCTCGAACGCCGCTCCTACGGCATCCGAGCCCGCGCCCGCTGGACCGATCCCATCAGCAAGCGCCGCATCATCCGCTCCGAGATCGTCGCCGACGAGGCTGCAGCACACGAGTTCTTCGACTCGCTGCGGCAGTCCTCTGCCAAGGGCATGGACGTGTCCATGACGCTCACCGAGTTCGTCACCGCGATCGGCGACCGGTGGGCGCGGGGGCTGGACCCGACCTCCACCGGGGAGACGTACGGGTACGGGCTCAAACTGCGCGTGCTGCCCGCCCTCGGGCACCTGCCGGTCACGCAGATCACCGCCGGGATCATCGACCGCACGATCGACGCTTGGGAGAAACGCCACGGGGCGTCAACGATCAAGAACTCCATCGCCCCGCTCGTGCGCGTCCTCGACGAGGCAGTCCGCGACGGGCTCATCCCGATCAACCCCGCGAAGAACCGCGCCAAGCGCAGCCTGAACCGCAACGCCTTCCGAACCCAGCCCGCCGAGCAAGCCTCGCCCCGCGCGCACGCCATCCCCGACATGGGCACCCTGACAAAGCTCGCGGACGCCTGCGGAAAGATCCACCAGTCCTACTCGGACTTCGTGATGCTCGCCGCGCTCCTCGCCGCGCGTTCCTCCGAAGTGTCAGGCCTGCAGGCCGGCGACGTCCGCTTCGACAAGAACATCGTCGTCATCGCCCGGCAGACCTACCCCGGCAAGGGCGGCCTCGTCACCAAACAGACCAAGGGCCGCAAGGAGCGACGCGTCCCGATCCTCGACCCGCTGCGGCCGATCCTCGAACGGCTCACCGAAGGCAAGCAGCCGGAAGAGCGTCTGCTCGTCGGCCCGAAAGGCGGCGCGCTCACCACCGCCACCGTCAGGGACGCCACGAACTGGGACCAGATCGTCAAGGATCTCGGGCTGCCCGATCTCACCCGACACGGGCTCCGGCACACCGGAGCCACCTGGATGGCCGACGCTGGCATCCCGCTGCACGTCCTCCAGGACATCCTCGGCCACGCTTCCGTCGAGACAACCCGCGGATACCTCCACCCCGACGACCGCCACCTGGCCTCCGCCGCGGAGCAGGCCAACGCCTTCCTCGCCCGATCCGCCAAGGCCAGCAGGCCGACCCGGCGCGACGCGTCGAGGTCCCTGTGACCGGGAGCCCGGAGCCCGGATCAGGCGCTCTGGTCCCCTTTTGGTCCCCTTATCCACAGGCGACGAACTCCAGAGAGCCAGATCCGCCCTCCGGACCCTCGGAGCGAGCATCAGCACCTCGGCGAGGGGACCAGAGGGGGACCAACGAAAACCCGTCACCAGACATGACGAAGCCCTGATGAAAATGGCTTCTCATCAGGGCTTTTCCGTCGGGATGACAGGATTTGAACCTGCGACCCCCTGACCCCCAGTCAGGTGCGCTACCAAGCTGCGCCACATCCCGTCGCTTCAGTTTTCAGTTGTTCGGGCCGACCGGAACGGGGTAGACCCCTTGACCCCCAGACAAGTACGCTACCAAGCTGCGCCACAGCCCGTGACAAAGCTCGACAAGTCTAGCCCCTCGGCGAGAGGGGCGGGGCACGGCGGGCCGGGCGGTCGCGGGCGAGGCGACTCCGCGCATTCATGACGAATTTGCCTCAGTCGGGAATGTCGGACGTACGGCCTAGGTTGAATGCCAGGATGTCCAGCACCGCACCGATCACGATCCCCGCACAGTCCGCCGCGAAGGCGGCCGCCGATGGCCTGCGCCCCGAGCACAAGCTGGTCATCTGGCTGCTCGTGGGCTCCGCATTCGTCGTCTTCCTGAACGAGACGGTGGTCGGCGTCGCGCTGCCGCGCATCATGGAGTCGCTGACGATCGACGCGGCGAGCGCGCAGTGGCTCATGACCGCGTACATGCTGACGATGGCGGTCGTCATCCCGATGTCGGGCTTCCTCATCCGGCGCTTCTCGACGAGGCGGATCTTCCTCGCGGCGATGACGCTCTTCGTCGTCGGGACGACGCTGTGCTCGATCGCGCCCGGCTTCGAGGTGCTCGTCGGGGGCCGTGTCGTCCAGGCGCTGGGCAACGGCGTCATGATGCCGCTGCTCATGACGACGACGATGGAGCTCGTGCCGCCGCGCGACCGCGGGCGGATGATGGGGCGGGTCGCCGTCGTCATGGCCGCCGCGCCGGCGCTCGGGCCGATGCTCGGCGGACTCGTGCTGTCGTGGTTCGACTGGCGGGCGATCTTCGTCATCATCCTGCCGATCGCCGTCGCCGCGCTCGTCATCGGCTTCCTCAAGGTCCGCGACGTCCTCGACCCGGAGAACGTGCGGACCGACGCGCTGTCGATCATCCTCTCGGCGATCGGCTTCGGCGGGCTCGTCTTCGGGCTCACCGAGCTCGGGCACGCCGTCGAGGGCACCGCGATGGTCGAGCCGCTCTACCCCGTCCTCGGCGGGCTCGTCGCGCTCGCGCTCTTCGTGTGGCGGCAGCTGCGGCTCCAGCGCGAGGACCGCGCCCTCATCGACCTGCGCATCCTCGCCGTGCCCGGCTACCTGTGGTCGATCCTCTGCGTCGTCATGCTCTGCGCGATCCTCTTCGGCACGATCGTGCTCCTGCCGATCTACACGCAGCAGTCCCTCGGCTACAGCGAATTCGAGTCCGGGCTCATGCTCCTGCCGGGCGGGCTCCTCATGGGCTTCGCCGGCCCCGTCGTCGGCCGCTGGTACGACCGGGTCGGGCCGCGTCCCCTCGTCATCCCCGGCGCGGTCATCGCGACCGGTGCGCTCATCCTCATGTCGACCTTCTACACGGTCACCGCGACCTTCTGGACCGTCGTCGGGCTCCACCTCCTGCTGTCGGCCGGCCTCGCGCTCCTCTTCTCCCCGCTCTTCACCTCCGGGCTCGGGGCGCTCGACCACCACCTCCTCCCCTACGGCTCCGCGATGCTCGGCACGACCCAGCAGCTCGCCGGAGCAGCCGGCACCGCCGCGCTCATCGCCATCTACACGCTCACGAGCAGCGGGGCGATCGGCGCCGGGGCGAGCCAGGCGGAGGCGATCGCCGCCGGGGTCCACACGAGCTACCTCGTCGCGGGCATCGCATTCGTCATCGTCATCGGACTCGCCTTCCTCGTCCGGCGACCCGAAGGCGAGCTCGACCCCGCGCACGCGCCGGCGCACTGAGCTAGGCGGCGCACGCTACCACCCCGGGCAGGAATGCGATCCAGGCCCGCGTGGTTGACTGAGGCATGGCCACCATCGAGCTCACCAAGGACATCCACGACGAGACCGTCAAGGACGGCATCGTCCTGATCGACTTCTGGGCGGCATGGTGCGGGCCATGCCGACAGTTCGCCCCCATCTTCGAGCAGTCGAGCGAAGCTCACCCCGACATCACCTTCGCGAAGGTCGACACCGAGGACCAGCAGCAGCTCGCCGCCGAATACGGCGTCAGCTCCATCCCGACCCTCGTCATCTACCGCGACGGCATCCCCGTCTTCGGTCAGCCGGGCGCCCTGCCCGGCCAGGCCCTCGAATCGCTCATCGAGCAGGTCAAGGCCCTCGACATGGACGACGTCCGCGTCAAGTACGAGGCGGCGAAGGCCGCCCGCGGCCAGCAGAGCTGAGCCTGCCGGCGCGGGCCTGAACCCGCGGCCGACTCAGCGCGAGCGGCGCTCCCGGACCCGCACATTCACCTGGATCGGGCTGCCCTCGAAGCCGAATACCTCACGGAGCCGGCGCTGGATGAAGCGCCGGTACTGCGGGTCGAGGAAGCCGCTCGTGAAGCACACGAACGTCGGCGGCCGGCTCGCCGCCTGCGTGCCGAAGAGGATCCGCGGCTGCTTGCCGCCGCGCACCGGGTGCGGGTGGGCGGCCGTGAGCTCCGCGAGGAATGCGTTGAACTTGCCCGTCGCGATCCGCGTGTCCCAGGAGGCGAGCGCCCGCTCGAGCGCCGGGACGAGCTTCGCCAAGTGCCAGCCGGTCTTCGCCGAGATGTTCACCCGCGGCGCCCAGGCGACATGCGCGAGGTCCTGCTCGATCTCCCGCTCAAGGTAGTAGCGGCGGTCATCGTCGAGCAGGTCCCACTTGTTGTAGGCGAGGACGAGGGCGCGGCCGGACTCCAGGACGAGGTCGATGATCTTGAGGTCCTGGACGCTGATCGGCTCGGTCACGTCGATGACGACGACCGCGACCTCCGCGCGCTCGAGCGCCGCCGAGGTGCGCAGCGTCGCGTAGAAGTCGGCGCCCTGCTGGAGGTGGACGCGCCTGCGGATGCCGGCGGTGTCGATGAAGCGCCACGGCTTGCCGCCGAGCTCGATGAGCTCGTCGACCGGGTCGCGGGTCGTGCCGGCGAGGTCGTTGACGACGACGCGCTCCTCCCCCGCCGTCTTGTTGAGCAGGGACGACTTGCCGACGTTCGGCCGGCCGATGATCGCGACCCGGCGGGGGCCGCCCGGCTCCGGCTTCGCGACCGCCGACTCCGTCGGGAGCACCTTCAGCACCGCGTCGAGGAGGTCGGCGACGCCGCGGCCGTGGAGGGCCGAGACCGGCCAGGGCTCGCCGAGGCCGAGATTCCACAGCGCCGCGGCCTCCGGCTCGTGGATGACGTCGTCGATCTTGTTCGCCACGAGGAAGACCGGCTTCTTCGCCCGGCGCAGCAGCTTGACGACCTGCTCGTCGGTCGTCGTCGCCCCGACCATCGCGTCGACGACGAAGAGGATCGCGTCCGACAGGTCGATCGCGACCTCCGACTGGGCGGCGACCGCCGCGTCGATGCCCTTCGCGTCCGGCTCCCAGCCGCCCGTGTCGACGACGGTGAAACGCCGGTCCTGCCACTCCGCCTGGTAGCTCACGCGGTCGCGGGTCACGCCGGGGATGTCCTCGACGACGGCCTCGCGGCGGCCGATGATGCGGTTGACGAGTGCCGACTTTCCGACGTTCGGCCGACCGACGATCGCGAGCACCGGGAGCGCCGGGAGCGGCGCGTCGGGGTCGTAGCCCCACTCGTCGCCCTCGAGGAGCGCGAGGTCCTCGTCCTCGAGGGCGTAGTCGGTCAGGCCCGCGCGGAGCGACTCGGCGCGCGCCGAGGCGAGGTCCTCGTCGAGGGAGCGCAGCCGCTCGGCCTCGATCTCGTCGAGCGCGGGGACCGCGGCCTCGTCGAACTCCCCGGGCTCCAGCCCGTCCATCCGCTCGCTCATCGTCCCGGCACCAGCCTCTCGATCGCGTCGACGGTCTCATCGAAGCTCAGCTCGGTCGAGTCGACCGTCGTCACCCCAGGCGCGGCCGAGAGGAACTCGACCATCCGGGAATCCTTCTCGTCCCGCTCCGTGATCGCCCGGAGCACCTCGGCGTGCTCGGCAGCGCCCCCCGCCGCCCCCGCCCCGGCGAGCTCGAGCGCGCGCCTCGCCGCCCGCACCTCCGGCGCCGCCGTGAGGAGCACCCGGACCTCGGCGTCCGGTGCGACGACCGTCGTGATGTCGCGGCCCTCGACGACGATGCCGGGCTCGCTGCCCGCGATGAGCGCCCGGAAGCGCTCGTTGAGCGCGTCGCGCGCCGCCTGGACGCCCGCGACCCGGCTGACGATCGCCGAGACGCGCGGCTCCCGGATCGCCGCCGTGACGTCGGCCTCGCCGACGCGCACCCAGCGCTCGGCGGGGTCGAGCGCCTGCTCGGCCCGCGCATTCCTGACGAGCTCGACGATCGCCGCCGCATCGTCGAGGTCGACGCCGAGGTCCGCGGCCTCCCAGGCGACCGCGCGGTAGGCGGCGCCCGTGTCGAGGTAGCGGTAGCCGAGGCGGGCGGCGAGCGCGCGGGAGACGGAGGACTTGCCGGAGCCGGCGGGGCCGTCGACGGCGATGACGACGGGGCTCACTCGGCGCCGCCGATCCGCCAGCCGGCCGCCTCGAGCTCGGCGATGAAGCGCGCCTCGACCTCCGGAAGGACCGAGATCTCGGCCATGCCGACCTGCGCGCCCGGCGAGTGCTCGAGGCGGAGGTCCTCGAGGTTGATGCCGATCTCGCCCATGAAGGTGAAGAGCCGCCCGAGCTGCCCCGGCTCGTCGTCGACGAGGACCGTGACGGTCGCGAAGCGCCGCGACTGCCCGTGCTTGCCCGGGATGCGGGCGACGCCGACGCCGCCGTCCGCGATGAGGCCCGCGATCGCGCGGCGGGCGCCCGGGGCATCCGGCTCGGCGAGCGCGTCGATGACGTCCCCGAGATCGTCGCGGAATGCGCGGAGCAGCTCGACGACGGGCCTCGCGTTCGCCGTGAGGATCTGCGTCCAGAGCGCCGGGTCGCTCGCGGCGACGCGGGTCGTGTCGCGGAGTCCCTGGCCCGCGAGCGCGACCGACTCCTCGGCCGCGGCAGTCAGCCGCTTCGCGAGGAGGCTGGAAACGAGCTGCGGGAGGTGGGAGACGAGGGCGACGGCGGCGTCGTGCTCGGCGGGCGCCATCTCGATCGGGAGGCCGCCGAGGTCGAGCGCGAGCGCCTCGACGCGCGCGAGGCCCTCATGGGAGGCGGCCGGCGCGGGGCAGAGGATCCACGGGCGTCCGACGAAGAGGTCTGCGCGACCCGAGATCGCGCCGCCCCGCTCGCGACCCGCCATGGGGTGCGAGCCGATGTAGCGGGCGAGGTCGACGCCGCGGCGGCGGAGCTCCTCGAGCGGCTCGAGCTTGACGCTCGCGACATCCGTGACGATCGCCTCGGGATGGGCGGCGAGCTCCCCCTCGACGACCTCGGCCGTGACGTCCGGCGGGACGGCGACGACGATGAGGCTCGGTCGGTCGCCCGGGGCCGCGATCCGGCCCGCGCCGTAGTCGACCGCGAGCGAGAGCGCCGCGCGGGAGGAGTCGGCGAGTTGCACCTCGACGCCGAGTGCCGTGAGGGCGTGACCGATCGAGGTGCCGAGGAGGCCCGTGCCGACGACGCGGACCGGGCCGACCGTGCGCGCCGCGCGGGGGCGGCGGGCGCTGCTCGCGGCGTCGCCCTGGGCGGCGCGATCGGCGCGCTCGGCGCTGCTGGCGGTCATCGGCTCTCTCCTCGCGTCACCGGCCCGTCCGGTCGTCGTGCGCCTGCCGGCGTTCGGCCTGGCGCACGAGCCGCAGGAGGGCACCCAATTCTACCGGCGTCGCCTCCCGCGTGCGCCCGGCGCCGAGGGAGCCGAGGTGGAGCGGCCCGAAGGAGCGGCGGACGAGCTCGAGGACGGGGTGGCCGACCTCGTCGAGCATCCGCCGCACGATGCGGTTGCGCCCCGAGTGGAGGGTGAGCTCGACGAGGCTCGTGCCGCCGCTCGCGCCGGTCACCCGCGCGGCATCCGCCCGGATCGGACCGTCCTCGAGCTCGATGCCATCGAGGAGCCGGCGGATCGTCGCGGGCGCCACCTTGCCGCGGACCTTCGCGACATAGGTCTTCTCGACCCCGAACGACGGGTGCGCGAGCACATGCGCGAGCTCGCCGTCGTTCGTCAGCAGCAGGAGGCCGCTCGTCTCGTAGTCGAGCCGGCCCACGTTGTAGAGCCGCTCGGGGAAGTCCTCGGTGAATGCGCGGAGATCCGTCCGCCCCCGATCATCCGCCATCGAGGAGACGACCCCCCGCGGCTTGTTGAGGATGACGTAGCGCTTCGAGGCGTCGAGCTGGATCGGCGTCCCGTCGAGCTCGACACGGTCCCCCGGCCGCACGCGGGCCCCGAGCTCGGCGACCCGGCCGTTGACGGTGATGCGCCCCTCGGCGATGAAGCCCTCGACGACCCGGCGGGAGGCGACGCCAGCGGCCGCGAGCGCCTTCTGCAGGCGCTCGCCCTCGGCGTCAGCGGGGGCTTCGGTGGCGCGGTCGCGAGCGCGGTCTGCGGGGCCGCTCCGCGCATTCCTGCCCGTCATGCGAAGTCCCCGAAGCCGTCGCGGCCGTCGTCGAGGAGCGGCGAGAGCTTCGGCAGCTCGTCGAGGGAGTTGATGCCGAGCTGGGTGAGGAGGAGCGACGTCGTCTCGTAGTGGATCGCGCCCGTCTCCGCGTCGGTGTACGCCTCGGTGATGAGGCCGCGGCCGAGGAGGGTGCGCACGACGGTGTCGACGTTGACGGCGCGGATCGCGGCGATCTGGCTGCGGGCGATCGGCTGCTTGTAGGCGATGACCGCGAGCGTCTCGAGCGCCGCCTGCGAGAGCCGGGTCGGCGCCTGCGTGAGGACGAACTCGCTGACCGCGGCGTCATGCTCCGGCCGGACGTAGATGCGCCAGCCGCCGCCGACCTCCCGGAGCTCGAAGCCGCGCCTCGGCCCCCCGGTCTCGCCGTCGTAGTCGGCGACGAGGGCGGCGATCGCGGCCCGGACGTCGGGGATCGGCGCGCCGAGGGCCGCCGCGAGCGAGACGAGCGACTGCGGCTCGTCGGCGACCATGAGGATCGCCTCGATCCGGCGCTCGAGGAGCTCGGGGGTGAGCGGCTCGGCGGAGGCTGCGGGCGGCTCGGCGGGCTCGGCGGTCGTGGCGGCGCTGGGCTCAGTGGTCATAGTCGGCTCCGAGGTTGGCGAGGGCGTCGTCGGTCCAGCTCGTCGCGACCCACCGCACGGTGAGGTCGCCGAGCGGCTCGAGCTGGTCGAAGCTCACGGCGTCGCGCCGGTAGAGCTCGAGCACCGCGAGGAAGCGCGCGACGATGACGCCGCGCTGCTCGACCCCCGCGATGAGCTCGCGGAAAGTCCGGGGCTTGCGGTCGCCGAGCATCGCGACGAGCTGCGCGGCCTGCTCACGGATCGACACGAGGGGCGCGTGGAGGTGGTCGAGCCCGACGACCGGCACGGATCTCGGGGTGAATGCGAGGAGCGCGATCGCCGCGAAGTCCTCGAGCGAGGTGCGCCAGGCGAGCTCGGGCTGCTGCTGCCGGTACTTGTCCTCGAGGCGCACCTGGCGGACGTGGCGCCCCGACTCGGCGTCGAGGCGCTCGGCGAGGACCTCCGCGACCTGTTTGAACGCCCGGTACTGGAGGAGCCGCGCGAAGAGCAGGTCCCTCGCCTCGAGCGCCGCGACGTCCTCCGCGTCGACGAGCTCGCCCTGCGGGAGGAGGCTCGCGACCTTGAGGTCGAGGAGCGTCGCGGCGACGACGAGGAACTCGCTCGCCCGCTCGAGCTGATCGGCGTCCTCCACCGTGCGGATGTAGGCGATGAACTCGTCGGTGACCGCCGCGAGCGCGATCTCGGTGATGTCGAGCTCGTGCTTGGCGATGAGCGAGAGGAGGAGGTCGAAGGGCCCGTCGAAGTTGTCGAGGCTGAGGCGGAAGCCCGGCTGCTCGGCGGCCACCGTCGACTCCACCGCGAGCTCCGCCATCCCGGCAGTGCTGGTCACGGGCGCGGCCTCAGGCGACCGCGCCGCGGGCGATGAGCTCCCTGGCGACCTGCCGGTACGCCTCGGCCGCCGCATTCGTCGGCGCGTATTCCAGGATCGGGACGCCGGCGACCTGCGCGTCGGGGAGCTTGACCGTGCGCTTGATGACCGTCTCGAAGACCTTGTCGCCGAAGGTCTCGACGACCCGCTCGAGCACCTCGCGGTCGTGGAGGAGCCGCGGGTCGTACATCGTCGCGAGGATGCCGTCGAGCTGGAGCGAGGGGTTGAGCCGGTCCTGGACCTTGTTGACGGTGTCGATGAGGAGCGCGACGCCGCGGAGCGCGAAGAACTCGCAGGCGAGCGGGATGATGACCCCGTGCGCGGCGGTGAGCGCGTTGATCGTGAGGAGGCCGAGCGAGGGCTGGCTGTCGATGATGATGACGTCGTAGTCGCGGGAGACCTGCCGGAGGACGCCGGCGAGGATCGACTCGCGGGCGACCTCGTTGACGAGGTTGACCTCGGCGGCGGAGAGGTCGATGTTCGCCGGGAGGACGTCGAGGCCCTCGACCTTCGACGGGATGATCGCCGCGCGGGTGTCCTTGACGCTCCCGATGAGGAGGTCGTAGATCGTCGGCCCGTCCTGGGTCGGGATCGCGAGGCCGGCGCTGAGCGCCCCCTGCGGGTCGAAGTCGACGGCGAGGACGCGGCGGCCGTCCGCGGCGAGGCTCGCGGCGAGGTTGATCGTCGTCGTCGTCTTGCCGACGCCGCCCTTCTGGTTGCACATCGCGATGATGCGCGCGGGCCCGTGCTGCTTCAGCGGCGGCGGCTTCGGGAACACTCGGAACGGCTTGCCCGTCGGCCCGATCTCCTTCTGCGCCATGCCTGGAAGTCTAGGTGCGGGGCCTCGCGCGGCCGGGTCGCGGCGTCCGCCCGTCGCGCCGCTCGCTTGACCTTCAAGTAGAGCTTGAGGGTTGCAGGAATGCGCGGGCGCCGGCGCCCCTCACCGCGCCCGCGGGTGCGCCTCCCGATACGCCTCGGTGAGGAGGTCGACCGTGACCCTCGTGTAGATCTGCGTCGTCGCGACGCTCGCATGGCCGAGGAGCTCCTGGACGACCCGCACATCCGCCCCGCCCTGGAGGAGATGCGTGGCGAATGCGTGACGGAGCGTGTGCGGCGAGAGCGCGTCCGCCTCGAGCCCCGCCCGCTCCCCCGCCTCCCGGATGATGAGCCAGGCGTGCTGTCGGGAGAGCCGCCCGCCCCGCACGCCGAGGAAGAGCGCGGGGCTCGCCTGCTTCGCGGCCGCCGCGAACACCGGCCGCACCCGGACGAGGTAGTCCTCGATCGCCGCGCTCGCGTAGCCGCCGACCGGGACGATGCGCTGCTTCGCGCCCTTGCCGGTGACCCGGATGACGCCCGCGTCCTCGAAGCGAAGCGGCGCGAGATCGTCGACGTCGAGCGCGAGCGCCTCCGAGATGCGGGCGCCCGTCGCGTAGAGGAGCTCGAGGAGCGCCCGGTCGCGGATCCGCTGCGGCTCCTCACCGCCCGCGGCCTCGAGGAGCGCGATCGTCTGCTCGACGCTCGGCGCCTTCGGGAGCCGCATCGCCGGCTTCGGGGGCCTCAGCTGCGCAGTGACGTCCTCGACGACGAGCCCCTCCTCGAGCGCGAAGCGGTGAAGGCCCCGCACGGCGCTGAGCATCCGCGCGACGCTCGTCGCGGCGAGCGGCGCACCCGTCGCGGCGCCCTCCCGGAGCGCCATGACGTAGGCCTCGACGTCGGCCTCCGTCGCGGCGTCGAGCCCGAGGCCGCGCCCCGCGAGCCAGTCCGCGTAGACGCCGAGGTCCCGCCGGTAGGCCGCGACCGTGTGCCGCGAGCGCCCGAGCTCGACCGTCAGGCGCCGGAGGTAGCGCGCGATCAGCGACTCGATCTGGTCCACGGCGTCTCCGCGTCGCGCAGGCCCCGCCAGTCGCGCGCCCGCTCGACCTCGGCCGAGAGGACGCCGACGACGGCGATCGCATTGCCAAGCCGGGAGGCGCGCACCGCCTCGACCGCCTCCTCGAGCGGGACCCAGCGCGGCACGATGTCCGCCTCCTCGCCGCTGCGCTCGAATGCGCGACCCGTCGACCGCAGTCCCCTCGCGAGGTAGATCCGCACGGCCTCGTTCGAGCCGCCCGGGCTCGTCACGAAATCCGCGAGCAGCGCCCATTCCTCCGCCGCGAGATCGACCTCCTCCGCGAGCTCCCGGCGGGCCGCGGCGAGCGGCGACTCGTCAGGCGCGTCGAGGAGCCCCGCGGGCAGCTCCCACTCGCGGCGGCGCACGGGGTGGCGGTACTGCTGGATGAGGAGCACGCGGTCGGCCTCGTCGAGCGCAAGGACCGCGACCGCCCCGGGGTGGTCGACGTAGTGGCGCGTGAGCTCGCCGCCGCCGTAGGCGAAGCGCTCCTCCCGCACATCCCAGACCCGACCCTCGTAGGCGAGCCGGGACTCGTGGAGCTCCGGCTCGAGCGGCTCGTCGGTCAGCAGCGCGCCCGAGCCGCCCGCGGCGTCCCCGAGCGGCCCCGCCACGAGCGCCTAGGCCTCGACCGGGATGACGGGGATCGTCGTCGTGATCGTCGACTCGTCCGACTCATCCTGCTCGACGTCGAAGAGCTTCGAGGCGCGCTGGCGATCGAGCGCCGCGCCGATGAGGCCGCGGAAGAGCGGGTGGGCGCGGTTCGGGCGCGAGCGCAACTCGGGGTGGGCCTGCGTCCCGACGTAGTACGGGTGCACCTCGCGGGGCAGCTCGACGTACTCGACGAGCGTGCGGTCGGGCGAGATGCCGCTGAAGACGAGGCCCGCGGCGGCGAGCTGCTCGCGGTACGCGTTGTTGACCTCGTAGCGGTGGCGGTGGCGCTCGCTGACCTCCGTCGCGCCATAGACCTCGGCGACGATCGAGCCGGGCGTCAGCGCCGCGCGGTAGAGGCCGAGGCGCATCGTCCCGCCGAGGTCGCCGCGGTCGAGGATGTCGACCTGCTCGGCCATCGTCGCGATGACCGGGTGCGGCGTCTCGGGGTCGAACTCGGTCGAGGACGCGCCCTCGAGCCCGACGACGTTCCGCGCGTACTCCATGACCATCGACTGGAGGCCGAGGCAGATGCCGAGGACGGGGATGCCGTTCTCGCGGGCGAAGCGCAGCGCCCCGAGCTTGCCCTCGATCCCCCGGATGCCGAAGCCGCCCGGCACGACGATGCCGTCGACCTCGCCGAGCTCGCGCGCGGCGCCCTCGGGAGTCGCGCATTCATCCGCCGCGACCCAGCGGATCGTCACGCGCGCGTGGTGGGCGAAGCCGCCCGCCTTGAGCGCCTCCGTGACGCTGAGGTAGGCGTCGGGCAGGTCGACGTACTTGCCGACGAGGCCGATCGTCAGCTCGTGCTGCGGCTCGTGGACGGCCCGGAGCAGCTCCGCCCAGCCGTCCCAGCGCACCTCGTGCGTGTCGAGGCCGAGCTGGCGGACGATGTACTCGTCGAGGCCCTGGTCGTGGAGCATCCGCGGGATGTCGTAGATGCTCGGCACGTCGACCGCGTTGACGACGGCGTCCTCGTCGACGTCGCACATGAGCGCGATCTTCTTGCGGTTCGATTCCGTGAGCGGCCGGTCGCTGCGGAGCACGAGCGCGTCCGGCTGGATGCCGATCGAGCGGAGCGCCGCGACCGAGTGCTGCGTCGGCTTCGTCTTCTGCTCGCCCGAGGCGGCCATGAAGGGCACGAGCGAGACGTGGACGAAGAAGACGTTCTGGCGCCCGAGCTCGTGACGCACCTGGCGCGCCGACTCGATGAAGGGCTGCGACTCGATGTCGCCGACGGTGCCGCCGATCTCCGTGATGATGACGTCGGGGGCGGGCTCGCCGTCCGGTCCCGGCTCGGCCTGGAGGCGCATGCGGCGCTTGATCTCGTCCGTGATGTGCGGGATGACCTGGACGGTGTCGCCGAGGTACTCGCCGCGCCGCTCCTTCGCGATGACCTGGGAGTAGATCTGCCCCGTCGTGACGTTCGCGGCCTGCGAGAGGTTGATGTCGAGGAAGCGCTCGTAGTGCCCGATGTCGAGGTCCGTCTCGGCGCCGTCATCGGTCACGAAGACCTCGCCGTGCTGGAAGGGGTTCATGGTCCCCGGGTCGACATTCAGGTAGGGGTCGAGCTTCTGCATGACGACCCGCAGCCCGCGCGCGGTGAGGAGATTGCCGAGCGACGCGGCGGTGAGCCCCTTGCCGAGCGAGGAGACCACACCCCCGGTCACGAAGATGTGTCGCGTGACCCGGTCGGCTGCTGCTCGCGCACTGTCCACCACGGGATTCCAGCATATCCGACCCCGCCGACATCGCCCCTCAGCGGCGAGTCGCCCGCAGGGCGGTGATGAATGCGCGGCTCAGTCGAGCGCGAGGAGCTCGCGCGCGTGCTCGAGCGCCGACTCGGAAGACTCGAGACCCGACAGGAGCCGCGCCATCTCCCGCTCCCGCTCGGCGCCCGTCAGCGCCTCGACGCTGCTCGCCGTGAACTCCCCCGTCGTGTCCTTCCGGACCCTCAGGTGCCGGTCCGCGAACGCCGCGACCTGCGCGAGGTGCGTTACGACGATGACCTGCGAATGCGCGGCGAGCCTCGCGAGTCGCCGCCCGATCTCGATCGCCGCGGCCCCGCCGACCCCGGCGTCGACCTCGTCGAAGACGAAGGTCGGGACGGGGTCGACCGCGCCGATGACGACCTCGATCGCGAGCATGATGCGGCTGAGCTCGCCGCCCGAGGCGCCGCGGCCGATCGGCCGGGGCTCGGCGCCGGGGTGCGGCGCGAGGAGGAGCTGCACCTCGTCCCGGCCGTGCCGAGCGAGCTCGACGGCCTCGCCGACCTCGACGACGAGCCGGGCGTCGGGCATCGCGAGCGCCGCGAGCTCCGCGGTGACCGCCTCCGCGAGCCGGGCGGCCGCCTCCCACCGGAGCCGGCTCAGCTCGGCCGCGAGCCGCTCCGCCTCGGCGAGGCCGGCCTCGGCCGAGGCCTCGAGCTCGGCGATGCGGCCGTCGGTCCGGTCGAGCTCGAGGAGCCGTGCGCTGCCGCTGTCGAGGAGCTCGAGGACGTCCTCGAGCTCGGGGCCGTGCGCCCGGAGGAGCTCCGCGAGCTCCGCGCGGCGCGCCTGGACGGCGTCGAGCCGGCTCGCGCCCTCCGCGTCGAGCCCGTCGAGGTAGCCCGCGAGCTGGAGCCCTGCATCGCCGGCCGCGTAGACGAGCGCGCCGAGCGCCTCGGCGATGGGGCCGAGCGCGGGGTCATGGGGGGCGACGCGCTCGACCGCGCGGCGCGCCCGGTCGAGAAGCGCCGTCGCGTCGGCCGCCTCGTCCTGCGAGCTCGTCAGCAGCTCGTGCGCCTCGGCGGCGGCGAGCCGGAGCGACTCGAGATTCGTGAGCCGCTCCGCCTCGGCCGCGAGCTCGGCGTCCTCCCCCGGCCTCGGCTCGACCCTCTCGATGCGCTCGATCGCCGCCCGCAGCTCCTCGGCCTCCGCCGCCCGCGCCTCACGCTCGGCCATGAGCCGCTCGAGCTCCTCGGCGTCGGCGCGCCACCCCGTATACGCCTCGAGGAATGCGCGGTGCACGTCCCCGAGCGGCTCCCCCGCGAAGCGGTCGAGCGCCTCCCGCTGCGCCGCCCGCGAGCGCAGCCGCACCTGCTCCGACTGCCCGTGGACGACGACGAGCCGCTCGCCGAGCTCCTGCAGCACCGCGACGGGCGCCGAACGACCGCCGACGCTCGCCCGCGAGCGCCCCTCCCGCGCGACCGTGCGGGCGAGGACGAGCTCGCCGTCCTCGACGACGCCGCCGGCCTCCTCGACCCGCTCGACGACCTCCCGAGCGTCCGCGGGCACGAGCCAGCGCCCCTCGACATCCGCCCGCTCCGCGCCCGCGCGGAGCGTCGCCCCATCCGCCCGGGCGCCGAGCAGCAGCCCGAGCGCCGTGACGACCATCGTCTTGCCCGCACCGGTCTCGCCCGTCACCGCGGTGAGCCCCGGCCCGAGCGGCAGCGTCGCGTCGGCGATGACCCCGAGATCGCGGATCCGCAGCTCCTGAATCATCCCCGCGCATTCCTCCCGTGGCATACGCGGCCGATGGCCGCGCTCACCGCGCCGACCCCCGCCAGCCGCTCACCGGCAGGTCGAACTTCTGCACGAGCCGGTCGGTGAACTTGCCGCGGATGAGCCGCGCGAGTCGGACGGGCGCCCGGCCCCGGACGACCTCGATGCGCATGCCCGGCTCGAGCGCGACCGAGCGCCGGCCATCGCACCAGAGCACCCCCGGGGCCGGCGTCGACTCCGAGATCTCGACCGCGAGCACGGCGCTCGGCGCGAGGACGAGCGGCCGGGCGAAGAGCGCATGCGCCGACAGCGGCACGAGCAGCATCGCCTCGACATCCGGCCAGACCACCGGCCCGCCCGCGCTGAAGGCATAGGCGGTCGACCCCGTCGGCGTCGCCATGAGCAGCCCGTCGCAGCCGAAAGCCGACAGCGGCCGCCCGTCGATCTCGATGACGACCTCGACCATCTTGCCCGGCGAGGACTTCTCGACCGTTGCCTCATTGAGCGCCCACGTCGCGAAGACCTCGGCGCCGTCGCGCGTCATGACGCGGACGTCGATCGTCATGCGCTCCTCGACGACATAGTCGCCCGCGAGCGCGCGACGCACGACCTCCTCGAGGTCCTCCCGCTCGGCCTCCGCGAGGAAGCCCACGTGGCCGAGGTTGACGCCGATGAGCGGGAGCGCGCCCCCGCGGACCGTCTCCGCCGCGTGGAGGATCGTCCCGTCCCCGCCGAGGACGATCGCGAGCTCGATGTCGCCCAGCACGCAGTCGCGGCCGAGCACCTCGGCGCGGCCCGCGATCGGGTCCGCCTCGACGAGCGCGGCGACATCCTCCTCGGCGAGCACCGGCACGGTCCCCGCGGCGAGGAGCGCGCCGATGACCTCGGCGGCCGCCCGCTTCGAGGCATCGCGGCCCGTGTGCGGGAGCACGAGGAAGCGCCTCGGCTGGTCCATCGACCCCGTCATTCAGGCTCCCGTCAGTCCGGCGATCGTCTCGCTCCATTCTGACGGATCGGCGCCGCGGCGCCGACTGAGGAGCGCGAGATACTCGGCGTTGCCGTGGCTGCCGACGATCGGCGAGGCGATGAGGCCCGCCGTCCGCAGCCCCAGATCGTGCGCGGCCCAGAGGACGCCCGCGATCGCGTCGGCGCGGAGCCCCGCGTCCCGCACGATCCCCTCCCGGACGCCGCCGCGGCCGACCTCGAACTGCGGCTTGATGAGGACGACGAGCTCCGCCTCCGGCGCCGCCGCGGTCAGGGCCGGGAGCACGAGCGGCAGTCCGATGAACGACAGGTCGGCGACGACGAGGCCGATCGGCGCGTCGTGATGGGACGCGAGCGACCCGGCGGACAGCTCCCGCGCATTCCTCCCCTCGAGGCTCACGAGGCGGCCCGCCGCGATCTCGGGATCGAGGGCGGGCGAGAGCTGGCCGTGGCCGACATCGATCGCGATGACGCGCGCGGCGCCGCGGGCCAGGAGCACCTGGCTGAAGCCGCCCGTCGACGCCCCCGCATCGAGCGCGGTCATCCCCGCCGGATCGATGAGGAATGCGTCGAGTGCGGCGACGAGCTTGTGCGCGGCCCGGCTGACCCACGCGTCGCCCGCCTCGACCACGAGCGCGGCGTCCTCCGCGACGGGGGTCGCGGGCTTGACGACCGGCCGACCGTCGACGCTGACGCGGCCCTCCTTGATGAGGACCGCCGCGTGGCTCCGGGACCGGGCGAGCCCGCGCGCGACGAGCGCGACGTCGAGGCGGGAGTCCTGGCGGTTCAACCGCGCCTCAACCCGCGTCCGCGGACTCGAGGCGCGATTGCAGCTCGGCGAGGATCTCCCCGAGCCCCTCGGCGCGCTCCTCGAGCGGCCGCTCCTCAATCTCCTCGATGCGCGCCGCGATGCTCGGCGGCTCGAAGAGCGCCGCGGGGGTACCGTCCTGCTGCTCGGGCCGATCCGCGCATTCCTCCATGCGTTCAGGCTACCGGCCCGCCCCGACCCCGCCACCAGCACCACGACTCCACTCCGGCACCATGACTCCGACCGGCCCGGTCATGGTGCCGGAGTGGAGTCGTGGTGCGGGTCGGGCGCGGGCCCCTCAGCGGCTGAGCTCCTCGTCGACGTCGAGGCCGTAGATCGGCCGGCCGACGCCCCAGATGAGCGTGCAGGCGGCGCGGATGAGGTCGACCCGGTCGCCGCGGGCCTCGACCAAGACCCGGTCGCCGTCGAGCCGCACGGCCGCCTCGCGCACCCGCACGATCGCGCCGCCCTCGACGCGCTCCGCGCTCGCCTCCGGATACGGCTCGGCCAGCTCCCGGAGATCCCCGAGGATGAAAGCGGGACGCTCCTCCTCGCGAGCCGGCAGCAGCTGCCGGGCGCCGTCGATCCCCGTGAGGACGAGCGCCGCGGGGATGCCCGCGCGGTTCGCCCCGAGGATGTCCGTGTCGAGGCGGTCCCCGATCACCAGCGGCGAGCGGGCGCCGAAACGGGCCACGGCCGTGTCGAAGATCGCGCGCTCCGGCTTGCCCGCGACCTGCGGGAGCATGCCGGTCGCGGTGTGGACGGCGGAGACGAGCGTGCCGTTCCCGGGCGCGACGCCGCGCGAGTGCGGGAACGTCCAGTCCTGGTTCGTCGCGATCCACAGTGCGTCATGGTGCTGGATCGCGAAGCTCGCCTCCGCGAGCTCGGCCCAGCCGACGCTGGGGTGGAAGCCCTGCACGACCGCCGCCGGCGCGTCATCCGCAGACCGCGTCACGCGGTAGCCCGCACGCTCGAGCTCGACCGTGATGCCGTCCCCGCCGACGACGAGCACGAGCGCGGGCGGCGGCACCGAGGCGCTGAGCAGCTCGAGCGCCGCCTGCGGGCTCGTCACGACGTCCTCCGCCCGCGCATTCATGCCGAATGCGCGGAGCTGCTCCGCCACCTGCGCGTCGGTCCGCGACGCGTTGTTCGTCACGTAGCCGATGCGGATGCCGGCCGCTGCGGCCCCGAGGAGCGACTCGACCGCGTGCGGGACCGGCTCCGCGGCCGCATAGACGACGCCGTCGAGGTCGGCGAGTAGCACGTCCCGGCCGTCGAGCGGCGAGCCCTGGGCGACCGGCGTCACGCCTCGCCCTCGGCGCGGCCCTCGACCGTGTCCTCGACATCGAGGTCGAGCTCGAGCACCTCGACGGCCGTGTCCTCCGGCGCGTCGCCCTCGAGCGCGGCCGCGGCGATGTCGGCGCGGCGCAGCCATGCGGCCGCCTCCTCTGTGCGGCCGAGCTCCTCGAGGACCGTCGCGTAGGCGCCGAAAAGCGCGGGGCTCCACGAGAAGGCGGTGTCGGGGTCGAGCTGCGGGATCTCGAGCTCCTGGAGGGCCGCCTCCGGCTGGCCGAGGTCGAGGCGCGCGCCCGACATCGCGATCGCGAGCTCGACCTGCACCGGGACGGGGAGCGTCCCGCGCGGGACGGACCGGCCCAGCTCGAGCGCGCGCTCGGGCCGGCCGAGGCCGCGCTCACTGTCGACCATGAGCGGCAGCTGATCGTTCTTGCCCGAGATGCGGCGATACGTGCGCAGTTCCCGGAGCGCGAGCGCGAAATCGCCCGTCCGATAAGCAGTGATCGCGAGCGTCTCGCGAACGACCGCGAGCCGACCGCCCTTGCGGCTCGCGCTCAGCGCATGCCGGTGCGCGAGCTCAGGGTCCTCCTCAATGGCGCGGGCCGCCATGACGAGGTGCTTCGCGACGAAGCCCTGATTCTCATCGCTCAACTGCCGTAGCTCGCCGAGCACGTCCTTCGGCAGCTCCTTGCCCGTCACGTCCGCGGGAATTGTCGGGTCGACGATCCGGGGCCGCACGGAGCGAGTGTCTGGCGCGTCGTCCGGCAGCGCGGGGGCCTTCCGGGGCGTGAATGCGGGGTGCGGCTTCCCACCGCGCTCCGGCTTCCCCGCGCGCGGCCCCGGGCGGCCGGCCTGGCGCGGGCCGGCGGAGCCGCCCCCGCGGCGGTTGCTGTCGCCATCGCGTCGCGCGGGACGACGGTCGCCTCGTGGGGTATCGCTCACGCCGTCCATCATCCCATCCGCGTCGTCGGCGCAAAAACGCCCTGAAACCACGAAAGGCCGCCCCGAAAACGGGACGGCCTCTCATGAAAGAAGTCCGGCGGTGTCCTACTCTCCCACAGGGTCCCCCCTGCAGTACCATCGGCGCTGGGAGCCTTAGCTTCCGGGTTCGGAATGTGACCGGGCGTTTCCCTCCCGCTATGGCCGCCGAAACACTATTGATTTAGGTGTTTCGAGCCGGCTGATCCTCAGGATCAGCTAGCGCGTTCCCGACCGTAAATCGGGAACCACTCAGTGGACGCGAACATCGCAGATCATGTGACCCCTCACCTCGAGGGTGAGGGGTTATCAATCTATCGGCCTATTAGTACGGGTCAGCTGCACGAGTCGTTAGTCCTCGCTTCCACATCCCGCCTATCAACCCAGTCGTCTAGCTGGGGGCCTCTCGCCTAAAAGGCGTGGAAATCTCATCTTGAGGCTGGCTTCCCGCTTAGATGCTTTCAGCGGTTATCCATTCCGAACGTAGCTAATCAGCGGTGCTCCTGGCGGAACAACTGACACACCAGAGGTTCGTCCGTCCCGGTCCTCTCGTACTAAGGACAGATCCTCTCAAATTTCCTGCGCGCACAGAGGATAGGGACCGAACTGTCTCACGACGTTCTAAACCCAGCTCGCGTACCGCTTTAATGGGCGAACAGCCCAACCCTTGGGACCTACTCCGGCCCCAGGATGCGACGAGCCGACATCGAGGTGC
>Ga0180216_1000721_pt1 | contig 32275 bp, 20 predicted proteins | sample eDN3rd37CBELigMG_FD_128879 | JGI IMG/M metagenome (GOLD analysis project Ga0180216, IMG submission 128879) | Enriched Miracle-Growth compost microbial communities from Emeryville, California, USA - eDNA 3rd pass 37_C BE-Lig MG (version 2)... ... | reverse complement strand
GCTCTCCGAGGAATTTCTCGATGTCGCCCGGCGGAGCCGGCGGCGCTCCGGGCGCCTGAACCTGACCCGCCTCTTGAACTTGCGCCGGGGCTTCGCCTTGAACCATGTTGAGAAGGCCCCGTTGCTCCGGAGCGACCTCGTCGACCACGAAGGCCGCGGCGTCGCCGAGCGCCGTGTAACGGAGCATGAACCGGCCACCGCCCACAAGGACCGCGATGCCGCCGAGCGCCGCGGCGACGGTGTGGATGGTGAAGACCGGAGGGCGAACCTTGGGGAGGGCGGAGGCCGGCCGGCGCGACGACTCGTTCCGAAGGCGCTCGACGGCCCGCTTCAACTCGGCGCGCCTCGGCTCGCCTCGAAGCTCCACCGAGACCGGCAGTCCCAGCAACCGGCCGGCGTGGAGGCAAAGGTCGGCCAGCCGGCCCGCGTCGCCCGCCCGCTTGGTCGAGATCCGCTCCAAGAGCGCGACGGCGTTTCCTCCGCGGTCGACGACGAAGCCTTCGGCCGTTTGGGGGCACTCGTCGCCGCACTGCTCGTTTTTGAGCCTGGCGACGCAAAAGACCACGCCCCCAAGCTCCGCGGCCGTCCAGGTCGAATCCCAAAAGCCGAACCGGCGAATCGACAGACTCCGCGAGGCCCGGTCGAAGACCATCTGATAACCGAGCCGGGCAAGATAACAGAACGTCCCCACGCCGTAACCCACCAGCGCGCACGGCGCGAGGATCAGCAGGACCAACACGCGGGCGGGCCGCGCCGCCAGGAGCCAGGCCTCAAGCCCAGCCGCCAGCGCGATTCCCGCCGCGATCGCCGCCACTCCGGAGAGGAGCAGAAGCAGGATCCGGCCGGGGGAGTTCGCCAACGCCAACCGCGCCGGGGAGCTTTCGCGAACCGTCAACTGGCCGACGCGGTCGCCCATCTTCGGCAACGAACCGCCCGTCGACGACGAGGAATCAAGGTCGTCGCGCCCCGTCTCGGTCGCCGTGGTGGAGCCCACCGCGTCGGCGAACCCGTAAACGTCCAGGTCGGGCGCGGGGGGCTTGGGGCGAGCGGGCTTGGCGGGAGATTTGGGCAGGGGTATCGCGATCGTCTCCCCGCACCCCGCGCATTTCGCCTTCCTGCCGGCCAGCGCGTCGGCCACCTTGAACGGCCTTCGGCAATGCGGGCACTCGAATGCAATCGCCATGCGATCGTCCCCCGGGCGGTCGGGATTCCAGGGCGCCGGTTTTATTGGTTCTTGGAAGGGCAACACCCTTCCGGCTCCGCCCGCGTCCGGCGTCAGCGCGTGGGCGGTTGGGATTCCTTCATACAACGGCCCCGCGCCCGCGTCCAGGGGGGGCCAACCGCCCAATCTCGAATTCATCCATGCCCGCGACGAAACGGGGGTTCGGGGGGAAGCCGGGCGCTTGCTTGAGGCTGGTTCGAAGCCTACGATGAGCCTAAGGCGTTGTGGGCGGAACGGGAATCTCTCCGCTCGGTTCCCCGTCTCGGCGATCGAGAAACGTCCAAGGTCCACGCGCGGCCCAACAGCTTTAGAGGTGAACGTGATCGGCCAGAATCGGGAACAACGGAGGAAGCGTGGCCCCGGACCGTTCGACCTTGGGGGCTCGGCCCGGTGGTTGGAGGCCCGGGTTCGTCCGGTGATCCGTCGCGGCCGTCCCGGAGCGCGCGAGGCGGCCCTCGTCGAGCGGCTGAAGCGGTTGAAGCGGGAGGCTGGGTCGCACTCCCCAAGCGCCCCGACGATCGCTCAGACGATCCCCGAATTGCGCGTGCGGGTCGACGCCTGCTTCCTCTCCAACCCGTACGCCACCGAGCTGTTCCTCGACCACCTGCACCGCGAGGTGATCCGCCCCGGCAAGCTCCGCCGGGTGCTGGAGTTTTATCCGTCGCAAAATCGGGTGATCGCCAAGCGGCTTGGCGGCGTCCTGAACGTCTCGCCCGACCACCTGTTCGTCGGCAACGGCGCCATCGAGATCATCCAGGCGATCCTCCACCGCTTCACCGGCAAGAAGATCCTGGTGAACCTGCCGACCTTCTCGGCCTATCACGAGTTCGCCCGTCCAGACACCGAGGTTGTCTACAACGTCCTGTCCAAGGAAGACAACTTCCGATTCGACCCGACCGCCTATCTGAAGACGGTGCGGCGCGAGAGGCCCGACACGGTCGTCCTCATCAACCCCAACAACCCCGACGGCGGCTATGTGTCCCGCGCGGGGATGCTGGCGCTTTTGGAGGAGCTGCGCGACGTTCCCAACGTCCTGGTGGACGAGAGCTTCATCCACTTCGCCTGCGAGGGGGAGGGCTTCGCTTATCGGAGCCTCGCCCATCAGGTGGATCGGTTCCCGAACCTGATGGTGGTGAAGAGCATGTCCAAGGATTTCGGCGTCGCCGGGATCCGGGCCGGCTACGCGGTGATGGCCCCCGATCGCGTTCGGGCCTTGCTGGAAAACGGCTACCTGTGGAACTCCTCCGGATTGGCCGAATACTTCTTCGACCTGTACTCCCGACCCGAGTTTCAGGTCGAGTACGAGCGGAAGCGGGTCCACTACATCCGACACTCGCGCCGGTTCTTCAAGGCCCTGTCGTCGATTCCAGGCCTGCGCGCCTATCCGACCCACGCCAACTTCATGCTCGTTGAGCTGGAGGAGGGAACCGGAATGACCGCCGAAGACCTGGTTTTCCGCCTCTTGATCCGTCGAGGCATCTACACCCGAGCCTGCGACGACAAGAAGGGCCTGGAGCCCGGCAAGTTCATCCGAGTCGCCTCGCGCAACCGCTCCGAAAACCGCTTCGTCCTCCGGGGCTTCAAAGACGCCCTGCGTTGAGAGAATCGCTTGTCTTAAAAGGTGAGCGGGATCGTGATCCCATACCGTTCGACGCGCGATTAGGGTCTCTCGAGAACCGAGGCAAGCCTCCCTTCTCCCCTCGCGGGAGAAGGGATAATCCGCGGGCTTGCGATCGCGCTCCTTCTCCCCTCGCGGGAGAAGGGTAAAAATCCGCCGGCTTCCGTTCGCCTTTAAGGCGCTCCGTCATCGGCGGCTCTCCCTCCCCCGTCCCTCCTCCTTCGGCGCAAGATGTGCGAACGGAACGAGATGTCGAAACTCAAAAGACATCTAGGGACGTTGATCGGGGGCGGTCGGGATCATGGCGACCATTGATCAGAGCGCGGGGCGGGCGTTTCAGACCAGGGTGCCGGCGCGGATGGACCGTCTGCCCTGGAGCCGCTGGCATTGGCTGGTCCTCGCGGCGCTCGGCATCACCTGGATCATCGACGGCCTGGAGGTCACCCTCATCGGGGCCGTTAGCGCCGTGCTTCAGGAGCCGGGGACGCTCGGTTTCACCGGCTCGCAGATTGGCCTCCTGGGCACGGCCTATCTCGCCGGGGCGGTTCTCGGGGCGCTTGGGTTCGGCTACCTGACCGATCGGCTCGGGCGGAAGAAGCTGTTCACGGTCACGCTGGGGCTGTACCTGATCGCCGCCCTGGCGACGGCCTTTTCGTGGAACTTCGCCAGCTTCGCGGTCTTTCGGTTCCTGACCGGGGCGGCGATCGGCGGCGAGTATTCGGCGATCAACTCGGCCATCGACGAATTGATCCCGGCGCGGGTTCGGGGCTGGGCCGACCTGGCGGTCAACGGCACGTTTTGGATCGGCGCGGCGAGCGGCTCAATGCTCAGCGTGGTTCTGCTCGACCAGCGAATCTTCTCGATCGACCTGGGCTGGCGGCTCGGCTTCGGCCTGGGAGCCGCGATCGGCCTGGTGATCATCTTCCTGCGCCGGTATATCCCGGAGAGCCCCCGGTGGCTTTTGACGCACGGACAGCCGGAGGAGGCCGAGCGCGTGGTCGCCGAGCTGGAGCGGGAGATCGAGAGCGATCCGAGCGTCGGCGCGCTGCCGGCGGTCGAGGAGAGCATGACGATCCGCCCACGCGGGCCGATCGGCTTTGGAGAGCTGGCCGGCGTGATGTTTCAACTGTATCCCGGCCGGTCGATTTTGGGGCTGGCGCTGATCGTCTCGCAGGCGTTCCTCTACAACGGCGTCTTCTTCACGTTCGTTTTGGTGCTCCGAAACTTTTATGGCGTTCCCGCCGATCGGGCCGGGCTGTACCTGGTCCCCTTCGCCATCGGCAATTTTCTGGGGCCGCTGCTGCTGGGACGCTACTTCGACACGATCGGCCGCAAGCCGATGATCGGGGGGACCTACACCGTCTCGGCCCTGTTGTTGGCCCTGACGGGCTGGCTGTTCACCGCCGATCTGCTGACGCCCGTCACGCAGACGCTCCTCTGGTCGATCGTCTTCTTCTTCGCCTCGCCGGCGGCCAGCTCGGCGTACCTGACGGTCAGCGAGATCTTCCCGGTCGAACTGCGGGGGATGGTCATCGCCCTCTTCTTCGCTTCGGGGACGCTGATCGGCGGGACGGTCGCCCCCTGGCTCTTCGGCTCGCTGATCGACACCGGCTCGCGCGTGAACCTGTTTTACGGCTACCTGGGCGCCTCGGCCCTCTTGCTGGCGACCGTCGGCGTCGTGGCCGTCTTCGGCGTCAAGGCCGAGCGAACCTCCCTGGAGGAGATCGCCCGGCCGCTGTCGGCCACCGAGGACGAGTAGGCGGACCATCACGGCCGATTCGGAACGCCGAACGGACGTCGTCGTCGACGGGTTTACGGGGAGAGCGCGGGACCGGTCGGCGGGGCGAGGCTCCCGCCGACCCTCCCGCGGGGGGAGGGGATTTTTTAAGGCCCAGTTCTCGCGCCGCCTTACGCCATCAACTCCTCAACCACCCGGGCGGGGTCGACGCTGGTGAATTTCTGGTCGAGGCCCTGGAACTTGTAGGTGAACCGCTCGTGGTCGTAGCCGATCAGGCGGAGCATGGTGGCGTGGAGGTCGCGGACGTGAACGGGGTCCTTGACGATGTTGTAGGAGAACTCGTCGGTCTCGCCGAAGACGGTCCCCGCGCGCGAGCCGCCGCCGGCCATCCACATGGTGAAGCAGCGCGGGTGATGGTCGCGGCCGTAGTTCTCGCGCGAGAGGCCCCCCTGGGAGTAGATCGTCCGGCCGAACTCGCCGCCCCAAAGCACCAGGGTTTCGTCGAGCAGACCGCGGGCCTTGAGGTCTTGAATCAGGCCGTAACACGCCTGATCGACGTCCTTGCACTGGTCGGGCATCCGGCCGGCGAGGTTGCCGTGGTGGTCCCAGTTGTTGTGGTAGATCTGCACGAACCGGACCCCGCGCTCGATCATCCGGCGGGCGAGCAGAACGCTGCTGGCGAAGGTGCCGGGCTTGCGGGCGTCCTCGCCGTAAAGCTTGTAGGTGGATTCGGGCTCGTCGCCCACGTTGGTCAGCTCGGGGACGCTCGCCTGCATCCGGAAGGCCAGCTCGTACTGTTCGATCCGGGTATGGGTCTCGGGGTCGCCCACCTCGGCGTAATTCAACTCGTTCAAGGCGCGGAGGCCGTCGAGGGTGTCGCGCCGAACGCCGCCGGGGACGCCGGGGGGGTTCTTGATGAAGAGGATCGGGTCGCCGCCGCTGCGGAGCGAGACGCCCGCGTGCTTGCCGGGTAGAAAGCCCGACGACCAGAGCCGGCCCGAGATCGCCTGAATCTGTTCGGTGTTGCTCGGCTTGGCCACCATTACCACGAACGTCGGCAAGTTGTCGTTGAGCGAGCCCAGGCCGTAGGAAAGCCACGACCCCAGACAGGGCTTGCCCGGAATCTGGTTGCCCGTCTGGATGTACGACATCGCCGGCTCGTGGTTGATCGCCTCGGTGTGCATGCTCCGGATGAAGCAGAGGTCGTCAACCATCTTGGCGGTGTGGGGCAGCATCTCGCTGACCCACATCCCCGACTCGCCGTGCTGGGCGAACTTGTATTTTGAGGGGGCGATCGGGAACCGGGCCTGACCGCTGGTCATCGTGGTGAGGCGCTGGCCCTGGCGGACCGAGTCGGGCAGGTCCTTGTCGTAGAAGGCGTCCATCTTCGGCTTGTAGTCGAAGAGGTCCATCTGCGAGGGGCCGCCGACCATGTGCAGCGAGATCACCTGCTTGGCCTTGGGGGCGAAGTGCAAGGGCGCGGCGCCCTCCGAGGGCTTGCCGGCGATCGCCCCGGCCAGGCCCTCGCGGCCCAAAAGCGACATCAGGCTCGCCCAGCCGACGGCGTTGCCCCCCCGGCGGAAGAACTGCCTGCGCGTCTCGGATCGAGCGAAATCGTCGAAGAGGCTCATGGGTTGACCTCGTTGGCGTAAGAACAAATGTATTTTGTTTATGAAAAACGCGGCAATCGTCGGCCGAAGGCCGGATGAGGGTCGTCGGGGTTGCGGCAACGCCTCGGCGTGGCCTCAAGTGGGGACGGGCCCTCGCGCCGGTCGCCGGAGGGCGGCCACGGGAGGCCGCCCCCACATCGTTTCCGACGATCCTTCGCGTCTCTACTTGTTCAAAACCTCATCCAGGTTCATCAGTTGGTTGGCGAGCATGGTCCAGCCGGCGACCAGGGCGGGGTCCTGGTTGGGGGCGGGGGGAAGCTCGCCGACGTCGAGCAATTGCTGGGCGTCGTCGGGATTGGCCCGGTAGTGGGCGACGAGCTTGTCCAATGACTCGTGGACGACCTCCAGCTCCTCGGCGCGGAAGGACCGGGCCAGAAGGCGCTGGGCGATGAAGTCGAGACGGGCGTCGTCCGACTCGGCGGGCTCGACGGCCAGGGCGCGCTGGGCGAGCGCCCGGGCGGCCTCGACGAACTGTTCCCCGTTGAGGGTGGCGAGGGCCTGAAGCGGGGTGTTGGTCCGCTCGCGCCGGACGATGCAATGCTCGCGGTTGGGGGCGTTGAGGACCTCAAGCGCCGCCGGCGGCGCCCCGCGCTTCCAGAAGCTGTAGAGGCTGCGGCGGTAGAGGGCCTCGCCGTCGTCGCGCTTGTAGATTCGGGTGTTGCTTTCGGGCATGCCGACCGAGTCCCAGACCCCGTCGGGCTGGTAGGGCCGGACGCTCGGCCCGCCGAGCTTCTCAACCAAAAGGCCGCTCGCGGCCAGGGCGTGGTCGCGGACCATCTCGGCGTCCATCCGGAACCGGGGACCGCGGGCGAGCAGGATGTTTTCCGGGTCGGCCTCGACCTTCTCGGGGGTGGTCGCGGCCGACTGGCGATAGGTCGCCGACATGACCATCGTCTTGAAGATCCGCTTCACGTCCCAGCCCCCCTCGCGGAACTCGACGGCCAGCCAATCGAGCAACTCGGGGTTGGAGGGGTACTCGCCGGTGAGCCCGAAATCGCCGGCGGTGCGGACGATTCCCTGGCCGAACAGCTCTTGCCAGAAGCGGTTGACCGTCACGCGGGCGGTCAGCGGGTTTTCGGGCAGCAACAGCCACTTGGCGAACCCAAGGCGGTTGTGGGGCAGGTCTTCGGGCATGGGAGGCAGGACGCCGGGCGTGTCGGCCGTCACCTCGTCGCGCCGCTTGTCGTACTCGCCCCGGAAGAGGACGAAGGCGGTGGCCGGCTGGTCCTTCTCGTGCGTCACGTGGGCGATGGTCCCGCGCGCCTTGAGGGCCTCCCGCTCCTGCTCAAGCGCGGCGAGCTTCGCCCGGGCCTCGATGGAGGCCGGGTCGCGGCTCTCGGTCCACCAGGCGAAGAGGGCGTCGATCTCGGCCGCGGGCCGCTGGTTGGCCGGCTTCGCGAGGACCGGCAGCGCCCGGGAAATTCCGGCCAGGTCGACGACCTCGGCGGGGTCGAGCGCCCGGCCGTAGACGCGCAGGTCGCTGACGCCGACCTTGTCGCTCAGGACGCTCGAAGCGTCGCGCTGGCCGAGCTTCAGGGGAACCTCGGTTCGGATCGACTCGGTCAACTTGTCGGCCGCGACGGAAAGCTCCTGAAGCCGGCCGTTGACGTAGATCTTCGATCCCGACGCCTTGCCCGATCCATCGTGGCTGATGAACACATGGGTCCAAACGCCGGTGGGAATCTCGTTCTTGGTGACGACCTTAAGCGCGTTGTCGGGCCAGGCGTGGATGACGTGCGAGCCGACCCGCTTGCCCTCGACCCAGAAGTCCCAGCCCTGGAAATTCTTGCCGTCGTCCATCCGGCCGACGATCGCGCCGCCGGCACCCTCCTTGGGGAGCTTCACCCAGGCGCCGAAGGAGAAGGGCTGGTCCTTTTCAAAGTCGCCGACGTCGCGGCTCTCGAAGACGGGGCGCGGGCGGGGGGCGTCGCCCTCGCGGGGGTCGACGCCCAGGCTCAGGCGCTGGTCGCGCGTCGGGATCATCGCGGCGAGGGCCTCGACCTTCTGACCGGCCAGCCAGGCGTCGAACTCGCCCCGGGCGGCCTGGGCGCGGGTCTCCACCTCGTATTTGGCGGCCTCGATGGCCGCGGGGAGCTCGGCCCAGCGATCGCGGTCTTCGGGGTTGGGGACGACGATCACGGGGGGCGTGTCCTTGACGTTGCCGTCGTAGGCCCCCTGGGTCGAGTTGTTGAAGAAGGCCGAGAGCTCGTAGAACTCGCGCTGGGAGATCGGGTCGAACTTGTGATCGTGGCAGACGGCGCAGCCCATGGTCAGGCCGAGCCAGACGGCCGAGACGGTCTCGGTGCGGTCGCGGGTGTATTCGACGAGGTTCTCCTCGGCGATGGTCCCCCCCTCGTTGGTCGACATCGCGCAGCGGTTGAAGCCCGAGGCGATCTGCTGGTCGAGGGTGGCGCCGGGGATCAGGTCGCCGGCCAGTTGCTCGATGGTGAACTGGTCGAACGGCATGTTCTGGTTGAAGGCGTTGATGACCCAGTCGCGGAACGACCACATCTCGCGGTAGTTGTCGAAGTGGTAGCCGTGGGTGTCGGCGTATCGGGCGACGTCGAGCCAGTAGCGGCCCCGGTGCTCGCCCCAGGCGGGGGATTGCAGCAGGGCGTCGACGTACTTCTCATAAGCGTTGGCCGATTGGTCGTTGACGAACGCCTCCACGTCGGCCGGCTTCGGGGGGAGGCCGGTCAGGTCGAGGCTGACGCGCCGGGCGAGGGCCCGCCGGTCGGCCTCGGGGGCCGGGGTCAGGCCGTTGGCCTCGATCTTGGCGAGGACGAAGCCGTCGATCGGGTTGCGGACCCAGCCCTCGTTCTTGACCTTCGGGGGCTCGGGTCGAGTGGGGGTGATCAGCGACCAGTGGGCCTGGTATTCGGCGCCCTCGGCGATCCAGCGGGTGAGCAGGTCCTTTTGTTCGTCGGTGAGGGTCTTGTGGGAGGCGGGGGGAGGCATGACCTCGCTGGATTCGGTCGCGTGGATCCGCTCGACCAGCATGCTTTCGTCGGGGACGCCGGGCTCGATGGCGCCCATGTCGACGGCCTCGTCGCGGATGTCGAGCCGCAGGTCGGCCTTGCGGGCGGCGGAGTCCGCTCCGTGGCAGGCGAAGCAGTTCTCCAGCAGGATGGGGCGGATATCGCGATTGTACTGGATCTTCCCGTCGTCGGCCGTCGCCCCCGGGGGGGAGGCCAGGCCGAAGGCCAGGCCGAGCGCCAAGGCGCCTCGGACCGCGTGATCGAAAACCCCCGTGGCGCGGCTCATTTCGGATCCTCCTGCTCAATAGGGTCGGTTGGCCGCGACGCCCCTTCGGGGATCGCCCGGCCCCAGTAAGTCATGCCCGATGTAATGTGCCGAGTCATGGCCCGCGCGGCGGCCTTGCGGTCGCCGGCCAGCAGGGCCTCGACGATGTCCAGATGCTCGCTCGCCTCGGAGGCGAGGCGGTGGAAGTCGCGTTGGTCCTGGGAGTGGCTCCAGGCCGCGTCGCGGAAGGCGCGGAAGAGGATGTTCAACCGCTCCAGCTCATTGATGAGAAAGATGTTCCCCGATCCCGTCGCGATCAGGTCGTGCAGCTCGCTGTCCAGCGCCCGGGCCCGGGCGAGGGTCGCCGTCGAGTTTTCGTCGTCCAGAGAGTGTCGTGAAAGCGCCTGAAATTCGTCGCGAAACCAAATCAGGCGGTCGCGGGGGATTCGGCCGCAGGCGAGCCGAACGGCCGCGCGCTCAAGCGCCACGCGGACCTGGCGGATCTGGCGGATCTCGCGCGGAGTGACTTGCCGGACGATCGCCCCGCGGTTGGGCTCGGCGTCGACCAACCCCATGCCCGCGAGCATGATCAGGGCCTCGCGAACCGGCGTGTGGCTGACGCCGAATCGGCGCGAGAGCGCCTGGGTCACCAGATGTTCGCCCGGCCGGATCGCGCCGGTGGCGATCTCGCGAATCAGGCTCTCAACCAGCGCCCGTCTGCGCTGGCCGTGGTCCCAGCCGTTGGCCGCTTTGGATGTTCCATTTTTGGAGACGGACACGGAGGAAGGCTCCCGAGGGTCGGCGGGACCGCTTCAAACCGGCGTCAAATCGGCGGGGACGCCGGCTCGCGGCGAGAAGGCGGGATGAGGCGACGGGGCGCCGCCATATCGACCGCCGTTCGCTATTGTTCCAGTCAAAGGACCATCCTACTCCGTGGATCGGCTGGCCGCCAGGGTGTTCTGTAGAATCTCGGCTCATGACCGGGCGTCACGATCGGCGGGTGGTGGTTGGGCGCTGGTCACGTCCCGCCGACCGAGTCGAGCGTTTCGACGCCGCGCGTCGAGCCCGCTGCGGTTGATTCCGAGCGGTCGGCGATCGCCGCTCGAAGACGGTCGAGTTCTTCGAGGAGCGGGGGCGGGGAGAGGTTCAGGAACTTGGCGATCTCGCCGAGCCGCCATCGCCAGTCGAGCCGCTTCAGCGCCATGAGGCGGTTTCGCTCGGCGCGCTCGGGGCGCCAATCGCGGACGGCCTCGACCAGGATGTCGAGCCCCCGCTCGCGGTCGATGCCTCCCAGTTCGAGGGTCGCCTCGGGCCACAAGAGCTGGTCGATTCCCGGCGCCTCGGGGCGGGCGCCGGCGGTCGTCGCCCCGCTGGCGAGGGCGTCGGCCCAGCGCGGGGTGAGGTAGGCGCGGGTGGGATGATTGTACGCCGCGGGCGCGACGGTGTTGGAGAACGCCAGGCAAAACTTGGCGTCGGCGCAGTGCCGGTGCAACGCGATCTGGTTGTCCCGGGGGTTGGTGGCGAACGGCGGGCGACCGTGGAAGCTCAGGCCGCGACTCCGGCAAGCGGCCTCGCTGACCTGATCGTCGTTCCATTCGGCCGGTTGCCGGCCGATGCGCAGCACGTCGACCGGCCGGTCGGCCCGGTCGTCGCCATACTCCAGCGCGTCGGTGCCGATCGGCAGCCAACTGGTCGGGATCCCGGTGCGCCGCCGGGTCTCCTCGACGTCCGCGAGCCCGGCGACGAAGATGTGATCGAAGGGCCGCAACAGCCGAATGGATCTCGGAATCGCCTCCCAGGCGAAGGAGTCGATGATCCAGGCGACCGTCGCGCCGAACCGGGAACGGCCGTGGGGCTTCCTGACCAAGAGCCTCATGTCCGCGGGCGCTCGGCAGATGACCAGGCAGGGGCCCGCGTTCCGGGCGCGCCGGCCGAGCAATCCTCTGGCGAGCTCGCCATAACCCATCCTGCCGCTGGTTTCGTCTCCACCCGTGACGCTGGCCTCGAAAAGCCGCGCCGCCAGATTCGCCAAGTGGTGGATGGAGCAATATCCGCGCGGGTTGTCATAGCCGCCGCACAACACGAGCATTAAGCCGAACCTCCCAAAGCGAAACCCGGCGCGTCGCGATCGCCGGTCAAGCGTCCCGACCGCCGTCGGTTTTTCCGCACCACGAATTTAGCCGAGCGGAGCATGACCGGTCAAACCGCCTCGGCTGGCCGCCGCATCGGTTCGTCGCGTCGCTCGGGACGGGCGCGCGGATTCCATTCCAACTCAAAAGCGGAGCAACGCCGCGTCCGTGACGCGCGCTGACTTTTTTCAACAAACGCGAGAGAAGGTTCGACCGGCCCGCCGGGCGGGTTGAATTCCGCCTGGTCTCATGATTGGCTCCCTCGTTGAACCGTCCCGAACGATCGGTTTCAATGAGGTCTCCACAACCCTCCCGCGCGGGTCGGCGGACGGCCCCGCGCCCGAGCGCCGACGCGGGGCGTTTCCTTGCCTGTTTCCTTCGAGAAAAGTCACCCATGCGCATGCTTCGACTTGTCGCGGCGGTCGCCGCCGCCCTGCCCCTGGCGTCGGCGTGGAGCCCCGCCGCGACGGCCGCCGAGCCGACCAAGCTCAAGACCAAAAACGTGATCCTGGTGATGACCGACGGCGTCCGCTGGCAGGAGATCTTCCGCGGCGCCGATCCAAGGCTCATCAGCAAGGAGCCCGGCGGCGTCCGGGACGTTGAGGGGACCAGGAAGCTCTACGGCCAGGAGACCGCGGAGGCCCGCCGCGAGGCCCTCTTTCCATTCCTGACCAATGTGGTCGCCAAGCAAGGGCAGCTGTACGGCGATGAGGGGGAGGAGAGCCGGGTCACCAACGGCAAAAACTTCTCGTACCCCGGCTACAGCGAGATGGTCGTCGGCTTCGGCGACGACCGGATCGACAGCAACGACAAATTCAACAACCCCAACGTCAACGTCTTCGAGTGGCTCAACAACCAGGACGCCTACCGGGGCAAGGTCGCCTGCTTCGGCACCTGGGACGTCATCCCCTACATCCTCAACCGCGAGCGGAGCGGGCTGAAGATCGTCACCTGTTGGGACCGTCCCCAGGGCGAGAACCTCACCCCGCAAGAGATCCTCTTGGGCGACGTCATCGAAAACACCCACCGGATTTGGCCCGACAACTCCTACGACTCCTTCTCCTTTTACACGGCGCTGGAGAACATGAAGCGCGAGAAGTCGCGCGTCGTCTACATCGCCCTGGGCGAGCCCGACGTGCACGCCCACGGCGGCCGATACGACGAATACCTGCGATCGGCCAACATCTTCGATCAATACATGAAACGGCTTTGGGACACCGTGCAGTCGATGCCCGAGTACAAGGACCAGACGACCCTGATCCTGACCACCGACCACGGCCGCGGCGGCTTCCCCGAAGAGTGGAAACATCACGGCGAGAACATCAAGGGAGCCGAGCGGATCTGGATCGGCATCCTTGGTCCCGACACCCCGGCGAAGGGCGACGCCCCCCTGCCCCAGGCCAACCAAAACCAGATCCCCGCGACCCTCGCCGCGTTCCTGGGCGAGGACTACAACGCCTTTCAGCCCAAGGCCGGCGCCGTGATCGAGCGCGCGCTGCCGCGGGCGGACTGACATTGAATCCCACCTTGGCGCGCCGAGGCGCGTCTCCCCCCTTCTCCCACCGGAGAGGGGGGGCCGGTTGGGACCCCTGAGCGGGTGTCCCGGGAGGGGGCTCGGTCGAAAACCGCTTGAAGCGGGCCATGCATCTCCCTTCTCCCCTCGCGGGAGAAGGAGGATTGCCATCATCAGTCTTCGACGGTTGTTCGACGGAGCACAGGGAGGGTTTTGCCCTTCCAACTCCTCCCGCGCTCCGTCCGTGACACACTTGGACATCCACATCCGGCGCGGCCTCTCCCGCGGCTCAAGGCGGGGGAGGCTCCCTTGTTGATCCGTCCCGATCGATCGTGTTCAATAAGTCTTCGACAACTTTCCCGCGAGGGCCGAGGACATCGCCAAGTCCCGCGCGGGGCCCGAGCAACGCCACGCTCCTTTTGATTTGTCACCTTGCAACCGGGAGAACCTCCATGAGCATGCTTCGATTGGTCGCGGCGGTCGCCGTCGCTCTGCCCCTGGCGTCGGCGTGGAGCCCCGCCGCGACGGCGGCCGAGCCGACCAAGACCAAGAACGTGATCCTCATGATGTCCGACGGCATCCGCTGGCAGGAGATCTTCCGCGGCGCCGAGCCGGCGCTGATCAGCGAGAAGCCCGGCGGCGTCGAGAACGTCGAGGAGTTGAAGTCGCTCTTTGGCCAGAAGACCGCCGAGGCGCGCCGGGAGGCCTTGTTTCCGTTCATCACCGAAGTGGTCGCCCAGCAGGGCCAGCTTTACGGCAATGATGGGGAGGAAAGCCGCGTCACCAACGGCAAGAACTTCTCCTACCCCGGCTACAACGAGGTCTTCACCGGTTTCGGCGACCCTCGGATCGACAGCAACGACAAGGTCAACAACCCCAACATCACCGTCTTCGAATGGCTCAACGGCCAGGACGCCTACCGCGACAAGGTGGCCGCGTTCGGATCGTGGGACTGCTTCCCCTTCATCCTCAACAGCGAGCGGAGCGGGCTGAAGGTCGTCGCCGGCCAGCGCGATCCGGCCACCTTCGAGAAGGCGCTCGAGACGCTCAAGAACGACAAGCCCCGCGTCCTCTTCATCGGCCTCGGCGGGACCGACGGCGCCGCCCACGGCGGCCGATATGACAATTATCTGAAGTCGGCCCACTTCTTCGACCAGTCGGTCAAAACGGTTTGGGAGACCGTCCAGTCGATGCCCGAGTACAAGGATCAAACGACCCTGATCCTGACCACCGACCACGGCCGCGGCGGCCTGCCCGACGGCTGGCGGCACCATGGCGAGAAGGTCGAGGGCTCGGATCGGATCTGGATCGGCGTCCTTGGCCCCGACACCCCGGCGAATGGCGATTCGCCGCTGCCCAACACCACCCAAAGCCAGGTCGCCGCGACCCTCGCCTCGCTTCTGGGCGAAGACTACAACGCCCAGCAGTCCAAGGCCGGCGCCCCCCTCCAGCGGGCGCTGCCTCAGGCGCAAGGGCGTTAAGACAAGACTTGGCCAAAATGGCCGATCTCTTCCGTGGCCGGTCTCCGCGAAACCGGGGCCGGCCACGGACCAAAGGCCGGCCCCCGGGGGTTGCGGGCCCCGTCCGCAATCGGACGATCACTTCCAGAGGCGCCCCCATCCAATTCGTTTTCATCCACTTAAGAAGAGCCACCCATGCGTCTAATTCCACTCGCCGCGGCGCTCGCCGCCGCCTTGCCTCTGGTTGGTTCGTCGAGTCCCGCCGCGACGGCCGCCGAGCCGTCGTCCGGGCTCAAGACCAGGAACGTGATCCTGATGATGACCGACGGCCTCCGCTGGGAGGAGGTCTTCCGCGGCGCCGAGCCGGAGCTGATCAGCAAGAAGCCCGGCGGCGTCCGGGACGTTGAGGGGATCAAGAAGCGGTTCGGCCAGGAGACCGCCCAGGAGCGCCGGGCGGCCCTGCTGCCGTTCATTACCGAGGTGGTCGCCAAGCAAGGTCAGCTTTACGGTGACGATGGCGAGGAGAGCCGCGTCACCAACGGCAAGAATTTTTCGTACCCCGGCTACAGCGAGACGTTCGTCGGCTACGGCGACCCGCGGATCGACAGCAACGACCACGTCAACAACCCCAACGTCACCGTCCTGGAGTGGCTGCACGGCAAAGACGGCTATCAAGGCAAGGTGGCCGGCTTCGGCGCGTGGGACTGCTTCCCCTACATCCTCAACCGCGAGCGGAGCGGCTTGAAGGTCCGGGCCTGCTGGGAGCCCCCCGTCGGCGACGACCTCACGCCCCAGGAGATCCTTCTGGGCGACCTGATCGAGAACACCCATCGGCTTTGGAGTAGCTGCGGGTACGACTCGTTCACCTTCAACATGGCCCTTGAGAACCTCAAGCGCGAGAAGACCCGCGTCACCTTCATCGGCCTGGGCGAGACCGACGAATTCGCCCACGGCGGCCAGTATGATAATTACCTCACGTCGGCCAACAAGTTCGATCACTATGTGAAGACGGTCTGGGAGACCGTCCAGTCGATGCCCGAGTACAAGGATCAAACGACGCTGATCCTGACCACCGATCACGGCCGCGGCGGCCTGCCCGACGGCTGGCGCCATCACGGCGCCGACGTCAAGGGAGCCGAGCGCATCTGGATCGGCATCCTCGGTCCCGACACTCCGCCCCGGGGCGATTCCCCCCTGCCCCAGGCCAACCAGAACCAGATCGCCGCGACCCTCGCCGCGTTCCTGGGCGAAGACTACAACGCCTTCCAGCCCAAGGCCGGCGCCGTCATCCAGCGCGCGCTGCCCCAGGCGGAAGGACGCTGAAAAGCGGCGGCAAGCCGCTCTGGCGGCCGGTCTCCGTGAAGCGGGGACCGGCGCCGAATCGCCGGGGCTTACTTCGCGTCGTCGGACAACAACTCGGTCAAGACGCGGCCGTCGGCCTGATCGAGCGCCACGCCCAGCAGGTGGGCGACGGTCGGGGCGATGTCGATGTTTTCAACGATCGGCAGCTTCGAGCCCGGCTTGATCCCCGCGCCCGCGGCGACGAACAGGGCGTTCATCTTCGGCTCGGTGCTGAGATAGCCGTGCTTGCCGATTTGCGTCTTCCGCTTGGCGACGAGTTTCTTGGCCTTGACCGAGGCTCCGACGGCGTATCCCTCCTTCGCCGCGATGATCATGTCGGCCATGTTGGATTGGTTCTCCGGGGTGGGCAGGCCAAGCCCCGGGAAATCCCCGGCGTCCAGAACCGCGGCGACGCCCTCGGCGTTCTCAAACAGCCGTCGCACGGTCGCGCGGTCGTCGTCGCGGGTGGCCGGGTCGGTCAGGTAGACCATGCCGATCCCCCCTTCGGGAATCACCTGAACGCGCGCCTTGACGATCTTATCGTCCTTCGCCTCGATCAGGCCCTCCTTCACAAGGATGGCGTTGGGGTTGATCGTCTTATCAACGGCGATGAAGCCGTGGTCGGCGATGACGAAGAGCGCGGTCTCGTCGCGCAGCCCCGCCTCGTCGATCGCCTTGACGACCTCGCCGACTCGGCCGTCGACGCGTTGGGCCGCCTCGCGACCCTCGGGCGTGTTGGGGCCGTTCTGGTGGTGGACCGAGTCAAGCTCCGCCAGGTGAATCGCCAGCAGCCGAGGCTTGCGCTCCTTGAGAATCCAGCGAGCGGCCTCCACCCGAACGTCGTCGCGCTCTCCACCGCCGCCGGCGTTGTACTTTTTGATGAGCCCCGCCCTTTGAAGCTCGGCCTTGAGTTCGGGCGTGGCGTTCTCGACCCGTTTGGCCACGACGGGAATCTGGTCGTCGAGGCTCGTTGATCCGACCGTGCCGGGCCAATCGAGCGCCGCGGAGCGCATCCCCGCCTTTTTCAATACGTCGAAGAGGAGCGGGACGCGAACCAGCTCCTTTTGGATCTTGTCGCGCGTGACCGTCACCGGCTCGCCGACGCCGTGGCGCTCGGGCATGCCGTTGTAAATCACCCCGTGCTTCGCGGGATGGACCCCCGTCATGAGCGTCGTGTGGTTCGGCCACGTCACCGACGGGTTCGAGACCCGCATCCCCGCCTCGGTCGAGGCCCCCGCGTCGCGCAGGCCTCGGATCACCGGGATGTCGACCTCCGGATCGTCCAGATAATAGGCGGGAAAGCCGTCGAGCGTGATGACCACCACGCGCCGATCCGCCGCCGAGGCCGTCTGGCCAAGCGCCAGCAGGGCCGTCGCGGCGAGGCTAAGAAATCGAAACATCAATAGTTTTCTCCATTCGCGCTGGCGGAGAATCGTGGGAGGGCGAGGCGCGCGCCGAGCCTGGACCACGCCAGGGGGTCGGTGGGAGCCTCGCCCTCCCTAAAATCGCGGCCGACGTTTCAAATCCACCGCGGCGATCCGCCGGCTTATTGGGCGTCGTCGGTCAAAAGCTCGGTCAAGACGCGGCCCTTGGCCTGCTCAAGCGGGAGGCCCAGCAGATGGGCGGTGGTCGTCGCGATGTCGATGTTTTCAACGATCGGCAGCTTCGAGCCCGGCTTGATCCCCGCGCCCACGGCGACGAACAGGGCGTTCATCTTCGGTTCAGTGTTCAAGAAGCCGTGCGAGCCGGTCTGCTTGTGCTTGGCGATGAGGGAATCGGCCGCGACCGAGCCGCCGATGGAGTATCCCTCCTTCGCCGCGATGATCATGTCGGCCATCCCCGGATGATCCTCGGGCGCGGGAAGCCCCAGGCTCGGGAAGTCGTTGGCGTCGAGCACCGCGGCGACGCCCTCGGCGTTCTCAAACAGCCGTCGCACGGTCGCGCGGTCGTCGTCGCGGGTGGCCGGGTCGGTCAGGTAGACCATGCCGATCCCCCCTTCGGGGATCACATGCGCCCGCGCCCTGGCGATCTGGCCGTCCCTCTCTTCGATCAACCCCTCCTTGCGGAGGATGGCGTTGGGCCGAATCGTCTTGGTCACGGCGATGAAGCCGTGATCGGCGACGACGAAAACGGTCGTCTTGTCGCGAAGGCCCGCCTCGTCGATCGCCCGCAGAACCCGGCCGATCAGGCCGTCGAGGCGGTTGGCGACCGTCCGGCCCTGGGGCGTGTTGGGGCCGTTCTGGTGGTGGCTGGAATCAAGCTCAAGCAGGTGAAGCGCCAGCAGTTGGGGCTTGCGTTCCTTGATCGCCAGACAGGCGGCCTCAATCCAGACCTCGTCGCGGGCCGCGGCCCCGCCGGTGGTGAACTTCTCCACCAGGCCCGCCTTCTCTAGCTCGGCCTTGAGCCGGGGCGACGTGTGCGACTGGATGGCGTTGGGAACGTCGGGGAAGTTGTCGTCGATGTTCTCCGACCCCGCCGTGCAGGGCCAGTTGATCGCCGCCGTGCCCATGCCCGCCCGCTTCGCGATGTCGAACAACAAGGGGACGTGAACCAGCTCTTGCTGGGTCTTCTCGGGCGTGACCTTCACAAGCTCGCCCGCGCCGTGGCGCTGGGGAAGGCCGTTGTAGAGCACCCCGTGCGTCTCGGGGTGAACCCCCGACATCAAGGTCGTGTGGTTCGGCCACGTCACCGACGGGTTCGAGACCCGCATCCCCGCCTCGGTCGAGGCCCCCGCGTCGCGCAGGCCGCGGATCACCGGGATGTCGACCTCCGGATCGTCCAGATAATAGGCGGGGAAGCCGTCGAGCGTGATGACCACCACGTGCCGATCCGCCGCCGAGGCCGCCTGGCCAAGCGTTAGCGCGACCACCGCGGCGAGGCTCAAAAATCGAAACATCAATAGTTTTCTCCCGTTTCACATCTTCGCGACGCAGCGCGGCCGCTCGGCCGCCTCCGTCAGCCTACAGGTGTTCCACCATCGATGTAACCCCTCGCCGCGCCTCGAGGCCAGAGGACAAAAATCCGCCAGGCGCGGACATTAAACCATCGCGCGCGAGGCCTGGACCGCCCCCGGCGCGCGCCCCAAGTTCTTAATCCATTGGAGATTGCGAGCGAGATGGGCGGCCGGCGCCCGATTTGCCGTGGGCGAGGGCGAACCTCCGAACCCCATGGCCTGAGCCTTACGAGGATGAACCCGCCCATGCCCCGGAATCGCGGCTTCACGTTGATTGAGCTTTTGGTGGTGATCGCGATCATCGCCGTGTTGATCGCCCTGCTTCTGCCCGCGGTCCAGTCGGCGCGCGAGGCGGCCCGACGGATGCAATGCGTCAACAATCTGAAGCAGCTGGGGCTGGCGCTGCACAATTACGCCGGCTCGGTGGGCGCGCTTCCCATGACCCTGACGATCTCGGGCAAGGGAACGACGACCATTTGGACCAACTCGTGGGGCCCCCACGCGCGGGTCTTGCCCTACTCGGAGCAGGGGAACCTGTTCAACAACATCAACTTCGCCCTGGACATGATGACGCCGCAAAACACGACGTTCACGGCCACGGTGATTAATTTCCTCGCCTGCCCCAGCGAGGTTAAGCCCGTCGCCCGAGCGCTGGCCGACGGGCGGCAATACGGCGTCGCCACCTATGGGTACGTCGAGGGCGACTGGTTCGTCTGGGGCGGGTTCTCCAACTCGATGCGGAACCGATCCGCCTTCGGCGTCAACCAGAGCCGAAGCCTGGCCGAGTTCACCGACGGGACGAGCAACACCCTGTTCATGTCGGAGGGGAAGGCGTACCTGACCTACTACCGCGACTGTCCGACGTTCAGCCTGGTCAACGACCCGAACAACGTCCCCGGCCCCGACGCCGCTCCCCTATCCGTCGTCCCGGAGTACGAGGGGGGCTGCGCCGTCCGGGTCGACGAGGGGCGGACGCAGTGGTTCGAGTCGGGCGTGCACCACAACGGGATCACCACGGCCTGGCCGCCGAACAAGAAGACCCCGGGAGGCCCCAACGGAACCTACGCCGACGTTGACATCAATTGCAGCCGCGAAAAGCTGGGCCTCCCCACCTTCGCCGCGATCACCGCCCGAAGTTACCATTCCGGCGGCGTCAACGCCCTGCTGGCCGACGGCTCGGTCCGGTTCGTCAAAGACTCCATCAACGGCTGGACCTGGCGCGCCCTCGGCAGCGTCGCCGGCGGCGAAGTCGTCTCCGCCGACGCCTACTGAGCCTTCGGGGGACGGCGCGGGGGGCCGGGCGAGGGTCAGCGGATTTCGGAACCTGTTTGGCGAACGGCTCTCCCGGGAGGGCGCTCCGTCGAAAACCGTCGGAGGGCAATCATCCTTCTCTCCTCGCGGGAGAAGGTGGCCGGAACGGCCGGATGAGGGGGAAAATCCCCCGGCCGCCGGTCGCGCCCCTCTCATCCGCCGCCGCGCGGCGCCTTCTCCCGCGAGGGGAGAAGGGAGATGCATGCCCGCTCCAGACGGTTTTCGGCGGAGCACCGGGAGGGCAATGCCCTCCCGGCCTCGTCCCGGGATCCCTCAGCGCGCCCGCCGCTCCTTCCGTCCCCTCGCCCGCCCCCGCCAACTGGAAAACCCGGCGCGGTTGCTCTTGCCGATTGGGCGGCCGGGGAGTTTAATGAGCAAGGAAAGGCACCCGATCCCCACCCGACCCCGATTGACGACGCGGGCCCGACCGGCAAGTCACCTCTCGACCGTTCGCGTCGTTGGATCGTAGAGACCGCGTCACATCGCGTGATGTCGTTCGGCCCGTTGGTCGGGCCCACCCAGTGGAGCTTTTCCCGATGCACGACCGCATCGCCTACCAAGGCATCACCTTCGACGACATCCTGCTTGAACCGGGCTACTCCGAGCTCCTCCCCCGCGAAGTCGACATCCGCACGCGGCTGACCTCCAAGATCGGCCTGAACCTGCCGATCCTCTCCTCGCCGATGGACACCGTCACCGAGGCCGAACTGGCCATCGCGCTGGCGCAGGAGGGGGGGCTGGGAGTCATCCACAAGAACCTCTCGATTGAGGAGCAGGCGCGCGAGGTCGAGAAGGTCAAACGCTCCGAAAACGGCGTCATCGTCGACCCGATCACCCTGCCTCCCGACGCGACCGTCAGCGAGGCCCGGCGGATCATGAACCGGCACAACATTTCGGGCGTGCCGATCACCGTCGATGGACGGCTCAGGGGCATCCTGACGCGCCGCGACCTCCGGTTTTTGGAGTCCAAAGACCTTTTGATTGAACAGGTCATGTCCAAGGACGACCTGGTCACCGCCCCGGCCAACACCAGTTTGGAGGAGGCGGACCGGATTTTAATGAAAAACAAGGTGGAGAAACTTCTCCTTGTTGACGATGAGTACCGACTGAAGGGCCTCATCACGATCAAGGACATCGACAAGCTGCACCGCTACCCCAACGCCTGCAAGGACGCCCGGGGACGGCTGCGGGTTGGCGCGGCGGTGGGGGTTCACGACTACGAGCGGATCGCGGCGCTTTTGGAGGCCGACGTCGACTTGTTGGTCGTGGATTCGGCCCACGGCCACAGCAAAAACGTGGTGGAAACCGTGCGGCGGATCAAGCGCGACTTCGACATCCAGGTGGTCGCGGGCAACGTGGCGACCGCCGCGGGGGCCAAGGCCCTCGCCGACGCCGGCGCCGACGCCGTGAAGGTGGGCATCGGCCCCGGCTCCATCTGCACAACCCGGGTCGTCGCCGGCATCGGCGTGCCGCAGATCACCGCCGTCGCCGCCGCCGCCGAGGCGGTCGGAAGCTCCGTGCCCATCATCGCCGACGGTGGAATTCGCTATTCGGGCGACATCACCAAGGCCATCGCCGCGGGCGCCCACTGCGTCATGATCGGCGGCCTCTTCGCCGGCCTGGCCGAAAGCCCCGGCGAGACAATCATCTGGCGCGGTCGCAGCTTCAAGGCGTATCGCGGCATGGGCTCCCTGGGCGCGATGGCCAAGGGCTCCCACGAGCGATACCGCCAGGAGTACGAGCCCAACGCCGACGACGACAACGGCAACGGCGAGAAGTCCGGATCCTCGCGCAAGCTCGTCCCCGAAGGCGTCGAGGGCCGCGTTCCCTTCAAGGGCTCGCTGGCCGATTTCGTCTTCCAACTGGTCGGCGGCCTGCGGGCCGGCATGGGCTACTGCGGCACCCGGACGATCGAGGACCTCCGCACCAAGAGCCGGTTCATCCAGATAACCGCCGCCTCGGTGCACGAGGGACACCCTCACGACATCGCCATCACCCAGGAGGCCCCGAACTACTCCAGCTACACCGGCGAACTCGACGGCGGGCGCGGCCCGGCGTAGTGATCCGTCACGGTGAATTCAGGGCGCGGGATTAGGAGCCGCGCAAAGTAAGTGAAACGAATCTCGCCGCGTTGCTGACGTTTCGCTGCGATTGGAATTACCCGATTTCCCCACGAGATTGGGAGACCGCGTTGGGCGGAGGTGGCTCATGGCCGGCCTGGACGGAGGGACCTATTCGATCCATGTTCACCATGGCTTGGACGGTGTGGACCCCGCGGATGGGAACGTCGACGTCGAGGTGACATTCGACGACGGCTCGCGGTATGCCGCCACCTTCTTCACGCTGGAGAACTTGCGGTCCCTCTTCGAGAAGAACAAGCGGACCGGCGAGTTCGTGGGCGGCCTCTACCTCTGGGCCTCGGATATGGTGATCGTCCGAGAATTGACCGAGGAGAGCATCGCCGAGACCATCGCGGACCTGATCAAAAAACTTTATTTCGATATCGCGTTCCAGAAACTCGAAGAACTCGACTGAACTCGAAGCGGAGGGCCTCCACCGCGCGAAATCGTTCCCTTGATTTCCGCGTGGCTCGTTGGATTGTTGGGAGGGCGAGGCTCGCCTTCCCGGAACGAATCGTTGGGATCGACTCAAAATCCAGAACCAGCGCCCCAGCCCCGCCGGGAAGGGGCGACGTCTAGTTGTCTCATTGTTTAGGAAACGATCTCCGCGAATGGAATCGCGGGGGTCCGTCATCTCACTCATCAGCGCGGCAAGAAGGGTCGGGGCGAGGGGTTCCCCGGGCGCCGACCCCGGATGGTTCACTCGCGGCGCGGGCCCCGCGCCCGTCGGCGAAGGCCGGTTCTAGGAAAGCAAGGAGGCGTGGCTTGCGACGCACAACTTCGACATGGACCGCGGCGATCCTGGGGGCCGCGCTGACGGCCCCGGCGGTCTCGGCCCAGCAGTCCCCCACCGCGGCGACCGCGACCGGATCGAACCAGGTCGCCGAGGCCGACCCCAGCTTCGGCATGGCCGCCGCCCGAGGGGCGAGAAACCTCCTCCGCAACGGCCTGGACTACATCGACTATCAAGAATTCGATCGCGCGCTCAAATACCTGCGCGAAGCCGAGAAGCGGCAAAACGAGCTCAACGAGCCCGAGAAGACCAAGCTCAAGGAGGGCATTGAGCGCGCCCAGCGCGGGATGCGCGAGGCGATCGGCTCGGAGACGCCCTACGCCCTGAGCGAGCGGTCGCCCCGCTCCGGCGGCGGCGGTTCCACCACCGCCCAGGTCGCCTCGTCGGCTCGGGGGTTCGCCGCGGCTCGGCCCCAGGCCAAGCCCGCCCGCGAGAGCGAGGGCGACGACCGCGGCGAGCCGATCCAACTGACCGGCGGCGAATCCGTCGCTCCCCCGCTCTCGCGCCGCGACGACGCCTTCCCCACCGAGCCCGCGTCGCTTCCCGAGATCCCGGACCCGCCCTCGTTGCCTCGGATCGAGGTCTCTCCGGCCCTGGCGGACGCCCCGCTTGAGCTGACCGACGACGTCGAGATGCCAACGCCGCCCCCCGTCAACCGGATCACCGCCGCGCCGCTCTCGGCCAAAACGCCCGAACTGACCGCGGCGCCCGCGCCGGAACCGTCGGCCACGCCCGACCTCGGCGCGATGCCCGAGGCCGACCTGCTCGCGCCGCTGCCCGACTTCGACCGGCTCGACGTCACCCCGCCGTCGCTGGGCCCAATCGCGCCCCGCGAGGACGCGGCCGTCCAGCTCTCGAACACCGAGCCCGACCCCAGCCAGGCGGCCCCCGCGCCGATCCTCCTGGAAAACCCGAACGACGGCGATCAGGTCGGCGCCGCCCCGGCCCCGGACCCGGCCGCCGCGCCCGCCGCGGAGATCGGCTCCTTCGACCTGCCTCCCCTCGGCGGCGGTTCGGCCGAGGCGGTCGCCTCCGAGCCCGCCGCCATGGAGATGAGCCCAACCCAGGCGCCGATCGCCACCCCCGAAGCCCCAGCGCCGCGGGTCTCCGACGCCGATCTCGACCTTCCCGCCCTCCCGGCCGACCTCGGCGGGCCAAGCCCGGACCCGACGGTCCAACCCCCAGCCGATGAGCCGGCGAGCGAGCCCGAGCCCAGGCCCGAGATCGCGCCCGAGCCCCTGAGCGAGCCCGAAACCGACGCCATGCCCCAGCCCACCGCCATCGCCGACGAGCCGGAGGAGCTTCCCGAACTCCCCGGCGCGACCGACGACGACGCGCCCCGGATGGCCGTCTCGCCCACCGCCGAACCCGCCGCGCCGGCCGCCGACGCAATGGATCTGGACGACGAGCTTCCCGAACTGCCCGACGAAGCGACCCCGACGCCCGCTCCCGCGGCCACTCTCGATGTCGAGGAGCTTCCCGAACCGGCTCCCGCCGCCGCTCCGGCTCCCGCTCCCGCTCCCGCGGACGACCTTTCGGCCTCGCTCGCGCCTCGGCGACGGGGCGCCTCGTCCCTCCCCCCGGAGCTCCAGCGACGGGTTGAGGAGGTGGCCCAGAGGATGGAGGCCGAGGCCGCTCAGAGTCAGTCGGCGGCTCAGCCCGCGCCGACCGATTTCGACGCGGATCAACGCAACGACCTGGACGAGATGCGGACCGAAACCCAGATCGACATCAGCCGAGCCCCCAGCCCGGCCGAGGCCCGGCCCATCGCCGCCATCCCGGTCCCCGAAGACTGGGTTCCCCTGGGCGCCCGCGAGTGGAGCCCCCAGCGCAAGTACTGGGCCGCCGCGGCGACCTGCCACATGCCGCTCTACTTCCAGGACCCGATGCTCGAACGCTACGGGCACAGCGTCGAGAAGTTCATCGGCCCGGCCGGACGCTTCTTCGCCTATCCGGTCGACAACCACACGCAGACCACCCAGCGCAACCAGATGGCCCAGCCGTTCGCCTCGGCCGGCCTCTTCGCCTTCCAGATCCTGACCCTTCCCTACGCCCTGATCATGGATCCCCCCTGGGAGTCCCAGTACGACCTAGGCTACTGGCGGCCCGGCGACAAGATCCCAACCGACCTCTATTACCTCCCCACCCACGGCACCGGCCCGGCGCTCAAGGGTCGGAAGTATTGAACTAGGTTGAACGTGGTTAAGACGAATCGAAGCGGGCGCTGGGAGACGATCCCAGCGCCCGATTTTTTTGTTGGCGATCGAAGACGGCCCCCGCCAAGCATCCTTCACCCCCCGGGGAGCGGGGGGCCCCCCCCGCGTGGTGGCGGGCCGCGAGCCACGCTCTTCCAGGAGGAGAGGGGATTCCAGGAGCCCTCTCACCGCGCGGGCGGAAACACCACGAGATGAACGCGGCGGCGGTCGTGGGGGACGAAGCCGGTGGCCCGGTAGAGCTTCAGGGCGGGCTGGTTGCGGGCGTCGGCGGCCAGTTCGAGCGTGGGGGTTCGCCCATCGGCGAGCGCCAAATCGCGGGCTTGGGCGACGACCTCGGCGCCCAGGCCGCGGCCGCGGGCCTCGGGAACCAGGCCGAGGTAAACGATCTCCACCGCCTCGCGAGTCGGGACCGGAGCGACGATCAGCGCGGCGACCGGGTCGGGGTGATCGGGGAGCGTTCCCAGCCGCCAGAGCCCAGGGTTGAACTCGCCGGCCGCCCGGTGTCCGGCGAGCACGTCGCCGAGCGACCGCGCGCCCTCCAGCTCGGGCATGTCGAGGCTCCCCCGGTAGGTCGCCGCCAGGGTCTTGCAAAAGACCGGTTCGCCGGCCTCGTCGAGCCCCCGCCACCGCAGCCGCGGGCCCTCGGCGCGGCCCGGAGGCGTCCACGGCGACGCCGCGTCTCGCCTCATGAAGATCAGGTCGGTGACGCGCGGCATCCCCCCTCGGGTCAGGTCGAGGGCGTTCCGCGGGTCGGCCGTCTCGTCGAGCACGGCCTGAACGATCGCGATCCCCTCGGCCCGGAGCGCCTCAAGCGCGTCGTGAACCAGTTTCGCGGCGATCGCCCCGCGACTCCAACCGGCTCGAACCTCCGGCGGCCAAACGGCGGCGGCCCGCCCGGCCAGCTTTTGCGTCAGCAAGGCCCCGGCCAGCCGGTCTCCCCCCCAGCCCCCCCGCCGGGCGATCCAGAGCCCGGACAGGTCAACCCGCCCCCGCCGCTCGTCGTCAAGCACCGAGGCGATCAGCTCGTCCCGGAGCGGCGGCGTCAGTTCCTGGTAAAGCCTCTCCAGCGCCTCGCGGCGCGATTCGAGGGGACATGGGAGGACCTGGATGTTCGAGCCGACCATGAGACCCCGCCGCCGTCGGAAACACTCGCGGAAAGCCCCCGCCGCCGCGTCGAAGGTTGACAAGCCGCCGCGCCCGTGTCGATGATCGGGACTTCGCCGACGCGCGCTCGGCCCGGGCCCTCCGATCCCCTTGAGGCGAAATCCTCCAACGCGGAGCGCCCGCGACAACGTATCATATATGCGCGAGGGGAGATCACGCGATGCGGAAGCCGGTCGAGAACGACCCCTCCCCGGCCACCGACGCTCCGGACCGTCCGGGGCGTACCACCCACTCCGGGACGGGGGAGGATTCGCCGACGTTGAACCCCTTGCTGGATGCTGATTCCGAAACCGACGAGGGATCGCCCCTGGCGATCGCCGCCGCGGAGGAGGCCGCCCTCGGCGACGCCCGATTGGTCGAGCTCGCCCGTCGGGGCGATCACGCGGCCTTCGGCGCCCTGGTCCGCCGCTACGAGCGGAAGTTGATCCGCGTGTTGGCCCGGCTCGTCCGCGACCCGGAGCTGGCCCGCGACCTGGCCCAGGAAACCTTTTGGCGCGTCTACAACCGCCTCGACCGCTTCGACACCGCCCGGCGGTTCGGCCCCTGGCTGTTCCGCATCGGCGTGAACCTGGGGCTCGACCACCTCAGACGATGCCGGAGCGAGCCGCCGCCCCCCGCCTCGATTGACCGGGGCTTCGGCGAGGCTCGATTCGACCTGCCCGACCCCGACCCGAGAGTTCAGGCCGAACTCGCCCAGGAGGTGCAGTTCATTCTGGCTCAGATCCCCGCCTCGTATCGGACGATCCTCGTGCTCCGCGACCTGGAGGGCTTCTCCTCGTCGGAGGTCGCCGCCATCGTCGGCCGGCGCGAGGCGACGATCCGTTGGAGATTGTCCAGGGCCCGCGAGAAATTCCGCCAAATTTGGGAGCGCCGCCGGGACGCGGCGAAGGAGTCGGCCACGGATGGCTGAGCGACGATCATGAGACCAAGACAAGAGCCAATCAACTGCGGCTGGACGCGCGACCGGCTCCCCCTGCTGGCGGAGAAGGAGGGGAGCGCCGCGCCGCCGCCCGGAGGCCCGAGCCCCGCCGAACGGCGGCGAATCGCCGTCCACCTGGAGCGCTGCGGCTCGTGTCGCGACCACCTCGGATCGCTCTGCGGGGCCCTCGACGTGCTGGAGCGGGCCGCCGCCGAATCGCCGGTCGATCCGCGCTCTCCGTCGCTCTGGCCGGCTTTGGAGGCCCGTATCGCCGCGGCCGAGGCCCGCGCGGCGGATCCGCCGTCGGTTTGGGGCCGGCTGTCGAGCCGGGCGCTTCCCCCCGAGCTTCGCGCCGCGCTGGAGCGGACGACCCGGCGGTTGGAGTTCCCGCGCGACGAGTGGCCGACGCCGTTGACCGGCGGTTCGCCGACGCTCGCCGCGGGCCTCGCCGCCGCCGCGGCGTTGCTGATCGCCCTGACCGTCGGCCCCCGCCTCCAGTCCTGGCGGGCCGACTCCGAAGCCCGGATCGCCGAGGCCGAGGCCCCGCTCCCCATCCTCGCCGGGCCGAGCCGCCCGGCCGCGCTCCCCACGCGGGTGGATCTTCTTGAGGTTGTCGAGGTCGGGGGCGAAGCCGACGAATCCCCGGCGTCGGCCGTCGGCGCCGAGAGCCTCGCCCAGAACACCGCCCCCCCAAGCCCGCCCCACGCCGAACACCGATCGGCGGAGACGCCCGACGGCGCCGTCCGCCGCTACGACTTCGACTTGGAGCGGGGCGTTCCCATGCCTCGCGGCTCCCAAACCGGCGTGGCGTATTGAGCGGAGAGGCGAGAGCGGGGGGCGCCGGCCCCCTGTCCGGGCCTGGCCGAGGGCGTTGGGAGAAGACAGGGGGCTGACGCCTCCCGCTCGCCTCTGGATGAGACACCGCCCATGACTTTCCCCTTCTCCACCGCCCTGACACTCCGACTCGCGGGCGGCCTGGCCCTGGCGGCCCTGGCCCTGGCGGCGGCGGTCTCGGAATTTTGGCCGAGGGAGGGAGAGCGGCCCCGGGCGATTCGCGGCCGGGCCGTCGCCGGCGAGTTTGACGCAAGCGCCGCCGCCGACGTCGCTGGAGTGGCGGAGGACGACGCCGCCTGGCTCGCCGCCATGGAGCGCCTGGAGCGCCGGGTCGCCGCCGGGGCGGAGCGGGCCCGCGAGTCGGTTCTGGCCCTCGAATACAAGGCCAACGGCGCGCCCGCCGGGGCCCGCCGCGTGGCGACCGGGGTGGTGATCGACGCGATGGGGAGCGTCCTGTCGATTCGGATCGAGCCGCCCGCCGGGTCGACCGGATCGGCCAACGACGACGAGGGGCCCGCCCGGATCGTGGCGCGCGACGCCCTCGGCCGCCGCCACGTCGCCGAATGGGTCGCCGCCGATCCCGACACCGGGCTCACCCTCCTCAGGATCCCCACCGGCGCGCCGAGGCCGATCGAGCCGGCCGACGAAGGGCCCAAGCTGGGGGGGCGCGTCTTCGTGGTCGGCAACCCGTTCGGGCTTGGTCAGTCGGTCAGCCGGGGTCAGATTTCGGGGCTCAACCGCTCGTTGGAGCTGCACTCTCAGCCCCTCCACGGCCTGATTCAGGTTCAAACGCCCCTGTTCCCCGGCGACAGCGGCGCGGTCGTGGCCGACTTCCAAGGGCGTTGGCTGGGCCTGATCCGCGGCGGACTGGCCCCGCCCACTCCCACTCCCGCGACCGCGACCGAGGGAGACCTCACCCGGCGGAGCAGCGACCTGGGCTTCGCCATCCCAGCCGAGCGGGCCCTCTGGATCGCCGCGCGGCTGCGAGACCAAGGCAAGGTCGATCGGGCCTACCTGGGCGTCCGCCTGGAACCCGATTCCGACGACGGCGAGCCGGGGAACAACGGCGCCCGGCTTCGCGACGTCTTGCCGGACACCCCCGCGGCGCGGGGGGGGCTTCAAATCGGCGACCGGATCGTCGCGTTCGACGGCCAGCCGATCCGCTCGGCCCTGGAACTCACCGAGCGGCTGGATCGCTCCCCCGCCCACCTCCGCGTTCAGCTCGAAGTCGTCCGAGGCGAGGGAGCCGACCGCCGCGCCCACGGCCTCTGGATCCAGACGGCCTCGCGCCCCGACCCGCTCGTCCCCGCCGCCGTCGGAGCCCCCCTGGAGGTCGTCCCAACCGCCGCGACAATCACCGAACCGCCCCGCGCCGAGGAGATCCAGCCGCCCCTCCCCAGCGCCCTCCTCGACCGCCTGGAACGCCTGGAAAAGCGAATCGAACGCCTGGAGCGCGCCGCGCCGGCCGGCCCCTAACCCGCTCCGTCGCTAATCCAGCCTTCGCCTCCGGGACATGGGCCCACGGGCCGGACGAGGGCGGTCGGATTTACGGAAACTCTTTGGGGAAATAAACTTGCAACACATGGCCATATTGAGATTCGACGCCCCTCATCCGGCCGTTCCGGCCCTTCCCCGCCCGGGGGAGAGGGTATCCGAGGGCTCGCTCGGCCGAGAGCCGGCCGCCCGTCGCCGGGAATTGGGGTTTCGGCTAGGATGAAGCGTCGCTAAGATACGATCCCCATGCACCTAAGCGGAGCGCAACTGGAGTGTCCCCGCCGCCGTCGAGGAAGGATCCCGTGAGCACGGCCCCCCCCGTTTCGGTCCCCGCCGCCCGAACTTTGCCGCCCGTTCTGGGCCGGCTGCTCAGCGGCACGTTTTGGCTGGCGCTGCGGGTTCCGGTTCAGGTCGTCACCTCGCTTTGGACCACCCGGCTGATCCTCGACACCATCGGCCCCGACCAGATGGGCGCCTATCGGTTCGCCTGGGGATTCGGCTTCTTTCAGATGCTCTTCGAGTTCGGCGTCAGCTCGGCTCTCCAGCGGCAGATCTCCGACTCGTGGACCCGCGGCGACAAGGAAGGCGTCGACCGCGCCATCGCCTGCGGCCTGAACTTCTACTCGGCCATGGCGCTGGTGCAAGTCGTCGCCCTTTTGGGGGTCGCCTACCAGGCCCTCCCTCACACCGAGTTTCAGGGCGACTCCTACGCGCTGATCGTCCGGTTGCTCTGGCTCCAGATCGCCACCGCGCCCTGTTATGGGTTCTCGGTGGTCGTCTCCAGCGTCCTGCAAGCGGCCCGACGGTACGATTTCATCCCTCGGTTCGAGTTCGCCATCACGATCTTCCAGTTCCTCATCCTCGTGGTGGGCCTGAAAAGCGGGTTCGACTTCTTCGCGGTGATCGTCGCCCGAACACTCGTCCAGATCGGCCTTTCGCTGGGCCCGGCGGTCTGGGTGATGGTCCGCGACCTCGGCCACCCGCCCCGGTTCCGAGGCGCCCGCTGGGCTGACTACAAGGCCCTGGGGCACATCAGCTTCTACATGGCCCTCATCCAGATCAGCGTGGTCCTGGCCGACAAGGTCGACACCACCATCCTTGGCTTCGTCATCCAGGACGACCCGGGAAAGGCCAACGCCATTTATGACGTGGTGAGCAAGCCGTTCCTGCAGCTTCGCCAAACCGGCTGGATGCTCGCCTACATGGTCATGCCCGCGGTGGCGAGCCTGGCCGCGGCGCGCGACGCGCGGGGGATGGAGCGGATCAAGTACGACGGCACCCGGCTGCACGTCGCCGCGCTGCTCCCGATCGGTTTGCTGGGCTGGATTTACGCCACGCCGTTTCTGACCCTCTGGATTGGCGATCGGCTGGGCGAAGCGGCTGGAGCCGCCGACGTGGCCCCCTTGATGCGGCTCTTTCTGACCGCGTCGATTCCGCTGGTCCTCTCGGTGCCGGTGCAGATGGCCATCGGGATCAACAAGATCGAGGTCATCGCGCTGGCCGCCCTGGGCGGGGCGCTGATTAACCTGCCGGTCAGCTACTTTTTGACCCTGTACCTGGGCGTCTCCGGAGTGATCTGGGGGACGTTGGCCACCACGTTTCTCTCAAACCTTTTAGCCCCTGGCGTTTATGTCTTTCGGACGCTGGAGATCGACCCGCGCGTCTTTTTCCGAAGGACGCTGGGCGCCCCCCTGGCCGGCGCGGCCGCGCTGGTGGCGGCCTCGTGGGCGATCGGCCTGATTCTGCCGATGAGCTACCCCGGCGCGACCCTCGCCACCCGCGCCATCCCCCTCCTGATCCACCTGGCCGTCGCCTCGGCCGCCTACGTCGCCGGCTATCTGCTGGCTCCCGCCGGCCGCGAGGATCTGTCGCAACTTCTGGCCAAGATCCGCCGCAAGCGCTAAACCCGACCAAGCCGAGGTCGGAAGCTCCTCGTTGGCTCCCCAAATCACGACGCGAATCGCACGCCATCGGCTTTAGGATTGGGTTCGTTCGGCGCGGCGGGCGCGCGAAAGAGAGCGACTCAAACGCCAGCAGCCGAACGTCTTGCGCCAATATCCGCGATCTCGGAATTGGCTTCGTTCGGCGCTTTTTCGCGACGGGGACGCCGATTTCCACGATCTCAAAATTGGCTTCGTTCGGCGCTTTTTCGCAAAACGAGCCGCGCGTTGATTCTTCCGGATTATCAAAGAGCCGGAGACGGTCGAGACCATCCCAACTCAAACGATCAGCGAAACACGTCCCGCATTTTTATCTTTCTTGAAAAACAGGGCCCGGGCGTCGGGATCGCTCTGATCAGCGCGGCATTTGCGCCCCCCAAGGACCGAGGCGAGACTCCCTTCTCCCGCGAAGGCGCTCTTTTGAAAATCGATGCAAGCCAGCATGCATTTCCTTTACTCCTCGCGCGCGGGGTTTTTCACGGTTGATGCAACTCCACAGATCAAAGTGGCCGACGCGGGGGGGGCATCCGGAAGCCCTGGAGGGGCGGCGGCCAATAGCAGAGGGGTGAACCTGTCTTTTCACCACATCTCAGAGGC
>Ga0180216_1000719_pt1 | contig 32309 bp, 15 predicted proteins | sample eDN3rd37CBELigMG_FD_128879 | JGI IMG/M metagenome (GOLD analysis project Ga0180216, IMG submission 128879) | Enriched Miracle-Growth compost microbial communities from Emeryville, California, USA - eDNA 3rd pass 37_C BE-Lig MG (version 2)... ... | reverse complement strand
TTCGTCAGCACGGCGTCGGCGGCGGGCCTGCTCACACAGATCGGCTCGGCCACCTACTCGGTCACCAAGCACGCGGCCGTCGGTTTCGCCGAGTGGCTGTCGGTGACCTACGGCGACAAGGGCGTGAGGGTGAGCTGCCTGTGCCCGATGGGCGTCAACACACCCCTGCTGTACTCGGGGGACGCATCCGGGCATGCACTCGGTGAACTCGCCACCCGGGCCGTCACGACCGCAGGTGCGGTGCTCGAACCTGCGGACGTCGCGGAGACGGTGTTCGCCGCGATGGAGGAGGAGCACTTCCTGATCCTTCCGCACCCGGAGGTCCTCGAGATGTACCGGAACAAGGGTGCCGACTACGACCGGTGGCTGCGCGGCATGCGCCGCTACCGTCAGGCCCTCGAGGAGTCGACTCCCACCGATTCGTGAAATCGGTGCCCCTGCCGCCGGCGGTGTCCTAACGTCACCGGTCATGACATCCGTCGACACCGTTCGCGGCCCTCTCGACACGGGCCGCCTGGGCAGAGTCCTCATGCACGAGCACGTCTTCATTCTCGGCGAGGAGATCCGCACCAACTTTCCCGACTACCCGAGCCCGTGGGACGAGGACGAACGCGTCGACGACGCGGTGGCGAAGTTGAAGGCGTTGTCGGAGCGTGGTATCGACACGATCGTCGATCCCACGGTGATCGGTCTCGGCCGGTACATCCCGCGCATCCAGCGCGTCGCCGAACGGGTGGACATCGCCATCGTCGTCGCGACGGGCCTGTACACCTACAACGATCTGCCGTTCCAGTTCCACAACATCGGGCCGGGGCTCCTGGTGGACGGACCGGAGCCGCTCACCGAACTGTTCGTGAAGGACATCCGCGAGGGCATCGCCGGCACGGGGGTGCGTGCGGGAATGCTCAAGTGCGCCATCGAGCTTCCGGGCCTCACCCCGGGGGTCGAGCGCGTGATGCGGGCGGTGGGGCAGGCCCACGTCGAGACCGGCGTGCCGATCACGGTGCACACCAACCCGCACACCGGCTCGGGGGAGGTGGCGCAGCGAGTGTTCGCGGAGGAGGGCGTCGACCTCACCAAGGTGGTCGTCGGGCACAGCGGTGATTCGACCGATCTGGACTACCTGCGCCGGATCGCCGACGCCGGTTCGATTCTCGGGATGGACCGCTTCGGCCTCGACCTGCTGTTGCCGTTCGAGCAGCGCGTCGACACGGTGGTCGCGCTCGTGGAGGCCGGTTACATCGAGCGCATGGTGCTCTCGCACGATGCGTCGTGTTTCATCGACTGGTTCCCGCACGATGTGAAGCAGGCCGCCGTGCCCAACTGGAACTACAACCACATCAGCGACGAGGTACTGCCGGCCCTGCTCGAACGGGGTGTGACCGAGCAGCAGATCACCACGATGCTCGTGGACAACCCGCGACGGATCTTCGAACGCTGAAGCGGCGCAGGCCAGGTCGGGCAGCGCAGGGGATGCTCAGGCCGCGTCGTGCAGGACCAGGCCGAGTGTGCGACGCAGGCCCGAGCGAACGGTGCTCACGCCGTGCCGGACCGGTGCCCGCGACCATCCGCGTGCCGAGCGGATCGGTCGGTCGCGGGTGGTGAAGATCAGTGCGTGGCCTCGCTCGAGCACGGTGACGGTGCCCCGCGACTGCGCGCGGGGCCGTTGTTCGACCAGCAGGAACTCGCCACCGGTGTAGTCGACGCCCGCCCGGTCGAGCCCGATCACGACCTGCAACGGGAACACGAGGTCGCCGTAGAGATCGCGGTGCAGGGCGTTCCAATCGCCCGCGGTGTAGCGCAGCATCAACGGAGTGGGATCGATCTGGCCGGCCGCGTGGCACATGTCGAGCCAGTCGTCGAAGTCGTCGGGCCAGGGCGCCGGATCGCCGAGTCGTTCGGCCCACGAGCGTGCGACGCCGAGCAGTTGCCGGTAGAACGCCGAGCGCAGGTGTGCGACGGCGTCGGGGACGGGTGGACCGAAGTACTTGTAGGTGCCGTGCCCGTATCGGTAGCGGCTCATGTCGACCGTGGTGCGGAAGCGGGCCTCGTCGTCCCACAGGGCAGCGAGTTCGGAGCATTCGTCGTCGCCGAGCAGCGGCCCGGTGAGGGCGCAGCCGTTCTCGTCGAGTTCTCTCGTCAGCTCGGGCCAACGCAGCTCGTCGACGCGCGGCTGCAGATTCTCGATGGTCTCCACGGGTCCTCCTCGATCGGCGGACGACACGGGCACAGGCCCTCGCAAGGAAGACGTCGCCGCCGTCGGAAATGTGAGTACCCGGAACCGGAGAGGATCAGCGCGGTCGGTCGTCGACGAGTTTGTGCAGCAGATCCGACAGCCGCGCGCGTTCCTCGGCGTCGAGCCGGTCGAACATCTCGACGGCGTCGGCGTCGCGGGCCGAGGCCAGCTCGGCCCGGATCCTGCGACCCTCGTCGGTCAGCCGGACGCAGACCGCACGGCGGTCGGCGGGATCGGGGAGCCGCTCGGTGAGGCCCCGCGTCTCGAGGCGGTCGACGACCTCGGTGGCCGAGCGGGGGACGATGCGCAGTTCCTTGGCCACGACGCCGAGGCGGATCGGGTCGTCGGCGCGTCCGATGACGTCGAGGGCCCGGTACTCGTGGGGTGACAATCCCCACGGCTGGAGGAGGTCGTGCCAGCGTCGGCGCAGCGTACGCGTGGTGGTGAGGAGCAGATCGCGCAGTGCGACGGGTGAATCCGACATAGTGCTCACATTACCTCACTTGACGGTTGCCACTCAATGAGGCAACCTCAATAAGTACGAAACACGAATCACGAATCGAGGTGGCGCACATGATGCAGCCCCCACCCACACTCGGCGGCAAGCCGGGCAGCCGCGGCAGGATCGACAAGAAGGATCTCGAACAGCTCCGCGAAGCCCCGGTGAGCCTGCGCCGTATCGGCGCCCTCTTCGCGCCCTACCGGTGGAAGATCACCCTCGTCGTCGCGCTCATCATCGCCTCGTCGGTGATCTCCCTCGCGACGCCCTTCCTCGTCCGCGCCGTCATCGACGACGCCATCCCGCACCAGAACGTGAGCCTGCTGCTGTGGGCGGTCGGTGGCATGCTGGCCGTCACCGTCGCGAGCTCGCTCCTGTCCGTCGTCCAGACCTGGATCTCCACGACCGTCGGCCAGAACGTCATGCACGGTCTGCGCACCCGGGTCTTCTCCCACCTGCAGCGCCAGTCTCTGAACTTCTTCACCCGCACTCGCGGCGGCGAGATCCAGTCGCGGCTGACCAACGACATCGGTGGCATGCAGTCCGTGGTCACCAACACCGCGACCTCGCTGGCGTCCAACGTCACCACCGTCGTCGGCACGGCGATCGCCATGGCGGTCCTCAGCTGGCGACTGGCCCTGCTGTCCCTGATCGTGCTCCCGCCGGCCATCTGGCTCACGCGCCGGGTCGCGCTCATGCGCCGCGCCGTCACCGCCCGTCAGCAGCGCCGCCTCGCCGACATGCAGTCGCAGATCGACGAAGGACTGTCGGTCAGCGGCGTGCTGCTCGTCAAGACGCTGGGCACCGGCCCGGCACTGTCCGACAAGTTCGCCCGCACATCGGAGGAACTGGCCGATCTCGAGGTGCACGCGCAGTTGTCCGGCCGCTGGCGCATGGCCACGATGAACATCGTCTTCGCGGCGATCCCCGCGGTCCTCTATCTCGTCGCCGGTCTGCCGGCCACCTCGGGCGGCATGACGATCGGCACCCTGGTGGCCTTCACCGGACTGCAGGGCGCGCTGTTCCGGCCGCTGATGAGCCTGCTCGACGTCGGTGTCTCCGTCACCAGTTCGCTGGCCCTGTTCAGCCGCATCTTCGAATACCTCGACCTTCCCGTCGACATCGACGACCCGCGCGATCCGGCGCCCGTCGACCCGGCGACTGTCGCCGGCCGGGTGCGGTTCGAGAACGTGAGCTTCCGCTACGAAGGAGCGCACCGCAACGCGCTCGACGGGATCGACCTCGACGTCCCGGCGGGGGCGCAGGTCGCGCTCGTCGGTGAGACAGGCTCGGGCAAGACCACGCTCGGCTCGCTCGTCGCACGACTGTACGACCCGGTCGAGGGGCGCGTGAGCATCGACGGCGTCGACCTGCGCGACATGCGGCTCGCCGATCTCGCCGGACTGGTCGGCGTGGTCTCGCAGGAGACCTACCTCCTCCACGCGACCGTCCGGGAGAATCTGCGCTACGCGAAGCCGGACGCGACCGACGACGAGATCGAGGCCGCGGCCCGCGCCGCACACATCCACGACCTGATCGTCTCGCTGCCGGACGGCTACGACACCGTCGTCGGCGCCCGCGGACACCGCTTCTCGGGCGGCGAGAAACAGCGACTGGCGATCGCACGCACGCTCCTGCGCGACCCGCGTGTCCTCGTGCTCGACGAGGCGACCAGCGCCCTCGACAACGACACCGAGCACGCCGTGCAGCAGGCCCTCGACGCCGCGCGCAGCGGACGCACGACCATCACCATCGCGCACCGGCTCTCGACCGTGCGCAACGCCGACGAGATCGTGGTCCTCGACCGGGGCCGCATCGTCGAACGCGGAACGCACGACGACCTCGTCGCCCGCGGTGGCCGCTACGCGACCCTCGCGGCGCGCGCCGAGCGAGGTGAGACCGTCCCGTCGTCGCGGAGCGAGATCAGTCCTTCAGAGTGGCCGCGAGAGCGCGCCGCAGTTCGTTCCGGCTGATCTTGCCCACTCCCGTGACCGGGAAGGCGTCGACGAACTGCACCTTGTCGGGGATCTTGTACTCGGCCAGCCCTCGCTCCCTCAGGAACTTCTTGAGCGCGAGGGCCTTCGGCACTTCACCCTCGGTGACGACGAAAGCGCAGGTGCGTTCGCCGAGATACTGGTCGGGCATCGACACCACCGCCGCGTCGAGCACGGCCGGGTGCGCGATCAGATGGTTCTCGACCTCCTCGGCCGCGATCTTCTCGCCACCGCGATTGATCTGGTCCTTCGCGCGTCCCTCGACGACGATGTAGCCGTGCTCGGTGAGCCGGACGATGTCGCCGGTGCGGTAGAAGCCGTCCGGGGTGAACGCCGTCGAATTGTGTTCCGGCGCGTTGTAGTAGCCCCGGATCGTGTACGGGCCGCGGGTGAGCAGGTGACCGGTGGTGCCCGCGGGAACGGGCTCGTCCGCGTCGTCGACGACGCGGATCTCGTCGTCGAGGCTGATCGGCCGGCCCTGGGTGGTGACGATGGTGTCCTCGTCGTCGTCGAGCCGGGTGTAGTTGACGAGACCCTCCGCCATTCCGAAGACCTGCTGCAGCGTGCAGCCGAGTTCGGGGCGAACGCGTTTGGCGGCCTCGGCCGGGAACTTCGCGCCACCGACCTGCAGTACCTCGAGCGACGACAGGTCGCGTTCGGTGCGGGCCCGCGCCGACAGCCACGCCTGCGCGAGGGGCGGGACGAGCGATGCCATCGTCACGCCCTCGCTCTCGATCAGGGCGAACGCGGTGTCGGGGCTCGGATCCGGAGCGAGGACGACGGTGCCGCCGGCGTGCAGCACACCGAGGATGCCCGGCGAGCTCATCGGGAAGTTGTGCGCGGCCGGCAGCGCGACCAGCATGCGGGTGTTCTCGTCCACTCCGCAGATCACCGCGGACTCGCGCACGGAGTACAGGTAGTCGGCGTGGGTGCGGGGGATGAGCTTCGACGTTCCGGTCGTGCCACCCGACAGTTGGAGGAAGGCAACGCTTCCGGAGTCGTTCTCCGTGATCGGAGCGGGTTCGCGGTCGCGCAACGACCCGAGCGCGGTGAACTCCTCGGCCTCACCCGCGACCACGACCGCCGGCGGATTCTCCATCTCCGAGGTGACCTGCCGGGCGAGCACGCGGTAGTCGAATCCGCCGTGTTCGGCGGCGATCACGTACGCTGCGGCGTCGCTGAACCGGCAGAAGTAGCCGATCTCCGACGCGCGGTGTGCGGGCAGGGAGAAGACGGGGAGCGCGCCGAGGCGGAAGACCGCGAAGAGCACCTCGGTGTACTCGACGATGTTCGGCAACTGCAGGACGACACGGTCGCCCTTCCGGACCCCGAGGTCGGCGAGACCGGCAGCGATGCGGGCCGAGGCGTCGTCGAGTTCGCGGTAGGTGATGCGCCGCCAGGTGCCCGTCGCGTCGTGTCCGACGACGGCGGTGCGATCGGCGAACCGGGCGGCGCGGGCCGGGAGGAACTCGCCGAAGGTCTCGCTCGTCCAGTAACCGGCTGCGCGATACCGCTCGGCGAACTCCTCGGGGTAGCGGGCGGTGTCGACGAGCGGCGTGCGCTCGAAACCGGTTGTCACGGAACGGTTCCTTTCGGGATGCGGATCGATGTCGGGTCGGTCGGGCCGGTCTGTCGGTCAGGCGCGGAGGGTGGCGCCGCCGTCGATGTACAGCGCCTGCATGGTGATGTGGCGAGCACGGTCGGACAGCAGGAACTCGATGGCCTCGGCGATGTCGGCGGGCTCGGCGATGCGGCCGAGGGGGATGCCGACCTTGAACTGCGACAGGTCACCCTCGATGGCGCTGCGGGCGCCCGCGTCGTCGTTCGGGTCCTCCCACAGCGAGCGCTGCATGGCGGTGTCGGTGGAGCCCGGGGCGACGATGTTGGCGCGGATCCCGTACTGCGCCAGTTCGAGTCCGAGGATCCGGACGATCATCGTGGAGGCGGCCTTGGACGATCCGTAGGCGCCCATGCCCATGCGCGGCACGCCGGCGGAGTTCGATCCGACGACGACGATCGAACCCGACCGCCGCTCCCGCATGGCCCGTCCGACCGAACGCAGGACCGACAGCAGGCCGGTGACGTTGACGTCGTACATGTGCTGCCAGTCCTCGGGATCGGAGTCGAGCACCGATCCCGTGGTGAAGACACCGGCGACGTGCGCGAGATGCTCGATCGGTCCGTGCTCGGATTCGATGCTCTCGACGACGTAGGCGACGGCGTCGTGGTCGCGGATGTCGACGGGGTAGGTGGGGACGGAGCCGCCGAGCAGGGCGGCGGTCTTGCGCAGTCCCTCGGCGTTGCGGTCGGCGAGTACGAGACGGTGACCGGCACGCGCGAGGGCCTCGGCGGTCGCGCGGCCGATGCCCTGCGCGGCCCCGACGACGAGCGTGACGGGGGAGGGTGCGGTATCGGTCATCGGAGTACTCCCAGTGCATCGAGGACGGTGCCGAACTTGACGGTCGTCTCGGCCAGTTCGTCGGCGGGGTCGGAGTCGGCGACGATACCGCCCCCGGCGTACGCCGTGAGCCCGACACCGTCGGCGTCGAGGACGGCGCAGCGGATGGTGACCAGCCACTCGCCGTCGCCCGCGGCGTCGCACCATCCGAGCGCACCGGCGTAGAAGCCCCGGTCGCCCTCGGTGGCGAGGATCAGATCGCGGGCCGCGGCGGTCGGCGTGCCGCAGATCGCGGGAGTGGGGTGCACTGCGAGTGCGAGATCGAGGGCCGTGACACCCGGATCGCGCAGGCGACCCTCGATGGGAGTGCCGAGATGCCACAGCTGGCGCGTGCTCGTCACGGTCGGCTGCTCGGGGATGTCGAGGTCGACGCACAACGGTTCGAGAGCGGTGCGGATCGCATCGATCACGTGTGCGTGCTCGGCGAGGTTCTTCGCAGACCCGGCGAGTTCGTCGGCTGTCGCCCGATCGATCTCGGGGTCGCGATGACGCGGTGCGGATCCGGCGAGGGGGTGGGCGGTGACCCGATCGCCGCGACGGCGCACGAGCACCTCCGGGCTCGATCCCACCAGGTGACGTCCCGTCCACGCACCACCGGCGGCGGTGAGGTCGACGAGGAAGCCGTTGTGCAGCGGATCGTTTCGCGTGAGAGCGACGAGGAGGTCGTGCGGGGTGACGGGCCGGTCGGCGCGCAGGGCGAGTGCCCGGGCCAGGACCACCTTGAGCAGGTCGTTGTCGTCCGAGCGGAGCAGGCGCAGTACGGTCTCGACCCGATCGATGTGCTCGCCCTCCGACGGCAGTGCACCTGTGATCGTGATCGGGGGCAGGTCGGCGGCCGGAGCGTCGTAGTGCGCGGGGGAGTGATGGAGTGTGTTCGGAGCGGTCAGTGCGGCCGGTCCGTCGGGTGCGAAGGGCAATGCTCCGACGATCGCGGCGGCCTGTCCGGTGCGCAGGGCGTCGGCGGCGGCGGACGCGCGGTCGAAGCGTGCGCTCACGCCTTCGGCGACCACCGTGCCGTGCGGACGGGACAGGACGAACGGGTGCGCGACGGGCCGCTCGGCCCGGTCGGTAGCGGTTGCGCCGAGGACCGGCACTTGCATTCTCGTACCTTCCGGTTGAGGAGGTCTGCTGGCAGGACCGCGCCACAGGACACACGATCACTGAGCAACATATACGGTAAGCCTAACCTTTGGTACTGTGCCCTCCGGCGCCGCAGCGCGCACATCAGCGGATTCCGTTCCCAGCCAATAGTTTCGATCGAAGGAAAGAGGATCTCCAGTGCCCCTTGCCGGCCCGGACACCTCACGGCTCGCCCTGTCGCGCGCACAGTCGGGCGTATGGTTCGCCCAGCAGCTGAACCCCGACAACCCGCTGTTCAACACCTCGGAGTGTATCGAACTGCGAGGCGCGGTCGACGAGGAAGCGCTGGTCACGGCGGTTTCCGCGGCGGCCTCCGAGGCCGAGGTGCTGGTCGCGGGGTTCGAGACCCTCGCCGACGGTACGGTCGTTCAGACTCCCGGTGCGCGCACGCTCGATCTCGCCCCGACCGTCGACCTCATCTCCGTGGTGGACCCCTGGCGGGCGGCCCACGAGTGGATGGCGCGCGACCTCGAACGGCCCGTCGACCTGTCGGTGGATCCGTGCGTCCGGGCCGCGGTCCTGCGACTCGCCGACGATCACGTCCTGCTCTACCTGCGTGCCCACCACATCGTGCTCGACGCCTTCGGCTTCTCGCTGTTCAACCGGCGCATCGCCGAGCGCTACACCGCCGCTGTGGCCGACGCGGAAGTTGCTGCCGCACGGTTCGATTCGGTCGAAACGCTGATACGGGAGGAATCGGACTATCGCGACTCGACCGACTTCGACGCCGACCGTGACTTCTGGAGCGCGTACCTCGACGGCGTGGACGAAGCGGTCGCCCTCCGGCCCGGCCCGGGTGGCATCGCACGACGCTCCCGTGGCGCGCGCTTCACCCTCGACGCCGACCGCCAGCGCGGTCTCGTGGCCCTCGGCAAGGAGGTCGGCGCGAGTTGGGGCGACGCGGTCACCGCCCTCGTCGCCGCCTACCTGCGCGGGGCGACCGGCCGCGAGGACCTCACGCTCGGTTTCCCCGTCATGAACCGGCTCGGCAGCGCCGCACTGCGGGTGCCGATCACGGCGGTCAATGTCGTTCCGCTGCGCCTGAATCCGACTGCGTCGGTCACGCTCGTCGATCTCGTCGCACAGGTGCGCGACGGAGTGGCACTGTGCCGCAACCACTATCGTTACCGCACCGAGGACATCCAGCGCGACCTGCGACTGCCCACCGGATCCCGCGGCGTCATCGGCCCGTCGGTCAACGTCAAACCGTTCGGCGACTCGCTCCGGTTCGGCGACATGCGTGCGGCCGTGCACTCGATCGCCCGAGGACCCCTGCAGGACTTCATGGTCACCGTGCGGCCGCTCGACGGCAGTGCCGGACTCGAGGTGTTCGTCGACGTCGACGCCGACGTCTACAGCGAGGCGGATCTGACGATCCACACCGAGCGCCTGGAGATGCTGTTCGGTTCGGTGGCCGAGCGGGATCTGCACACCCCGCTCGCGCAGGTGTCCGTCCTGACCGCCGACGAGCGACGGACGATCCTCGACGACTGGAGCCACAGCCCGGACATCCCGTTCGACCCCGACCTGACCCTCGTCGACCTGCTGCGGGAGAGGATCGAGGCGGCCCCCGACGCACCGGCCGCTGCGGACACCCATGTGACGCTCACCTACGCACAGTTCGGCGCCCGGGTGCACCGCCTGGCCCGCCACCTCGTCTCGAGCTTCGATCTCGACCGGCCGCACGCGCGGGTCGCCCTCGCGCTGCCCCGCACCGTCGACGCGCTGATCGCGATCCACGCCGTCCTCGAGACCGGTGCCGCCTACGTCCCGCTCGACGTCGACCAGCCCCTCGAACGCCTCGCCCACATCCTCGGCTCCACCGACCCCGTCTGCGTCCTCACCACCCGCGCGACCGACGACCGGGTCGCCGAGGTGACGGGGGCGCCGCAGCGCGTCGTGCTCGAGGATCTCGACCTCGACGCCGTGTCCGACGCTCCGCTCGACGACGCGGAGCGCGGTCCGCTGACACCCGACTCGATCGCCTACGTGATCCACACGTCCGGCTCCACCGGCCGACCGAAGGGCGTCGTCGTACCCCACCGCGGGCTGGTCAACCTCTTCCACAGCCACCGCGCCCAGGTGTTCACCCGTGCCGCCCGCGAGGCCGGCCGCGAATCCGTCCGCCTCGGACTGGCCTGGTCGCTCGCGTTCGACGCGTCGTGGCAGCCGTTGCTGTGGATGCTGGCCGGGCACACCGTCGACATCGTCGACGAGGCGACCCAGCGTGACCCGGCGGCTCTCGCACGCCGCGCCCTCGACGAGGGATGGGATTTCGTCGAGTTCTCACCGAGTCAGCTCGAGCAGTTCGTCGACGACGGCCTGTTCCCGGACGGCACCGTGCCCACCCTCGGTTTCGGCGGCGATGCCGTCTCCGAGCGGTTGTGGAGCCGCCTGCGCGAACGCCGGGGTGCGGCCTTCAACTTCTACGGCCCCACCGAGTGCAGCGTCGACGTCCTCGTCGCGGAGGTCGCCGACGCCGAGACGCCGGTCGTCGGCCGTCCTGTCGCCAACCTGCGCGTCCACGTCCTCGACGCGGGACTGGCGCCCGTGCCGCCCGGAACCGAGGGTGAGCTGTACGTGGCCGGGCCGGGCGTGGTCCGGGGGTATCTCGACGCGCCCGCCCTCACCGCGACGAGGTTCGTCGCGAATCCGTACTCGGAGGATGCGTCCGGTCCGTACGCCCGCCTGTACCGCACCGGCGATCTCGTGCAGTGGACCGAGGACGGCCGCCTCGTCTACCGCGGCCGGGTCGACAACCAGGTCAAGGTCCGGGGATTCCGCGTCGAACTCGGCGAGGTCGACGCCGCTCTGCTGCGCATCCCCGGGGTGTCCCGCGCCGCGACGGTGGTGCGCACCGATCCCTCCGGCACCGCGCAACTCGTCGGCTATCTCGTCGGGCAGGACGTGCCCGAACCGGTCGAGGCCCGCCGTCTCGTCACCGAGTTCCTGCCCGGATACATGGTTCCCGCGGCGCTCGTCGTCCTCGACGAGATGCCGTTGACCTCCAACGGCAAGCTCGACCGCAAGGCGCTGCCCGAACCGGACTTCTCGGCGATGGTCTCGTCCCGCGTCGCGGAGACCGAGACCGAGCGGGCGCTGTGCCGGATCTACGCCGACATCCTGGGCCTCGACACGGTGGGCGCCGACGACGACTTCTTCGCACTCGGCGGGCACTCACTCAGCGCCGCGAAGCTGCTCGCCCGCATCCGCGACGAGCTCGGCGTGGAGCTGCCGATCCGGACGGTCTTCGACCATCCGCAGGTCGCCGCGCTCGCCGTCCACTGCAGCAACGGGGCGGACACCGCCCCGGACCGGCCGGTCCTCGTCCGGCGCGGTGGGACCGATCCTGCACGCCTGTCCGTTGCTCCACTGTCGTATGCGCAACAGCGGCTGTGGTTCATGTACCGCATGGAAGGGCCCAGCCCGACCTACAACGTCCCCATCACGGTCGACCTGCACGGACACGTCGATCCGGATGCCCTGCGGCGCGCGGTCTCCGATGTACTCGCACGCCACGAGAGCCTGCGCACGGTCCTCGTCGAACGCGACGGCGTAGGGATGCAGCAGGTGCGCGGCGTAGAGGACGTTGCCGGGGCCGCAGTTCCCTTCGCGGTCGAGACCGTCGACCGCGATGCGCTCACCGGGCGCCTGCATTCCGAGGCCCGGCACGCGTTCGATCTCGAACGCGAGATCCCGTTGCGGATCCGGTTGTTCACGATCGCACCCGACGAACACGTGATGCTCGTGCTCGCCCACCACATCGCGAGCGACGAGCTGTCCACACCGCTGCTGCTGCGCGATCTCGGCAACTTCTACTCCGCGCACGTACGCGGCGACTCCCACAACCCGGCGCCGTTGCCCGTGCAGTACGCCGACTACGCGATCTGGCAACGCGAACTGCTCGGCGAACCGGACGACGAGAACTCGATCTCCGCACGGCAACTCGCGTTCTGGCGCGAGGAGCTCGACGGTCTCCCGGTCGAACTCGATCTTCCTGTCGACCGTCCGCGCCCCGCCGTGGCGTCCCATGCGGGTGGCGGTGTCGAGCACCGGATCCCCGCCGACCGCGCGGCGGCGATCCGGGAGGCCGCCCGCACGACCGGCACCACGATGTTCATGATGGTGCACGCGGCGGTCGCGGTCGCACTGTCACACAGCGGCGCGGGCGAGGACATCCCGCTCGGCTCGCCCACCGCGGGACGGCCCGCCCCCGAACTCGACGACCTCGTCGGCTTCTTCGTCAACATGGTGGTGCTGCGCACCGACCTCTCGGGCGACCCCACGGTGCGCGAGCTGCTCGCCCGGATCAAGGACACCGACGTCGCGGCGTACTCGCACCAGGAGGTCCCGTTCGACCGCGTCGTGGAGACGCTCGCGCCCGAGCGCAGCGCGGCCCGGCACCCGCTGTTCCAGGTGATGGTGCAGTACCAGAGTCCGCCCGCGATCACGGGATTCGACGACCTGACGCCGACACCCTCGTTCGTCGCGAACGACACCGCGATGTTCGATCTCACCTTCGACGTCATCGAGGAATCCGACGGCGGTCTGTGTGTGCGCGTCGAGTACGCCCGCGACCTGTTCGAAGAGTCGTCCGCCGAGGCCTTCGCCGCGCGGATCGAGCGGGCATTCGCCGCGGTGTGCGCCGATCCGGACGCGAGGCTCTCGACGCTCGATCTGCTCACCGGCGCCGAGCGAGAGGTGCTGCGTGCCGGTGACGCCGCCGCGCTCACGGATCCGTCCGGACCGCACCGTGGCAGCGCCGACTGCTCGGCGACCTGCAGCCTGCCCGCGCTGTTCGCCCGCACCGTGGAGCGCTACGCCGACGAGATCGCGCTGGTCACGCCGTCGAACCCCCTGACCTTCCACGACCTCGACACATGGTCCGACCGGATCGCCCGTCACCTCGTCGCGAACGGGATCGGTCCGGAGGACGTCGTGGGATTGAGTCTTCCGCGCGAATCCGTGCTGGTCGCGGCGATCGTCGGCGTGTGGAAGTCGGGAGCGGCCTATCTGGTGCTCGACCCGGAACAGCCCGCGGAGCGGAACGAGTACATGCTCCGCGACGCCGGTGTGGGCGTCGTCCTCGATGCCGACGCGGTCGGATCGATCACCGACCCCGCCCCGGACGTGCGCCTGCCGGACGTGCACCCGGACACCGCCGCCTATCTCGTCTACACCTCCGGTTCGACCGGTACCCCCAAGGGCGTGGTGGTCCCGCACCGCGGTGTCGTGAACCTGTGGGAGACGGTGCGCACCCGCACCGTCGGCGATCCCGCGACGCGCCGCCGCGCCGTGCTGCTGAGCTACACCTTCGCGTTCGACTCGTCCGTCGAACCCCTCCTCGCAATGCTGGGCGGCCACACCGTGCACGTGCTCGCCGAGGACCTCATGGCCGATGCCGAGGGAATCGTCCGGTACGTCCGGGAGCACCGCATCGACGCGCTCGACTGCGGCCCCGTACTCGCCGGTCGCCTGCTCGCCGAGGGACTCCTCGACCCCACCGCGCCGCACCGCCCCGAGTCGATGGTGCTCGGTGGCGAAGCCGTCCCGGGCGCGCTGTGGTCACGGCTCGCCGCGGAAACCGATGTGCGCGTGAGCAACATGTACGGTCCGACGGAATGCACCGTCGACGCGACCGGCGTCGTGCTCACCCCCGGCAGCGCCCCGAACATCGGAACACCGATCCACGGCGGCCGGGTGTACGTCCTCGACGCGTACCTGCGGCAGGTGCCCCCGGGCGTGGCCGGCGAACTGTACGTCGGCGGCCCGCACGTCGCCCGCGGCTATCTCGGCCGGAGTGCGCAGAGTGCGGGCCGGTTCGTGGCCGACCCCTTCGGCGCCGGTGGTGAGCGCCTGTACCGCACCGGCGATCTGGTGCGCTGGAGGATCTCCGGGGCCGACGGTCCGGTGCTCGACTACCTCGGCCGGACCGACGACCAGGTGAAGATCCGCGGCTTCCGCATCGAACTCGGCGAGATCGAGACCGTGCTCGGCGGCCACCCGGCGGTGAACGCCGCGGCGGTCGTGGTCCGCGAGGACGAACCGGGACGTAAACGGCTCGTCGCCTACGCGGCCGGAACGGCGGACCCCGATACCCTCCGGATGTACGTCACCGACCGGTTGCCCGACCACATGGTTCCCGCCGTCACGGTCGTGCTCGACGAACTGCCGGTCACTCGCAACGGAAAGATCGACCGCAGAGCACTTCCCGAGCCGGTCTTCGGCCCGGCCGCCGAGAGTCGGCTGCCGGTGGACGAACTCGAACAGCGTCTGTGCGACCTGACGGCGGGTGTGCTCGGACTCGACGCCGTGGGCCCCGACGACGACTTCTTCGCCCTCGGCGGTGATTCGATCGTGTCCATCCAGCTCGTGTCCGCGGCGCGCGCCGCCGGGATCCGCTTCACCGCTCGGCACGTCTTCGAACACCGCAGCCCGGCCGGACTCGCCCGGGTCGCGGAGATCGAGGACGGGCCCGGGACGGTCGACGTCGAGGCGGCACTCGGGGAGGTCCCGGCGACCCCGATCGTCCACGACATGCTCGACCGCGGTGGACCGTACGCCCGCTACGCGCAGTCGCGTCTGCTCCTCGCACCCGCAGGGTTGACCCTCGATCGGCTGACCGACGGCGTCCAGGCCCTGCTCGATACGCACGACGCGCTGCGGGCCGTCTTCGACCCGCAGGCACGGGTGCTCGACGTCCGCCCGGTCGGTTCCGTCGGCGCGGCGGATGTCGTGACCCGCGTGGATATCTCGGGCTCGTCCGACCTGCAGGAGACGATCGTCGCCGCGACCGGGGCCGCCTACGCGGAACTCGATCCCGCCGCGGGCGCGCTCGTGCGCGTGATCTTCTTCGACGCCGGTCCCGACGCGCCGGGTCGGGTCTTCGTCGCGGTGCACCACCTCGTCGTCGACGGTGTGTCGTGGCGCATCCTGGTGCCCGATCTCGCCGGCGCGGTCGACGGGGTCGCACCGGTGCGCGCGGGCACGTCGCTGCGCCGCTGGGCACGGGGACTTCGCGACGCGGTGCCGGCGCGCAGATCCGAACTGTCGTTGTGGCGGCGGATCCTCGCCCCGGCGGGACGCGTGCGTCTGGCTTCCGGTGATCCGGATCCCGTGCGCCACACCATGGAGGAGACCGCGAAGGTGCAGGTCGAAGTTCCGTCCGAGCTCACCGACGCGCTGCTCACCACCGTTCCCGAGCGGTTCCACGCCGGCGTCGAGGATGTCCTGCTCACAGCGTTGGCTTTGGCGTCCGCGCGGGTGTGCGGCGACGGGGCGGTCGCGGTCGACCTCGAAGGACACGGCCGCGAGGAACAGGCCGTTCCGGGGGCGGATCTGTCGCGCACCGTGGGATGGTTCACCACGCTCTATCCGGTGCGCCTGGATGTCGCAGGACTCGACGTCGCCGACGCGTACGCCGGGGGATCGAGCGCAGGTGACGCTCTGAAACGCGTGAAGGAACAATTGCGGGAGATTCCCGACAGCGGAATCGGATTCGGGATGCTGCGGCACCTCGATCCCGTGGGCGGTCCGGAACTCGCGAGCGCCGGTGCCGTGGACATCGGATTCAACTATCTTGGCCGGTTCACGCTGGGGGAGACCGAGGGGCAGTCATGGGCCGGTGCTCCGGAGGGCTCGGCGCTCGGTGGGGCCACCGAGGCCGACATGCCCGTGGCGCACGCCGTCGAGATCGGTGTGCTCACCGACGATTCCGGTGCCGAACCGGTGCTGCGCGGAATGTTCGGGTACAGCCCCGATCTCGTTCCGGCGGAGACGGTGTCGGCGTTGGCCGACGAATGGATCGCGGCGTTGCGTGCGCTCGCCGGGCACGCGTCGGACGAGGACGCGGGCGGGTTCACACCGTCCGATCTCACGCTCGACGACCTCGACCAGTCGGAGATCGACGATTTCGCGCTGGAATTCGGCTGAGAACGGAGCGCTTGGCGGGGCGGTCTGTTTCGGTTAGCCTAACCAATCGTGACCGGGGCAACGCGCCCCGGCGGGAGACTCTGGGAGAACAACGATGCGCGTTCTGGAACGCAAGCGCGCGCGGGGCGCCGTGGCGCTCGGCGCGGCAGCTCTGCTGGCCGTCGGACTTGTGGGATGTTCGAGCGACGGTGACAGCAGCAGTGCCGAGAGCGGCACCGACTCCGTCGCGACGCGCACCTTCGAAGCGCAGAACGGCAGCATCGAGATCCCGGCCGACCCGCAGCGGATCGTGTCCTGCGGTTACGCGACCCTCCCGCTCATCCAGGCCGGCGCGAACCTCGCCGCCGTGTGCGAGTGGAGCCGCGAGCTCGACAACATGGACGAGGAGACCCTGGCCGCCTACGAGGCACTCCCGAAGGTCGCCCCCGACGGAGCAGTGGCGGAGCTCAACTACGAGGCCGTCACCGCCGCCGATCCCGACCTCATCATCATGGGTGTCCCGGCCCGCGTGAAGGAGCAGGTCGACGTGGCAAAGCTCGAGGCGCTCGCCCCGGTGGTCTTCGTCGGACTCACCGTTCCGGGTGAGTGGCGCGAACTCGGTGAGCAGTACGCCGATGCCGCGAACGTCAGCGACTCCTACGGGGAGTTCAAGGAGGAGTACGAGGCTCGCGCTGCCGAGATCGCCGACAAGTACGCCGGCTCGCTCGGGGGCCTGAAGTTCGCCGGCGTCTGCGGTGTGTGCGGTACCGAGCCCGGTGAGTTCTCCCGCGAGTACGCCTCGTCGTACACCACCAACCTGTTCGACGATCTCGGACTCGACTTCTACGGTGAGCCGACCGATCCCGAGGAGGTCCACTCCGAGTACCTGTCGGTCGAGCAGCTGTCCGAGAACCTCGGCGAGGCCGACGTGATCGTCTACGGCGTCGAGGCCGACGGTTCGCTGCCGCCCGAGCTGGAGGAACTGTTCGCCTCCCCGCTGTGGCAGGATCTTCCCGCCGTGAAGGCCGGCAACCTCGTCGCCGTCGAGCACTCCAGTGCGGCGACCTACGAAACCGCTCTGCTGGCACTCGATTCCATCGACGCCGAATTGGCGAAGCTTCCTGCGAACCAGAACCAGGAGTAGCCGCTGCTGCGGGCCAGCCCCGCACCACCGACCGAACGGCCCCCGACGTCCCGACGCGGGGGCCGTTCGTCGTCCGTGCCCGAATCGACCGTTCTCTACCGAAAGCGACAGATGACCCGTTCCACTGCGCTCGAAGACATCGTCCCGCTCTCGCCGCTGCAACAGGGCCTGCTCTACCTGAGTACCGTTGCGGCGCCGACCGGATCGGCATCCGACGACACGGACGAGACCGACCCCGACGCCTACACGGTGCAATCGGTGGTGCGACTCTCGGGCGCGGTCGACGAGGAGCGGATGGCGGCCTCCGCCCAGGCGCTGCTCGACCGCCATCCGGCACTGCGCACGTGCTTCCGTCCCCGTAAGGACGGCCGTACGGCGGGTCTCGTCGTCTCGGGAGTGGAGAATCCCTGGCGCCGCGAGGATCTGTCGGGTCTCGAACGCACCGAGGCGGAACGCCGGCTCGAGCGGATCGTCGAGGACGACCTGCACGACTGGTTCGACCTCACGCAGCCGCCACTCGTGCGCTGGACCTTCGTGCGGTTCGGCGCCGACGAGGTGCGCCTGCTGCTGACCGCCCACCACATCGTCGTCGACGGCTGGTCGTCCCCGATCCTGGTGCGCGAGCTGCTCGAGATCTACGCCGCCGGGGGATCGGCGTCGGGCCTACCGTCCGTGCGCCCCTACCGCGACTACCTCACGTGGCTCGGGCGCCAGGACCACGAGGCCGCCCGGTCGTTGTGGCAGGAGGCGCTCGACGGTGTGAGCGAACCGTCGCTCGTGGCCCCGCCGGGCGCGACCCGCTCGTCGGAACGCTGCGGCGAACTCGAGGTCCCGGTTCCCGACGGGCTCGGCGCGAAGCTCGCGGAGCTGACCCGCGCGAGCGGCGTCACGCTCAACACGGTGCTGCAGACCGCGTGGGCGATGCTCCTGTCCGGTCTCCTCGGCCGCGACGACATCGTCTTCGGCGCGACGGTCTCGGGCCGCCCCCCGGAACTCGCCGGCGTGGAGTCGATGGTCGGGCTGTTCATCAACACCGTCCCGGTGCGGGTGCGGCTCGATCCCACCGCGACCGTTACCGAGCTGCTGCGACGCGTGCAGCTCGAGCAGTCGCGCACCGTCGACCACCAGTATCTGGGCCTGTCCGAGGTGCAGCGCGCCGTCGGGATCGGTGAACTGTTCGACACCCTCACGGTGTTCGAGAGCTATCCCGTCGACCGCGACGCCCTCGAACGAGCGCAACGCGCCGGGGGAGTGACGATCACCGGCGTCGACGGACGCGACGCCACCAATTATCCGCTGGTACTCACCGCCGGCATGTCCGACAGGCTCGTCCTCAGGCTCGACCACCGCCCGTCGCTGATCGACGCGGACGAGGCCGCCGCCCTGGGCGCCCGACTCGTCGCAATCCTCGAGGCCCTGTGTGCCCGACCCGATGCGCGTGTCGCCGACCTCGATGTCCTGCCGTCCGCGGAACGGGAACACGTACTGAGCATCTGGTGCACCACACCCGCGGCGCCGTCGAGTGGCACCGTCGCCGAGCTGCTCGCGCACCGGTTCACCACCGGCACCGACCGCACCGCAGTGGTGTGCGGTGAGCAGGAATCGTCGTTCGGTGAACTCGGTGCGGCCTCGGCGCGACTCGCGCGGCTGCTCGTCGACCGCGGGGTGCGCCCCGACGACCGGGTCGGACTCGCACTTCCCCGGACCGGCACCATGGTCGACGCGATCGTCGCCGTCCTCACCGCCGGAGGCGCCTACCTGCCGCTCGACCCGTCCTATCCCGCCGACCGGCTGAAGCACATGATCACCGACGCCGCACCGCGACTGGTGGTCACCACCGGAGCCGTGCGCGCAGGTCTCGGCGACGTGCTCGACGGCGCCGACGTGCTGACACTCGACGACCCGGACGTCGGGGCCGCACTGTCGACGCTGTCGTCCGCTCCGCTCACGGACGCGGACCGGCGCGCTCCGCTCCACCCGGAGCACCTGGCCTATGTCGTCTACACCTCCGGTTCCACGGGTCTGCCGAAGGGCGTGGCCGTCACGCACGCCAATCTCGCCGATCTGCACGCCGCACAGACCGCCGGGCCCATGCAGGCCACCGATCGTGCGCCCCGCGACGGGCAGTGGCACGTGCTGCTGACCTATCCGTTCGCCTTCGACTCGGCGGTCGCCGCGCTCACCTGGCTCTTCGAAGGTCATGTGCTGCATGTGCTTCCCGACGAGTACCGCGCCGACGTCGACCACATCGTCGACTACGTGCGCACCCACGGCATCGACTACGTCGACACCGTGCCCGTCCTCATGAACCGCCTGCTCGACGCCGGGCTCCTCGCACCCGGCGGGCACGTCCCCGCGACCGTCACCGTGGGCGGCGAAGCGGTGAGCACCGCGCTGTGGCAGCGACTCGCCGCGAGCGACGTGGTGGCGACGAACTGCTACGGCCCCACCGAATGCACCGTCGACGCGACCTCCGCGCGCATCGCCGGGGACACCGTGACGATCGGCGGCCCGACCCCCGGCACGAGCGTGCGGGTTCTGGACCACTGGCTGCGTCCCGTGCCCGCCGGGGTCGCCGGTGAACTGTACGTCGCCGGAAACGGTGTCACCCGAGGCTATCTCGGCCGGCACGATCTCACCGCGGCGCGCTTCGTCGCCGATCCCCACGGGCCGGCCGGTTCCCGCATGTACCGCACTGGCGACGTCGTCCGCTGGACGGGCGACGGCGCACTCGAATACGTCGGCCGCGACGACGACCAGGTCAAGATCCGCGGATTCCGAGTGGAACCCGGCGAGATCGAGACCGCGCTCATCGCGCATCCGGCCGTGCGGAACGCCGTGGTGGTCGCACACACCGACGACCGGGGGACGACCCGACTCGTCGGCTACATCGACGGTGACGGACCCGACACCGCCGCCGTGCGGGCCGCGCTCGCCGAGCGGCTGCCCGACTACCTGGTCCCGGCCGTGCTCGTCGCTCTTCCCGTCCTTCCGGTCACGGCCAACGGCAAGGTCGATCGGAAGGCGTTGCCCGAACCCGACTTCTCGTCCCTGGCGGGTGCCGGCGAACCGCGCACCGAGACCGAGCGGACGCTGTGCGCCACCGTCGCCGACGTCCTCGGCCTCGACCGCGTGGGTGTCCACGACGACTTCTTCACCCTCGGCGGCGATTCCATCGTCTCCATCCAGCTCGTGTCGCGTCTGCGGGCGGCCGGGTTGCGTGTGACGGCCCGTCAGGTCTTCGAACTGCGCACCGCCGCCGCGCTCGCCGCAGCGTGCGAGGCACCCGCCGAGGAACCCCGGCGAGCCCGGACGGCGGCGACGGGCCCGGTGCCCGTCACCCCGATCGTGCACGAATCCCTCGCGTCCGGATCGTTCGACTCGCTGCGCCGGTTCACCCAGTCGCGGGTGCTCGTCGCCCCCGTCGGCTTGCGGGAGGCGGATCTCGTCGCGGGTGTGCGGGCACTGCTCGCGGCCCACCCGATGCTGCGCTCGCGGTTCACCGTGGGCGACACCGGACCGTCGTGGCTCGTGCCCGAGGGCCTCCCGGAGGCCGCGACGCTCGTCCGGCGGGTGGAGGTCCCGGCCACAGAGCAGTTCTCGTGGAGCGACCTCATCACCGAGGCGTCGTCGGAGGCCGTCGACGCGCTCGACCCCGAGGCCGGGGTCGTGCTCCGCGTGGTCTTCCTCGACCCGGGACCGCAGCAGGCCGGGCGGATCGTCGTCGTCGCGCACCACCTCGTCGTCGACGGGGTGTCGTGGCGGATCCTGGTGCCCGACCTCGCCGGTGCCGTCGACGCGGCCACCCGAGGGAAGACTCCCGCGCCGGAGGACACCGGAACGTCCTTCCGGGAGTGGGCGGAATCGCTCGTCGAGGCTGCCTCGTCCGAGCGGATCACCGGAACGGGAGCGGTCTGGGAATCCGCTCTCGCCACCGAGGGTGCGCCCGCGGTGGGAAGCCGAGTCCTCGACCCGCAGCGCGACATCGTATCGACCTCGGCATCCGTCGAGATCGACGTGCCGATCGACGTCACCGAACGCATCCTCACCACCGTGCCGTCCGCCCTCGGTATCGGCACCGGCGATGTGCTGCTCGCGGCCCTCGCACTTGCCGTCACCGACGTCTGCGGCGGATCCGTCCTACGAGTGCATCTCGAGGGTCACGGCCGTGAGGAACAGATCGTGCCCGGCGCCGACCTGTCGCGCACCGTCGGATGGTTCACCTCCCTGTACCCGGTGACCGTCGAACTCGGCGGAGACCGTGTGCTCGACGGCGGCGATCCGCTCCGGGCCGTCGCCCACGTGACCGAGTCGTTGAAACGCATACCCGACAACGGGATCGGCTTCGGTCTGTTGCGCTTCCTCGGCGACGACCGCGACCGCTTCGCCGGTTACCGGGCCCCGGAGGTGATGTTCAACTACCTCGGCCGGATGACCCTCGGCGATACCACCGACTCCGCGTGGTCCGCCGCACCCGAGGTGGCCGCACTCGGTGGTTCCGTCGACCCGGCCATGCCGCTCGACCACGTCCTCGACGTCAACGCGATCACGGAGGACGGACCGGACGGCCCCGCACTGTCGGCGGTGTTCACCTACGCCACCGGCGCGCTCGACGCCGATCGCGCCCACCGGATCGGGCAACGCTGGCTCGAGGCACTGCACCTCCTCACCGACACGGTCACCGGCGGCGGCGTCGGTGCACCCGTACCGTCGGTGCTCACCGCGTCCGGCCTGTCCGTCGACGAGGTACTCGCGCTGCACGCCGAGAATCCGGACGGCATCGAGGACGTCGTGCCGCTGACACCCCTGCAGCGCGGCATGTACTTCCTGGCCGGACTGGACGAACCGTCGGGATCGGGCGGTGCCGCCGAGGGCGTCGACGTCTACACGATGCAGACCGACCTCGCTCTCGACGGCAGGGTCGACGCCGGGACGATGCAACGCTCGGTGCGTGCACTCGTCGACCGGCACGCCGTGCTGCGCACCGGCTATCGACTCGGCGCAGCGGGCGAACCGATCGGCGTCGTCCGTCGTACCGCCGAACCGCACTGGCAGGTCGTCGATCTCGGGGACGTCGAGCCCGGCGAACTCGACACGCGGGTGGCTGAACTGCTCGCCGCCGACCGCGCCCGCAGATTCGATCTCGCGGCCGCGCCCCTGGTGCGCTTCACGCTGGTGGTCGCCGGGCCGTCGCGGGCGCGACTGCTGTTCACGATGCACCACCTCGTCTCCGACGGCTGGTCCACCCCGCTGCTCGTGCAGGAACTCCTGCAGATCTACGCTGCCGGCGGATCCACCGCCGGACTCGCGCCCGTCGCGCCGTTCTCGGACTACCTCGACTGGCTCGGCGCACAGGACGTCGCGGCCGGTGTCGAGGTGTGGCGCGAGCTTCTCGACGGTGTGGACGAACCCACCCTCGTCGCACCGTCCGGAACGGCGTTGCGACCGGAGTTCCCCGCCGAACTGACGGTCGCCGTACCCGACGGACTGTCGCGGCGACTGGTCGAGGCGAGCCGCGCGCAGGGTGTCACGGTCAACGGGCTCGTGCAGACCGCCTGGGGTCTTCTCGTCGGATCGCTCACCGGCAGAAATGATGTCGTATTCGGTGCGATCGTCTCCGGCCGCGTCCCCGACGTGCCGGGGGTGGAATCGATGATCGGCCTGTTCATCAACACCGTCCCGGTGCGCGTTCGCACGGAGGCGGGAGAGTCGATCACCGACCTCGTCGCGCGCACGCACGGCGCACAGAACCGCGTGATGGACCACCAGTACGTGGGTCTCGCCGACATCCAGCGTGCCGTCGGCCTCGGCGAACTGTTCGACACCCTCGTCGTCTTCGAGAACTATCCCGTCGACCGCGATGCCCTCGCCGCGGCGCAACGGGACGGCGGCGTGCGGGTCGGATCGGTCGGGGGTTCGGACGCCACGAACTTCCCGCTCGTGCTGGTCGCCGGGTTGGAGGGCGAACTGCACCTCGGCCTCGAGTACCGGACCGATCTGTTCACCGAGGACGACGCCACGGCATTGGGGGAGCGGCTCGTCCGCATCCTCGACCAGCTCGTCGCCGAGAAGCCCGGCACCGTGGCGCGACTCGATGTGCTCACCGTCGACGAGCGGGCCGATCTGCGCAGCGACCGGTCGACGACCCCCGCGGCCCCGCCGAGCGGAGCGGCGACCGTCGCCGATCTCCTGGCACGACAGATCGCCCGTACCCCGCACGCACCCGCGGTGGTCGCCGACGGCACGACGCTGTCGTTCGCGGAACTGGGCCGGCGATCCGCGCGACTCGCCCGGCTCCTCGTCGACGCCGGGGTCGGGCCGGAGACGGTCGTGGGACTCGCGCTGCCGCGATCCGAGCACATGGTCGTCGCGATCACCGCGGCGATCTGGTCGGGTGGTGTCTACGTACCGATGGACCCGTCCTATCCGCAGGATCGACTGGCGCACATGGTGTCCGATTCGCGTCCCCAGGTGATCGTCACGGTCGCCTCGGTTCTGGGTGGCATCGCCCCCGTCGCAGGCGACACGCGGATCGTGGTGCTCGACGACCCCGACCTGCAACTCGACGAATTCTCCACGGCCCCACTGACGGACGCCGACCGGCTCGGAGCGTTGCGCCCGCACAACGGTGTGTACGTCATCTACACCTCCGGTTCGACCGGACTGCCGAAGGGCGTCGCGGTCACGCACGCGAACCTGCTCAACCTGTTCGAGAGTCACCGCGCGGACCTCTACGTCCCGACCGTCGCGGCGTCCGGACGCGACTCCGTCGGCGTCGGGCACGCATGGTCGTTCGGCTTCGACGCGTCCTGGCAGCCCACCCTGTGGCTGCTCGACGGACACACCGTGCACGTCTTCGACGAGGACACCATGCGTGATCCCGAACGGATGGTCGCGTACACGCTCGAGCACGAACTCGACTTCCTCGAGGTCACCCCGTCCTTCCTCGACCGCATGCTCGCGGCGGGACTGTACGAGAGCGGACACCGCCCCGCCTCCGTCGGATTCGGTGGCGAGGCCGTCAATCCGGCGTCGTGGCAGCGACTGCGCGAGCTGACGGACGGGCGGGCCTTCAACCTCTACGGGCCCACCGAATGCACCGTGGACTCGCTCATCGGAGCCGTCACCGACGCCGACACACCGTGCCTCGGCCGGGCCGTGCACGGCGCCGGTGCCCACGTCCTCGACGCGATGCTCCGGCCCGTGCCGATGGGTGTGGTCGGCGAACTGTACGTCTCCGGTGCCGGGGTCGCCCGCGGATATCTCGGTCGGCCCGACCTCACGACGGTCCGGTTCCTGCCGGATCCCTTCGTCGCCGACGGCACCCGCATGTACCGCACCGGTGACCTCGTCCGGCGGGTCCGCGGCACCGACGGTCGGCCCGTGCTCGAATTCCTCGGCCGCGGCGACGACCAGGTCAAGATCCGCGGCTTCCGGGTCGAACTCGGCGAGGTGGAGGCCGCGCTGACCGCGGTGCGTGGCGTGCGGGACGCGGTCGTGAACGCGCACACCGACACTCGTGGAGTGACACGTCTGGTCGGCTACGTGACCCCGGACGGTGACGTCGATCCGGCGGTCGTTCGTGCCACCGTCGCCGAGCGCCTCCCCGACCACATGGTGCCCGCCGTGGTGCTCGTGCTCGACACCTTCCCCGTCACCGCCAACGGCAAGGTCGACCGGAAGGCGCTGCCCGAGCCGGACTTCTCGTCGTTGGTCGGCGCCCGTGCACCGCGCACCGACACCGAACGGGTCCTGGCCGGACTCGTCGCGGACGTGCTCGGACTCGAACGAGTGGGGATCGACGACGACTTCTTCTCCCTCGGTGGTGATTCGATCGTCTCGATCCAGCTCGTGTCGAAGGTCCGGGCGGCAGGATCGTGGATCACGACCCGTCAGGTGATCGAACTGCGCACCGTCGAGGCACTCGCGGCTGCGATCGACAGTGACGGCGGACGGACCCGTCCGGCAACCGTCGGCGACGCCACGGGCGAGGTCACCGTCACGCCGATCATGTGGGACACCCTCGACCGGTGGACCGGTCTGTCCCGGTTCTCGCAGGCACGGCTGCTCGTCGCGCCGGTCGGGCTCACGCTCGACACGCTGCGGACGGCGGTCGAGGCGCTCGTGACCGCCCACCCGATGCTGCGCTCGATCTTCCGTGTCGACGACGAAGGCCGGCCGTCGTGGAGGGTCCCCGAGTCCGTTCCCGACCTCACGGGATCCGTGCGGCGCGTCGACGCGACGAGCCGGGATTGGGACGATCTGTTCGACGAGGAACGTGAGAACGCCTACGCAGCACTCGATCCCGGAAGCGGAGTCATGGTGCAGGTCGTGTGGTTCGACTTCGGGCCGCACCGGGCCGGACGCGTCCTGATGGTCGTGAACCACCTCGTGGTGGACGGCGTGTCGTGGCGCATCCTCGTCCCCGACCTCGCCGACGCCGTCGAACAGGCCGAGCGCGGAGAGCCGGTGAGGCTGACGTCGAGCGGCACACCCTTCCGGGTGTGGGCGGACGAACTCGCGAAGGCCGCCCGCTCGGAGCGGATCACCGCGTCGTGGTCGGCCTGGCAGCCGGCCGTCGACGCCGACGAACCGATGCTCGGCTCGCGTCCGCTCGACCCGGCACGCGACACCGTCTTCTCGACCCGCTCGGCCCGCGTGCAGCTGCCCGTCGACGTCACCGAACGGATCCTGGCCGCGGACGTCGTCGACGACATCCTGCTCTCGGCCCTCGCTGTCGCGGTGGCCTCGGTGCGCGGCGGCGACCACGTCCGCATCGACCTCGAGGGACACGGCCGGGAGGAACAGGTGGTCCCCGGCGCCGACCTGTCGCGCACGGTCGGCTGGTTCACGTCGATGTATCCGGTGACGGTGGATCTGTCGGAGGTCGACGTGGCGTCCGCGTCCCGGGACACCGACGCGGCGGGCGCGGCGCTGCGCGCGGTGGCACGCGCGTCGCGGGAACGACCCGACAACGGCATCGGCTTCGGTCTGCTGCGTCGACTGAACCCGGACTTCGGCGACCGCTTCACCCGGTACGTGCCGCCGGCCGTCGTCTTCAACTACCTCGGCCGGCTCACGCTCGGCGAAGCATCCGGCAGCCCGTGGTCGGGCGCACCGGGTGCCGCGGCGATCGGCGGTTCGGTGGATCCGGACATGCCGCTCGACCACGTCCTGCAGGTGGACGCGATCACCGAGGACACCCCGGACGGCGCGGTTCTAGAATGCGAGTTCGCCGCCGCAGCGGACGTGGTCGACGCGGACACGCTCGCCGAGATCGCGCGGATCTGGCAGGACACGGTGCAGGTCGTCGTCACCGCGAGAGAACTCACCGGCACCGCGCCGTAGGGCGTCTCCGGCACCGCCTACTAGGGCACAGCGCGCCTGCACACATCGAAAGAAGGAGAACACCATGCTCGATCGCACTACCGTCCTCGCCGACACCGCCCGGATCCTGGACATCGACGTCGACGAACTCGACCCCTCGGCGAGCCTCGTCGACCAGGGACTCGATTCCGTCCGGCTGATGGCCCTCGTGGAACAGTGGCGCAGCGCCGGCGTCGAGGTCGACTTCGTGGACCTCGCCTCGGCCCCCGACCTCGAGCAGTGGATCGCGCTGCTCACCCGCGGATGAGCGGGTGATCGTGGCCGTCTTCGAGAAGCTCTTCATCGACCTCGACCCGCTGCGGACCAGCCGCGAGTTCCGGTACCTGTTCACCGCACGCGTCGTCTCCCTGTTCGGTCTCGGTTTCCTCATCGTGGCCGTGCCCGTGCAGGTCTACCAGCTCACCGGCTCGACGGCGCAGGTCGCCGCCGTCTCCGCGGTGATCGGTGTGACCACCTTCGGGGCCACCTTCGCGGGCGGGGTGCTCGCCGACCGGTACGACCGGCGGAACGTCATCGCCCTCGCTCGCGGCACCGCAGGCGTCGCCTTCGCGCTGCTGGCGATCAACGCGTTCCTGCCCGAACCGCAGATGTGGGCGATCTACGTGCTCGCCGTCGTCGACGGCATCGCGGGCGGGATCTCGGCGACCGCGCTCATGGCGGTCACCCCCAGCCTGATCCCGCGCGACAAGCTCGCTGCGGCCGGCGCGCTCATGGCGCTGACCGCCGACCTCGGCTCCATGATCGGCCCGGCGCTCGGCGGTGTCGTCATCGCCGCCGGTGGTGTGGGCGTGGCCTACGCGCTCGCGGCGTTCACCACCGCGATCACCACCTTCTGCATCACCCGCCTGCCGTCGCTGCCCCCGACGCATGTCGCGGAGGAGTCACCGCTGAAGTCTGTGGTGTCGGGCTTCCGGTACGCGGCACACAACCGCGTGGTGGGGCAGGTGCTGATCGTCGGGTTCCTCGCGATGCTGCTGTCCGGCTGGGCCGTGCTGATCCCGGAGTTCGCCGACGAGGTGCTCGGCGTCGGACCGTCGGTGGTGGGCCTGCTCTACACCGCGCCCGCAGTCGGAGCCGTGATCGGCTCGCTGACCAGCGGCTGGACCGGCTCGATCCGCCGGTACGGGCTGGTGGTGTACCTGCTCATGGCGGTGTCCGCCGCCGGTCTGGTGGGTGCCGGCGCGACCGGCGTCCTCGCCGTCGTGCTGCTCGGCCTCGCCGCGCACGGTTTCGGCGACTCGCTCGCGGACGTCGTGCGGTACGCGACCGTCCAGCGCAACACCTCCGACGAGTACCGCGGACGGATCGCGGCCGTGTGGGGCGCGCAGGTGACGGCCGGTACCTCCGTCGGCGCAGTCGCGGCGGGCGTCGTGGCCTCACTGGTGCCGATCTCGATGGCCCTGACCGTCTACGGCGTGGCCGGTGTGGTGATCATCGCGATCATGTTCGTCGCGACCCCGACGCTGCGGCGGTTCGAGGACGCGGGCGATCTCGAAGCTGTGGGCTGACCTGCGGGTCGATGAGCGGGGCCGGGGTGAACCCCGGCCCCGCCTTCGCGTCGATCAGCGCCTTCGCGTCATACCCGTCCGTCGCGCGCCCAGGCCTCCACGGCCGAATACCCTTCGCTGACGCCCTGGGTGTAGGCGACGAGCGCGCCGTACAGCCGGGATCCCTCGGTGGCGAGCTCGATGGTGCCCACCCAGTCGGCAGCGCGTGCCATGACGTGCGCGGAGATGTCCTGCCGGTCGCGGGTCGCGGACGACACGATCCGGAACGCCTCGTCGGCGATCCGGAAGGTCTCGGCGACACCGCGCCAGAAGTACTCCGCGTCCATGGCAGAGCGCAGCGACTCGTAATCCGTCGTGTCCTGCATCGCCGTGGCGTGTGCCAGCCGCTGCAGAGCATGCTCCGCAGCCCCGACGGGGAAGTACGTCACGTCGTCGATGGTGTCCTTGCCGCCGCTTGTCGTTCTCACCGCAGAGATGGTGCCCGATCTCGAGCGAATACGAAACAGCGCGTAGGTAACGGTATAGGCACGCGGCGTGTCGCCTACCCGGCCGCCGCCGGACGGTTCTGGATCAGGCACACGCACGACACCAGCAGGGCGGCGCAGACCAGAACGGCGACGAACACCGGCGCCACGGACGCCGCCAACTGCGCCGCGTCGGGAGCCCCCATCGTGGTCTCGTCCGCTGCTGCACCACCGAGCGCGGCGTTGGCGAGCGCACCGAACACCGCCACACCGACCGCGCTGCCGATCGCGCGAGCGAAGGCGTTCGCCCCCGTGACGACGCCCCGCTCCGACCACTCGACACTCGACTGCGCCGCGATCAGCGACGGGCTGGCGATCAACCCCATCCCGAGACCGACGAGCACGCAGCAGACCGCGACCTGCCAGGGAGCCGACTCCACACCGACCTGCGTCAGCAGTGCCGCGCCGCAGAGCAGCGGCACCGCACCCACCAGGCCGGTGTTGCGGAAACCGATCCGCAGGTAGAACCGGCCCGACTGCGCCGCCGCGATCGGCCAGCCGATCGTCATCGTCGCCAGCGTGAAGCCCGCGACGAGCGCGGTGGTCCCCAGCGCGCCCTGCACGAACGACGGAACGTACGAGGTCAGACCCAGCACGACCGCCCCCACCAGGCACGATACCGCGCTGGTGGTGACGAGCACCCGCCGCGTGAACAGGCGGATCGGCAGGATCGGCTCGGCTGCGCGGGACTCGATCCACACGAACACCGCGATCAGCGTCGCGCCCGCGGCGAAGATGCCGATGCTCGGCGCCGACGTCCACGCCCACGACTGGCCGCCCTCGAGCAGTCCGAGGATCAACAGGGCGGCGCCCGCCGCGAGGGTCGCCGCGCCGGCCCAGTCCACCCGCGGTCGTGGTCCGGCCGGTTTCTCCTCGCGGAAGTTGCGGACGAGCACCCACGCCGCGAGGGCGCACAACGGCAGGTTGACCCAGAAGATCCACCGCCACGACAGGAAGTCGGCGAAGATGCCTCCCACGGCCGGGCCGACCACCGCCGACATGCCCCACACGCTGGCCAGATAGCCCTGCGCCTTGGCCCGCTCGGCGACCGTGTAGATGTCCCCGGCGATGGTCTGCGCCATCGGCAGCACCGCACCGGCGCCGAGTCCCTGCACCGCGCGGAACGCGATCAGCGCCGGCATGCTCCACGACAGCGCGCACAGCACCGAACCCGCCGCGAACACCCCGATCCCGAACAACAGGAGCGGAGTGCGGCCGAAGACGTCGGAGAGCTTGCCGTAGACGGGGACGAGCACCGCCTGCGTGAGCAGGTAGGCGGAGAACAACCACGGGAACTGCGTGAAGCCACCCAGGTCCGCGACGATCGTCGGGACCGCGGTGGCCAGGATCGTGCTCTCGAGCGCCACGAGGGAGGTGGCGAGCATCAGAGCGATGAGGATCGGGCCCCGATCGGACCTGAACCCGACGTCCACCCGCGACGATGCGGCCATGCCACTCCTGTTCTCGCTCGCGTCGCTGCTCCGTCGTGCTGTGACCGAGTGGGATATCCGCCACGGGGTGCGGTACGCCCACTCGATGAGCACTAGGGTGTCAGCGTGCGTCCTTCACTCGAGTCCTACCAACACCTCGCCGGCGGCAAGGTGCGTGATCTGTACGTGATCGACGACGAGCACCTGCTCCTCGTCGCCAGTGACCGGATCTCGGCCTACGATCACGTGCTCGAGACCCCGATCCCCGACAAGGGGCGGGTCCTCACTGCGATGAGCGTGTTCTTCTTCAAGCTGCTCGACGCCACCAACAACCATCTCGCGGGAGAACCCGACGACGAGCGTATCCCCGAGGAGGTCCTCGGCCGTGCCCTCGTGGTCAAGCGCCTCGAGATGGTGCCCGTCGAGTGCGTCGCCCGCGGCTTCCTCACCGGCTCCGGCCTCCTCGACTACCAGGCCACGGGCTCCGTCTGCGGTGTCGCCCTGCCCGAGGGTCTCGTCGAGGCCAGCAGGCTGCCCGAGCCGATCTTCACCCCGGCCAGCAAGGCCGCGCTCGGCGACCACGACGAGAACATCTCGTTCGACGACGTCGTCGAGAAGGTCGGCCTGAACCTGGCGATGAAGCTGCGCCAGGACACGCTCGACATCTACGACCGCGCCGCCATGTACGCCTCCGAACGCGGCATCCTGCTCGCCGACACCAAGTTCGAGTTCGGTCTCGACAAGGCCGGCAACCTGGTGCTCGCCGACGAGGTCCTCACTCCGGATTCGTCCCGCTACTGGGACGCGAACGAGTACGAGGAGGGCAAGGTGCAGCCCAGCTTCGACAAGCAGATCGTCCGGAACTGGCTCACCGGACCCGAATCGGGCTGGGACCGCGCCTCCGACACCCCGCCCCCGCCGCTGCCGCAGTACGTCGTCGACAAGACGCGTGCCCGCTACATCGAGGCGTACGAACGTATTTCGGGAATGTCCTTCGACGATTGGATCGGCTGACCGCATATGACCTCCTCGAAGATCACTCCGCCGGTCGCGAAGAAGGTGCCGCTCGAGCGCACCCACCACGGGCACACCTTCGTCGACGACTACGAATGGCTGCGCGACAAGAACGACCCCGAGGTCGTCGCGTACCTGGAAGCGGAGAACTCGTACACCGAGGCGCAGACGGAGCATCTCGCCCCGCTGCGTGAGGCGATCTTCGAGGAGATCAGGTCGCGCACCCAGGAGACCGACATGTCGGTCCCCACCCGGATGGGCAACTGGTGGTACTACGCCCGCACCGTCGAGGGCAAGCAGTACGCGATCCAGTGCCGGTGCCCGATCGCCGACGCCGACGACTGGACACCGCCGAACGTCACGCCGGGTGTCGAACTCCCCGGCGAGCAGGTGCTCCTCGACGGCAACGTCGAGGCCGAAGGGCACGAGTTCTTCTCGCTCGGGGCGTTCTCGATCAGCCACGACGGCACCCTGCTCGCGTACTCGACCGACGTCGTCGGCGACGAGCGCTACACCCTGCGCATCAAGGACCTCACCACCGGTGGGATGCGGGCGGACGAGATCCCCGGCACCGCACCGGGAGCGACGTGGGCGCTCGACCACAGTCACGTCTTCTACCAGACGGTCGACGAGTCGTGGCGGCCCGACACCGTCTGGCGGCACAAGCTCGGCACCTCCGTCGACGAGGACGTGAAGGTCTTCCACGAACCCGACGAGCGGTACTGGGTGTCGATCGGATCGACCCGCAGCGAGAAGTACCTCATGATCTGGGTCGGATCGAAGATCACCACCGAGGGGTGGGTGCTCGAATCCGAGAACCCCACAGGCGAATTCCGTGTGATCCTGCCGCGCCGCGAAGGTGTCGAGTACGGCGCCGAGCACGCCGTGATCGCCGGCGAGGACCGCTTCCTGATCCTGCACAACGACGTCGACCCCGAGACGGGGGAGAAGGCCGAGAACTTCGTCCTCGCCGAGGCTCCCGTCGACGACCCGTCCGCGCTGCGCACCCTGATCGAGCACCGGCACGACGTGCGCCTCGAGGACGTCGACGCGTTCGAGGGACA
>Ga0180216_1000718_pt1 | contig 32314 bp, 24 predicted proteins | sample eDN3rd37CBELigMG_FD_128879 | JGI IMG/M metagenome (GOLD analysis project Ga0180216, IMG submission 128879) | Enriched Miracle-Growth compost microbial communities from Emeryville, California, USA - eDNA 3rd pass 37_C BE-Lig MG (version 2)... ... | reverse complement strand
GGTACCGCCTGGTTCGTCCGCGTGCAGATGCTGCTCCGACGAGGCAGAGACGTCCTCGCCCGAGTCCGCGCGCACCGACGGCGACCCTCTCCGGGACTCGGCGGCGACCGGTGGGACTCGCTCGCACCGCCGCACCCGGTCGACCAGAACTCGGCGATGACGAGCCCGTCCCGCGATCGCCTCACCGGATGGGTCCGGATCCACACCATGAGCCGCATCACCGAGACCGCCCGAAACGTGTATCACCAGGAGATGGCTGCGGCGACAACCGCTCCCACCGCTCAGGCGCGGTGGACGCATCTGGAACGGGCCCACATCGCGTCCCAACCCGATCCGTGGCTGCACACCCGCAACCACGTGGCCATGCTCTCTCTGGCTTTGCACCAACGCGATCGGCGCGAAGCACTCGGCCAGGTGCTGCGGATCATCGTCGCCGCACCGGGTTCTTCGACCGGTCGTTATCCCGAAGGCAACACCGGTCGGGTCGCCGCCGGACTCATGACTCCGATGCCGATCCCGGCCGACCTGGCTACCACCTTGTTCCGGTGAGCTCAGTGGCACTTCCACACTCGTGTTCACGGCCGGCCGGACCGGTCAACGCCAGCACCATCTGGCTCACCAGCCAATCGCACCAGGAGTAGCGGTGGCCGCGGGTGAGCTGACACGCCGATCATCAAACATCGTCGGCGACACCGGAGGACCGTCCGTGTAGTACCCGTTCGGTTGTGTGGCATCAACTGTTCCGAGGAACCGCCGGCGCGCAGGTGCTTCCCGTCCGGGCCGCACAACCACATCGGCTGCGCCGCAATCCCCACAACTTCGGGCGCGTAGTCCGCCGGCCACAACCGGTCCAGTTCGAGTCGGCTCTCGTAGAGGACGTGGCCACTATTGGTGGCCGACCAGAACATCCCGAAATAGTGCCGCCGACGGGGATGGCTGCGGACCTTCCGTACCGGCAGTCCCAGGATCATCCGATGGGGATCTGCCGCAGCGAGAGTCGTCGCGACAGGAGCGCCTGAATCCTGCACGTACCTGACCTCAATCGCGCTGGTCCGGGGCACTTTTTCAGGGTCCCGCTACTGACACGAATTTGAGAAATCGACACGCCGCTGACAGCCAACTGACATGAAATCGAGAAACTGACACCGAACCCGAGAACCTACACAAACCGGATAAATCGGGCGGATTTTCGACCTGGTGCTATGTCGGTCATAGTTTGCGCGGGATCGGCGCTGCTAATTGCCATTAGCGCACCATCTCCGTCGAAACCCCAGTTGAGCGCGTTTTCCGGCGGGAACCTGTCCGAACGAGGCGGTAGGCTCCGTGTTCGTGCCCGACGACCTGCTCACGAGCCACCCCGACGACGTTTCCGTGCCTGTACCGGCCTCCGGGGACCCCACCGTCCCGGCACTGCCGGCCGACACCCTCGCCCAAGTGGCCGGGGTGGCCTCGCGGTCGCGCTCGGAGTCGACCCGCCGCAACTACGCTGCGGACTGGGCCCGGTTCACCGCCTGGTGCCAGCGCGAAGGGCATGCGGAGCTTCCCGCACATCCGCTCACCGTCGCCGCCTACCTCCTCGAGACCGCCGCAACGGTCACGGAAGCGGGGGAGCGGGCCTACTCCCCCGCGACCCTGGCCCGGTGGGTGGCGGGCATCGGCTTCCACCACCGCCGCGCCGGCCATCCCGCTCCCGGCAGCGATGAGCTCGTGGCCGCGACCCTGTCCGGGATCCGCCGCGACTACGCCGCTGCGGGGGAGCGGCCGCGGACCCCGCGGGCGCCGCTGCTCACCGCCGACATCGTCACCATCGTCGACAAGATGCGCGCCGATACCGGCAGCTGGGCCGACGAGGTCCTCGAACGCCGCGACAGCGCAATCCTGCTGCTCGGCTTCGCCGGAGCGTTCCGGCGCAGCGAACTCGTCGCCTTGTCCTGCAGCGACGTCTCGCTGCACCGGCTCGACGGGCTGCACATCCGCCTCCGCATGTCCAAGACGGATCAGGAGGGGCGGGGGAGTGTCCGGGCCCTACCGTTCACTCACAGTCCTGCGAGTTGTCCGCCGTGTGCGTGGCTGCGGTGGGCGCAGGTCGTCGCCGCCGCCGACTCCGGGGGCCGGCCCGCCGTCATCCGCCTGCTGCGCACCGCCGAGCCGTTCGCGGCGCACGTGTGCCGCGGGTCGCGCCCGCGGATGGTGCCGTCCTCGCCGTGGTTGCGGTCGATCCGTAAGAACGGCAACCTCTCCGACACTCCGTTGTCGGGCGCGGCGGTGCACAAGGCGATCCGCCGCCGCGCCGAGCAGGCCGGTTACGACCCCGAGATCGTCCAGCAGTTGGGTGGGCATTCGTTGCGGGCCGGGTTCGTCACCCAGGCCTTCCGCAACGGCGCCAGTGCGCACGCGATCATGCGCCAGACCGGGCACACCACCCCCGCGATGCTCGAAACCTATGCCCGCGAACACGCCCCGCTGATCGGCAACGCCGTCACGAACCTCGGGTTGTGAGGACACGATGACCTACACCGAGCGGATCGTCCACCGTCACAGCGAGTGTCACGAGGAGGGCCTCGGCTTGCGGATCCCAATCCGCTACCGGCACGACTGGGCGCTGTTCGCCGACTGGTGCGCCGCTGCCGACCGGTCGCCGATTCCGGCCGCGCCCGACACCCTGGCGCTGTTTCTGCACGAGCACCCGGCCGCGGTCGCCACCCAGCGCCGCCGGCTGTCGGCAATCAACGCCGTGCACACCGGGCACGGCTACCCCGCCCCCGGGCGCACCGAGACGGTGCGTCGGCACCTCGACACCACCCGTGCTTCGCGTCTCGACCGGATCGGGCGCCTGCTGCTGCAGCGGGCGGCCGAGCTGCCTACCACCGGATGGCCGAGTGGACTGTTCGGCCGCCGCGACGCCCTCCTGTTGGTCCTCGCCGCCACCGGCATGAGCTTCACCGACATCACCCGGCTACGCCGCCGCGATATCCGCCACGACGGCGACACCCTTCAGGTCATCACCACCCGGGCCGGCGAACACTTCCGTCTCCCACTGGACCCCGAGACCGGGGACAATCCCGCGGTCGCGATCTATCGGCGGTGGGCCGAGATCCAGGCGTTCCTCGACCAGTACCCAGGCACGCATCTGCTGCGCCACCACCTCACCGACCCCGCCGAAATAGTCAACGATCCGCTCGATACGGAGAGGGCCCGGCAACCGCTGCTGTGTCCGATCGACCGCTGGGGACACCTCCCCCACACCCAACCGATGACCCCGCAGTCCGTGTCCGCGCTGGTCCGGGCACACCTGTCCAGGTCGGCACCGATCCACAAGATACTGCCGGTGGGTCCTCCAGGAAACGGCGACGTCGCTGACACGTGGGTCGTGCCGGAGATCGTGCTCGATCCGTCCTATTACGAGCGTGGCACCGCCGCCCGCCGCCGCGACCACCAGACTCTCGAGGCTCTCGCCGATGTCTTCGACGACATCGAAGTTCGCGCCGACGCCCTGTTCGAGGAGCTGCTCACCGTCCTGAAGGGATGCTGAACCGGCCCTCACCTCGGCCGAAGTGGTGCATCCTGGCACGCAGGATGGAGAGCCGAGATGGGGCTGGCGCTGGTTGAGTGGCGTCGTGAAGGTATCTCCCGCTCCGACGGAGTTTGTCGGGGTGGCACGATTCAATGCAGGTTCGAACGGTATCGATTCGGCGGCACCCGTCGACGAACGATCCGCAGGCAAGACAGGAAGGCGACCGTGGCGCTCAAGAAGTCCGATCTGTACTCGTCGTTGTGGGCAAGCTGTGACCAGCTCCGCGGCGGGATGGACGCCAGCCAGTACAAGGACTACATCCTGACCCTGCTGTTCGTGAAGTACGTGTCCGACAAGGCCCAGACCGATCCGAACAGCCTGATCGACGTGCCAGCGGGGGGCTCGTTCGACGACATGCTCGCCGCCAAGGGCGACAAGGAGATCGGCGACCGCTTCAACAAGATCATCGCCACGCTTGCCGAGGCCAACGGTCTGCGCAACGTCATCGACCAGGCCGACTTCAATGACGAGGAAAAACTCGGCAGGGGCAAAGAGATGCAGGACCGGCTCTCCAAGCTGGTCACCATCTTCAACGACCTGGACTTCCGCGGCTCGCGCGCCGAGGGCGACGACCTGCTCGGCGACGCCTACGAGTACCTGATGCGCCACTTCGCCACCGACTCCGGCAAGTCCAAGGGCCAGTTCTATACCCCCGCCGAGGTCTCTCGCATCCTCGCCAAGGTTGTCGGTATCGGACCGCACACCCGCCAGGATCACACCGTCTACGACCCGGCCTGCGGGTCCGGCTCGCTGCTGCTCAAAGCCGCCGCCGAGGCCCCGCGCGGCATGACAATCTACGGCCAGGAAAAAGACAACGCCACCTGGGCGCTGTCGAAGATGAACATGATCCTGCACGGCAACGAGATCGCCGAGATCGAAAAGGGCGACACTATCACCAGCCCGCAATTCACCCGCAATGATCAACTGCGGACCTTCGACTTCGTTGTCATGAACCCGCCGTTCTCGGTCAAATCCTGGAGCAACGGACTCGAGCACGACTACGGCCGCTTCGAATACGGCCGCCCCCCGGAGAAGAACGGCGACTACGCCTTCCTTCTGCACGCGCTCAAGTCCCTGAACAGCACCGGCAAGGCCGCGATCATCCTGCCGCACGGGGTGCTGTTCCGCGGTCACGCGGAGGCGACGATCCGCCGCAACCTGCTCCAACACGGTTTCGTCAAGGGGGTCATCGGGTTGCCGGCGAACCTGTTCTACGGCACCGGCATCCCGGCCTGCATCGTCGTCCTCGACAAGGAAAACGCCCCGGCCCGCACTGGGGTGTTCATGATCGACGCCTCCAAAGGTTTTATGAAGGACGGCAACAAGAACCGTCTGCGCAGCCAGGACATCCACAAGATCGTCGACACCTTCACCAAACAGATCGAGATCGACCGCTACTCCCGAATGGTGCCGCTTCGCGAGATCGCCGATCCAAGAAACGACTACAACCTCAACATCCCCCGCTACATCGACTCCTCCGAACCCGAAGACCTCCAAGACCTGCACGCCCACCTCCACGGCGGCATCCCTGACCGCGACCTCGACGCCCTGAGTGACTACTGGGACGCCTTCCCCCAGCTACGCGGTCACCTCTTCACCCCGAACCGTCCCGACTACAGCGACCTCGCCATCGACGTGAGCCAGGTCCAGCAGGCCATCCTCGACTCCACCGAGTTTCAGAAGTTCATCGACGAAGCCCGGACGCTGACCACCGACTGGTTCGCCGCGCACCGCGACACACTCGCCGCCATCGACGAAGACACCACACCGAACGACCTAATCGCCACCCTCGGCGATGACCTGCTGGCACGCTTCAAACCCATCCCACTGCTCGACGAATACGACATCTACGAACAGCTCATGACCTACTGGCACGGGGTCATGCACGACGACGTCTACCTGATCATCGCCGACGGCTGGCTCGCCGCCGCCCAACCCCGCCAGACCATCGAGGACAAGGACCGCAAACTCTCCGAAACCCCCGACCTAGTCGTCGGATCCGGGCGCAGCGCCACCAAATACAAGACGGACCTCATCCCGCCGACGTTGATCGTCGCCCGCTACTTCGCCGACGCACAAGCCAGAATCGACGAGTTCACTGCAGCCGCCGACGAGGCCACCCGCGCCGTCGAGGAATACCTTGAGGAACACGCCATCGAGGACGGACTGCTCGCCGACGCCATGGACGAAGACAAAATCTCCAAAGCCCTCGTCACAGCCCGCCTGAAGGCAATCAAGAAGATTGGTGATCCCGACGAGATCGAAGCACTGCAGCAGGCGATCGAGCTGTACAACACCGAAGCCGCCACCAAGAAAACCCTCAAGGACGCCCAGAACGACCTCGACCTCGCCACCCTCAAAAAGTACGGCGACCTGACCGAGAACGACATCAGGACACTCGTCCTCGACGACAAATGGCAGTCAACCGTCAAGCGCCGTGTCGCCGGTGAAGTGGAAGCACTCACGCTTGACCTGGTGGCCCGCATTCAACAACTTGGCGAACGCTACGCCGAGACCGCTGACGATCTCGATGCTGAACTCCGGAAGCTCGTTATCAAGGTCGCACGCCATCTCGCCGATATGGGGGTCGACTCGTGACTGCATCAGCGAGGTGGGAACCGCGGCGACTAGGCGAACTCGTCGCGCTAACGAGCGGGCAGAGTCCGTCTGCTTTCAAGTTCGGCACAGGGGGTACTCCGTACTACAAGGTCGATCAGCTGGGCCGGTCTCAGAAGTACCTCACGCGAACCTCAACCCCGTACTTTTCGGCAACCCTGCCGACCGTTCCTGCGGGAAGCGTCTTGATCGCGAAACGAGGCGGAGCGATCGCGCTAAATCGCGTCCGATTGCTCACCGAGCCAAGCTTCATGGATACGAATGTCATGGCTCTCACGCCCGGCGTCGAGATTGACTCGCAGTTCCTCTATTACTGGCTTGGTCATCGCGGGCTGTGGGATATTGCGGATGTAACGTCCGTTCCTCAGATCAACAACAAGCACATCATTCCGTTAGAGATCGAGCTGCCGACGATCGTCGAGCAACTCAGAATTGTCTCTGCCTTACGTGATGCTGACGATCTGATCTCCACCCTCGAACGTCTCATAGCCAAGAAGGAGGCGATCAAGCAGGGCATGATGCAGCAGCTCCTCACCGGCCGCACACGCCTGCCAGGGTTCGAGGACAAGTGGATAACCACAACCTTCGGACAGCTAGGTGTGATTCTCAAAGGCCGCGGCATTAAGCGCGACGATGTGCGTACCGTGGGCACACCCTGTATTCGGTACGGGGAGCTGTACACGGATTTCGTCGACTACACCGCATCGACCCGATCATTCGTCGGCCAAGAGGTAGCCAGTACTGCGCTACCGATTCGCTCGGGCGACTTGCTTTTTGCGGGCTCTGGTGAGACCCGCACAGAGATCGGCATCTGTGTTGCTTATATCGGGGATGGGCCAGCTGTTGCAGGCGGTGATATCTTGGTTCTCCGGGGAAATACGTTTAATTCTATCTACCTAGCAACTTTGGCGAATACGCCGGTTGTGACCAATCAAAAAGCTCGGGCAGGTCAGGGTGATGCGGTAGTTCACATAAATAGCCGTGCGCTGGCAGCGATCAGCGTCTCGCTCCCGCCGCGTCCTGAGCAGGATGCGATCGCCAAGGTTTTGGTTGATGCTGACCAGGAACTGCAATCGCTCCACGAACGACTACGAAAGGCCCGTGCTATCAAGACCGGGATGATGCAGCAGCTCTTGACCGGTCGTACGCGTTTGCCTGCGGAGTCCGAGGCGTGAGTGTCGGTAAGTCGGTGCGTTTGTTTCTGGCTGATGGCACGCCGGGGGGGTTATTGACGGCGGAGATCATGAATTGGACCGGTCATGTGGTGGCGGCTCCGCGGTCGGATCTCGCGGCGTTGTTGAAGCGCCCGGAGACCAGTCGCACGGGTATCTACATCCTGCTCGGGGATGACCCGGACAGCTTGGGTGGGCAGCTGGCGTACATCGGTGAGGGCGATGACGTCAGCGCACGGCTGTATCAGCACGCCCGCTCGGAGGATCAGCGGGGGAAGGATTTCTGGGACCGGGCGATCGTGTTGACCAGCAAGGACACGAACCTGACCAAGGCGCACGCCCGCTATCTGGAGAGCCGGTTTCTCACCCTCGCGGTGCAGGCCGGCCGGGCCCGGTTGACCAATGGCACAAATCCGCCGCCGATCGCGTTGCCCGAGGCGGATGTGTCGGACATGGAGTACTTCGTCGAACAGGCCAAGATCGTGCTGCCGGTGCTCGGGGTGAACATCTTCCGAGCGCCAACCACAGCTCCCGCCGTTGCGAATTTGGAGACCGTGGCCCGTCGGAGCGAGTCGCCGGTGTTCGAGATGACGCTGCGTAAGTTCGGGATTACCGCCCGGGCGCGGGAGGTCGACGGAGAGTTCACGGTGCTCGAAGGCTCCGGTGCGCGGCTGACCTGGACCGGGGCGGAGAGCCACAGCTACACGAGTTTGCGGTCAAAGTTGGAGCAGGACGGCACGCTGGTGTCCTCGCCGGACGGGTCGTCGATGCGGTTTGCCCGCAATCATGTGTTCGCTAGTCCGAGCGCGGCCGCGGCGATCGTCGCCGGTCGCAGCGCCAACGGCCGCAAGGAATGGGTGATCGAGGGACGTCGCACTTCTTACGGTGAGTGGGAAACCGAAGGCATCGATGCGGCCATGACACAAGGGGCATAGGGATGAGTGACGTCGGGCAGATCGAGCGCAAGACCCAGGACCGGGTGGTGGCGCTGTTCCGCGACCAGCTGGGTTACGAGTATCTCGGGAACTGGGCCACGCGTGCCGGTAACGCAAATATCGAAACCGCGTTGCTGACCGCCAGTTTGAAGGCCCGCGGGTACGACGCCCCGCTCATCAACCGGGCCCTCGATCAGCTCGGCAAGGCCGCAGCGGTCGGTGCCGGGCACGGCCTGTACGAGGCGAACCGTGAGGTGTACGGGCTGCTGCGCTACGGGGTGAAGGTGCGCCCCGGGTTCGGCGAGCAGACCGAGACGGTGTGGCTGATCGACTGGAAGAACCCGCACGCAAACCATTTCGCGATCGCCGAGGAAGTCACCGTCGCCGGGCAACACACCAAACGCCCCGACCTCGTGCTGTACGTCAACGGGCTGGCCCTGGCCACCCTGGAACTCAAACGCTCGAAGGTGGCGGTGTCGGAGGGAATCCGGCAGACCATCGGCAATCAGCGCCCGGAGTTCATCGGCTCGTTCTTCTCCACGGTGCAGTTCGTGTTCGCCGGCAACGACGTCGAAGGCCTGCGCTACGGGGTGCTCGACACCCCGGAAAAATACTGGCTGGAGTGGAAAGAACCCTCCGAGATCCCCGAACCCCTCGACCGCGGACTGGTGCAGCTGTGCCGCAGAGAGCGGCTGCTCGAGCTGATCCACGACTTCATCGTCTTCGACACCGGCGTGAAGAAGGCACCCCGACACAACCAGTACTTCGGGGTCAAGGCCGCCCAGGAACGGATCGCCCAGCGTGAGGGCGGCATCATCTGGCACACCCAGGGCTCGGGCAAGTCCTTGACGATGGTGTGGCTGGCGAAGTGGATCCGGGAGAACCAACCCGATGCGCGGGTGCTGCTGATCACCGACCGCACCGAACTCGACGAACAGATCGAACGAGTCTTCCAGGGCGTCAACGAGCAGGTCTACCGCACCACCAGCGGCGCGGATCTGATCGGCACCCTCAACACCAGCGAGCACTGGCTGATCTGTTCGCTGATCCACAAGTTCCGCGGCACCGACACCGGCAAGGACGCGGACGAGGAGGCCGCGGCGAAGTTCATCCAAGAACTGCGCGCCACCGTCCCGAACGATTTCAAGGCCAAGGGCAACATCTTCGTGTTCGTCGACGAGGCACACCGCACCCAATCGGGGGCGATGCACGAGGCGATGAAACAGCTGTTGCCGGGTGCGATGTTCATCGGGTTCACCGGCACCCCGCTGCTCAAGGCGGACAAGGCCACCAGCATCGAAACGTTCGGTACGTTCATCCACACCTACAAGTTCGACGAGGCCGTCACCGACGGGGTGGTGCTGGATCTGCGATACGAGGCCCGCCACATCGACCAGCAGCTGATCGCTCCCGCCCAGATCGATGCGTGGTTCGACGCGAAAACCAAGGGCATGACCGACCTGTCGAAGGCGGAGCTGAAGAAACGGTGGGGCACCCTGCAGAAGGTCCTCACCAGCAAGTCGAGGGCCGAGAAGATCGTCTCCGACATTCTGCTCGACATGGAAACCAAACCCCGCCTGATGGACGGGCGCGGCAACGCCATGCTGGTGGGCTCGAGCATCTACCAGGCCTGCAAGTTCTACGACATGTTCGTCGCCGCGGGGTTCAAAGGCAAATGTGCCATCGTCACCAGCTACACCCCCAACGCGAGCGATGTAGCGAAGGAAGACGCCGGGGTAGGGGATACCGAAAAACGCTTCCAGTACGACACCTACTGCCGGATGCTCGCCGACTTCTTCGGCGAACCCGTCGACACGGTGGCCACCCCGGCCAAGGTCGAGGCGTTCGAGCAGGCCGTCAAGCGCCAGTTCCGCGAAAATCCCGGGCAGATGCGGCTGCTGATCGTCGTCGACAAACTCTTGACCGGCTTCGATGCCCCGGCGGCGACATATCTGTACATCGACAAGAAGATGCGCGATCACGGTCTGTTCCAAGCGATCTGCCGCGTCAACCGGCTCGACGGGGACGACAAGGATTACGGCTACGTCGTCGACTACCAGGACCTGTTCAACTCCCTCGAATCGGCTATCACCGACTACACCTCCGGCGCCCTGGACGGCTACGAGAAAACCGACATCGACGGGCTGCTGTCGGACCGCATCGACAAAGCCCGCGAGAAGCTGGACGACGCGCTCGAGCGAGTTCGGGCCCTCATCGAGCCCGTCGCCCCGCCCAAGGGCACACTCCAGTACCAGCAGTACTTCTGTGCGCTCGAACCTGGAAACAGTGAGCAGCTCAAGGCGAATGAACCCAAACGCGTCGAGCTGTACAAGTCGATCGCCGCCGCGGTGCGGGCGTACGGCAACCTCGCCAACGAGATGACCGACGCCGGCTACACCTCGGCCGAAGCCGACACGATCCGGGGCGAGATTGCCCACTACGTCGATGTGCGGGCCGAGGTGAAACTCGGCGCCGGCGAGAACATCGACTTCAAGCAGTACGAGGCTGGGATGCGGTACCTGCTCGACACCTACATCCAAGCCGATGCCTCCCAGATCGTGGCGAACTTCGCCGACACCGGGCTGATCGAGCTCATCGTCCGCCACGGCGCCGGGGCCATCGACACCCTCCCCCCGGGGATCAAGAAGGACCCCGAGGCGGTGGCCGAGACGATCGTCAACAACATCCGGCAGGTGATCGTCGACGAACACGCCTTGAACCCGAAGTACTACGACTCCATGAGTACCCTGCTCGACGCGATCCTCGACGAACGCCGCCGCCAAGCCCTCGACTACCAGCAGTACCTGACCCAGCTGATCGACACTGCCAAGAAGATCGGCACCCAGGACTCCGGCACCACCTACCCCGAGTGGGCCGACAACGGCGCCCGCCGCGCCCTGGTCGACTTCGGATTCGACGATCCGGCCACACCGATCCAGATCGACACCGCGATCCTGACCAGCAAACCCCACGACTGGGTCGGCCACCCCATGAAGGAAAAAGTCGTCAAACGCGCCCTCCATAAGGTTCTGCCCCCGGACTTCGACCGGATGGACGAGCTGTTCGACCTGATCAAGGCCCGCGATGAGTACCACTAACGCCTACCTGAGCGTGCGCGGCATCGACGTCGACGTGGTCTACAAGGACATCAAACACCTCCACATAGGCGTCTACCCACCGTTGGGTCGGGTGCGGGTCGCCGCCCCCATGAGGCTCGACGACGACCAGGTGCGCCTGGCGGTGATCCAACGCCTGTCGTGGATCAAACACCAACGCGACAAACTCCGTGCCGCCGAACGGCAATCCGAACGCGAGATGGTCACCGGCGAATCCCACTACATCTGGGGGATACGGCGCCGCCTCACCGTCATCGAACGCCCCGGACGAGCGCACGTCGAGATCGACGGCGCCCGCCTGCTGCTCTACACACCTCCCGGCACCTCGGCCGACAAACGCCGCGAGTACCTCGACCACTGGTACCGCGAACAGCTACGTCAGGTGATCCCCGACCTGATCTCCAAGTGGGAGCGTGAGCTCGGGGTTAATGTGCCGCAGTGGACGATTCGGCGAATGAAGACCAAATGGGGCTCGTGCAACCGCGAAACCCGGCACCTGTGGTTCAACGTCGAACTCGCCAAGAAGCACCCCGACGGTCTGGAGTACATCACCGTGCACGAGATGATGCATTACTTCGAACGCCACCACGACGAACGCTTCACCGCCTTGATGGACCGGCACCTGCCGGACTGGCGGCACCGTCGCGGCCAGCTCAATGAAGCACCGCTCGGCCACGAATCGTGGGACTGATCTTGCGTTGGTGAACAGATGAGCACGAGGATAGGGAACAGAGCCGGTATACGAGCCTGGGTGCGCAGTCCTTTTTCGATCGTCAGTCCCAGGTTTCGAGGTCGCGTTTGATGAACTTCTCCCAGGGATCACCGTGTACAGCAGGGGGAACCTCGTTATAGAGCTGACGAGATATCGCCTGGCATACGAAGAGTGTGATCCCGTCCACCGTCAGTTTGAGTTGTTGCCAGCTCCTGGTTTGATCGGCTGCTTCGACGAAGGTCATGTTGCCACCGTCTGCGCGAACATGGGTCAGAACATTGCGGCGGTCCACGAAGTCGGACCAGTGACGGTGCAAGCGGGTATGAAGACTCGAGGGAGTAAGCAGAGACGATTCCGCCATCAGCTTGCCGATAGCTTTGCGTGGACCGTCCTCACCCCCAGCGAGTGCTTCGGCCAAGCCGGCGCTGCGGACATAGGTGGCGGATCCGACCAGTTCGGGAAACAGATCGAGATCACCCGGGAGAGAGGCCACATGTTCAACCAACCCTATGTACGCAGCGTGGACATCGGGATCGTCCAACGGATACGCCGGGACCACAGGAACCGAACCATCGACCGAACCCACGACCTTCCCGAGTGTCCACCCGACAACGATGGGAGACAGCGCTGGGGGCAATGATGGTGGAAGCCCGTCGAATTCCTCGGCAGCACGCCTTGCGACCGCCATGCGTAGCTCGCTGGACAGGTCATAGCTATGGCCGGTATGGCGCAGACCGGCGAGAAGCCAAGTAGCGACAATCGAGTGCTCGGCATCGAGAACGCTGTCACCGATAGTCTCCAGCGTGAGCCATCTCGTATCGGATCTCCACTTGGCGTCATATTCCTGTGCCATCAACGCAAGCCAGTCGATGTCGAAATCCTGCGATGCGAGACGCTCGATCAACGCGTCACGACGAACCTCATCGCGCAAAAGGAGCGAATACAGTTCGGCGAACACCAATGGGGAGAAACTGCAGTTCAGCACGGCCATAGGATTCGTTCCAACCGATCCGCAAGGGACTCTACGGGCGGAGGTTCGGGCATCGGTGACGTGAGCACCCAGGAAGGAATGGGCGTTCGACCGAGATCAGCCTTGCGCATCCTGGGTATCACCGCTCCCGACAGAAGTATCTGACGTAGTCGGAACCCCTCTGTACTTCGGAGGAACTGCGCCAGTGCGGTACCGAGGGACGGATCGTGAAGACGAAGAGCGTAAACATTCTCATGCACTGCCGCCGACTCGGAGGCGACGAGTGCATGAGCACGCTCGCCGACAACGGGAACAAGGACGTCGCCAGCTGCAGCGACGACCAGCTTGTCATCGTCGGAAGGAACCCAACGTGTCGGTGCGCCTCCGTGAAGGACAGCAATGTCGATGACGGGCAGATAGCCGTCTCGTGGAACCTCGCTTGCCGCCTTCAGTGAGGTCTTGCCCTGGACGATCTCGTGACAGAGAGTCTCCAGGGGCACGCCACGATTGAGAACGTCAGAATCCCGTAGCGTCGTTTCGAACCTCCAGTCCGTACCGCGCAAGTCGGCAATCCGCCACCACGTGGCAGGTTCTTCGTCAGCAGCCATCGTGGTTGCTTCGAGCTCGGCCAGCTGCGGCTGCATTTCGTGCTGCACGGAGAGAGGGGGTAGTGGTACTTCGAGTGCTTCGATGTCGGTTCGGTTCAACCGAGGAATTGATCCTCCGGCCGCCATTGCACCTCGAAGTTTTTGCCCGGAACGGCTATTGAGGGCGCCCCACAGCCACAGAGAGCTGAGGTTGGAATCAGGACGTAATGCCACGAAGTCCGCCGAGACGGCTGCGCCCCGGAGGGGATCTTCGATCCGGAGCACCGGAACCCGGGGGGAACGAGCGATAAGGATATCTCCAGGTTGGAGACTTCCTCCGACGAGGTGGGCTGTGCCCTGATAGCGCCGGCTCCGGCGGCGTATGTTCCCTCGAGTTGGGTCCAGGTTAACGGGTGTGATGACTTCGGCACCGATCGTGACCAGTGCCTCCGGGCTGATCAGCGTAGTGATGTCGCGCAGCGGGACCAGGGGATGAGAGGTAGGCCAGCGAAACGAGGCCGCGAGGAGCTGCGCGGGATCCCAAGTGCCGTGTCGACGCAGATCAGTTGTGAGGGACATGGTCATGGTCAAGCCCCGGCCGCCGAACCGTCCAGATGCGACAGAGCCGCCTCGAGAGCAGCCCCGCCAGGACTCAGTTGCGCCATCCAGTCCTCACCGAGCTGCGCGACGAACGAGTCGCCTGGTGCATCCTTGTCGATAACCAGCAACGTCGAGCGAAGGCTGGTTCCCGCAAAGCTGACTGACGGAAGTCCGATCACGGCAGCAACACGATATGTAGTCGCCAGGAACTGGCGGTAGTTCGCCGAGCTGGTGTTGTAGGTGAAAGACGCCGGAACATGAAGCACTGCCCGACCATCAGGACGAAGTGCTCGAACGCACGCATCGATTGCAGCGGCAACGACGTCCTTGGTTGAACTTCCGTCCGAGAGTCGGTGGGGTGTGGTCATCCGTACGCCGATGGGCGGCGCCGAGACCATGAGGTTGCACTCCGGAAGCGGCTGGCTGAAGGAGTCACACTGCTCGATGCGCGCGTACATCGGGGCAGTCCGGCCGATTTGCTCGGCAATGTCGGCAAGTCGTTCGTCCCACTCATGTCCGAGGAACTCCGCCGCGCGGTTGTGCATCTTCGCGCGGTCGAGCGTTTCCCATAGGAACGATCCGGTGCCACAGAACGGATCCAGGACAACGCCCTCGATGCGGTTGCCAGCCAGCTCGGCTACAGCACGGGCGATGGCCGGTTCCGATGTGAAATAGGAGCCTTTGTCTGAGCGTGTCGCCCAACGCACCAGTGCATCGCGACGTGCTTGCCACAGGACATCCGGATCTACGGGAACAAAACCCACACCGGGCACGTCGATGCCGGGCATCAATGTCTCAGCGAACACATCGGTTACCGGAAGTGCATGCTTGTCACGACCACCTGCGCGAGCGTGAGCCTGCTCGTCGTAGGCCAGCCGATCGAGAACAAGCGAAGTTGCGAGCTCCCGATCAGACAGGAAAGCGCCCGTACCGTGCTCCGGCGGGGTCGGCGCATCCACCGGTTCGAGATGGCGCAGACCCTGGTCGGCCTTGTACCACTGGCCGTTGAGGACGGCGTAGTGATCAACAGTGCCCAGCAGATCACGCGCCCGGATGAGCTGTTGAAGGACCAATATCTGGGGGGTCTTGGCGCCGTTCTTGACTTCGACGACAGCCCAAGGAACGAGAGAGCCTTCCGCATCATTTGCCCATGCAATGGCGTCGGCTCGTAGAGATTTATCGCCTCCGATCGGAGAGTCGATCTGCACGAGACGGTAACCCGCTGCAGTCAGCCGATTCCGAATATCGTGCGTTGAAGATGCCTCTGTCGGCAATCTCTTCCTCCGTTCAGGTGTAGCGAGCCGGAAAATATATCACGGCTACCTGATCGCCACCATTCGCCATTGCATACGTCGCAGAGATGCGTTGCCAGTGTGGGGATCGTGTCGGTTCCGGTGAAAATTGAGCATCTCGAGACCCATCCGGAGTTGATGGCCGATAAGTGCCTGGCCCGCTGGTTCCGTGCCACCGTCGAGGTGCGCGCCGCTCTGACGTGAGCATCGTCGGTGCGGCTATCGATCTCGGTTCGGCTGCAATGGGGCTGGTGTCTGCTTGACTGGCCGGATGCGAAGCTACGACGACTTCACCTGGGCCAGCGCGGAACGGCTGAGCGAACTGGCCGCAGCGTCGACGCCGTGGGCGTACTACCTGCACACCCAGGTGTGGTTCGACGCCGGACAGCGCAGCGGCACCGTGCGCCCGGTGACCACGGGTGCCGGAGATGATCTGCCGCCGTGGGGGCCGCTGCATGTGGTGACCGCGATCCAGCCCGATTCCGATCCGAGCGGCGCGGACAGCGCCGCCCGCATGGAGGTGCTCGATCGGGAACTCGCGGAGCGGGGCCTTCGATCCATGCTGGCGGTGGGGTCGAGCTTCGACGGGGACCACAGCGAGGACAGTCGCGCGGTGTTCGGACTCGACGACGCCGGCGCTCGAGCTCTGGGGTTGCGGTTCGGGCAGGTCGCGGTGTTCTCGTGGAGCGGACCGAGGTGGTCGCTGCTGGCGTGCGCCACCGAGCGACGTACCGACCGTGCCTGGCGTTGGTGTCGGGGAGCCTGACCCGCTCAAGCTTGCCTGGGCCGGTGAGCGAGCCACATCGTTGAGCGTCGGACCCGGCGCCGGTGATCACGCCGACCGGAACCTCGGGACATTCGGTTACAGGAATTTGTCGGATACGACCGATATTCTACGGATCTGGTTTTGCAGTGCCTGGTCGGTGCCTTCGGCGCCGGCATCCGATGTCCTAGTTGATCGCCGAAGGATGGTCGATGACCGCTCGCCCCGGCCCGCAGCCGCCCCGGGCCCGTACGGACGGCGCCACGTACATGGACCGCCACCGGGCCCTTCAGTTGCTACGGGAATTCGAGGGCGACCCCCACCCGTTTCCCGCCGACGCCGTCGAGGACCATGTCCTCCACCCCGCACTCGAGGAGGGACTACAGGCAGTTCGGTCAATACGGGCACATGGCGTTCGAGTCGACGTCGGCGAGGGCACACGCGCCACGCGGCACATGCGGACCTCGTCCGCGGTGCTGCTCGCGGCCTATCTTCACCTCGCGCACCAGGATCGGGAACTGGCCCGATACCTGTATGCGCGGCTCGGGACGCATGTCGGAGACACTGCCGCCGACCGGGTCTCGGAATTCGGCGTGTACGTCCTGATCGCCTGTATCGCCGCCGACCGCGCCCGCGCAGCCCTCGCCGACGCGCGTGCCGAGACACCGGGGGCTCCTGGGTCCGGGCCGGCGACCGCACAACGCTCGCCTGCCGATGCGGACGGTGCCGAGACCGGTGAAACGACGCCGATCGTGCCGGCCGACGGCCCGTGGGGAGCGGTGATCGACGCCGTGCCGGTGGCGGACGGAATCGTGGAGATCACCGCCGCGCATGAGCGCGGACTGCTGGTTTCCCCGGAGAAGATCGTGGCGATGCCGGACCAGTTGTGCCCGAACGGCATCCTGCACGGCGGGTGGGCCTGGATCCCGGAAGCACAGGCCGATCTGGTGCGGCTGGCTCACGCCGATGACCTGGGTCTGGTGGGGGAGCGGTTCGATCGCATCGAACTGCACGTGGCACGCATGCGGCCGCAGGCCTGGGCCCAGTGGACGACCACCACCGACGCCTGGCGCCCGGGCACGGTGCCGTACCACGTCACCTTCTGCGCCCGTCAAGATCTGCGGACGATGATGATGTGGCTGTCGCCGAACGCCGATCGCGCCGAAGCCACCGACCGACTCGTCGAATGCGGATTGAACAGCCGGCAACTGGCCGGACAAGTGTGGCTCCACCCCGACTCGCAGGCATTTGCCGGCCAACCGGCGACGTGGCCGGACTCCACCCTCAGCAAGATTCGGCAATGGGCCGATGAACTCCACCGCGACGAGCAGACCGGGCGGGATCCGTCGCTCGCGCGCTTGGCGCTGCACGGCTGGAAGCGGTACGCCCATCACCTGGGCGTACCCCCGGACACGATCGCCGCCGCGGGAAAGGTCACGACCCGGCCTGTGAAGAAGTCCACCGACGCAAGGGGCATCCAGCGATGAGCACTGACGGACCGGACCACATCCTCGTCGCAGGATCGAAGATTGCGGCCGATCCCGAGGAGGCCGCGGCGACACTCACCGAAGCCCTAGAGCAGATCGCAGCGCACCACGAGCAGATCGCCGACGACACCGGCGCCCCACCCGAACCCAGCGCCTGGGTGCGCTCGCGACAGATGCAACGTACCTACCAACGAGAACTGCAGGCACTGAAGGCCCGGCGGGTACCGAAGGCCGAACGCAAGGCCGCAGCGATCGCCGAAGCCACCACGAACGACAATCTCCGCCAACGCGCACAAGCCCGCACCCACAAACTCGGCGACTACCTCGAACACGCCCAAGACTGTGCGAGGGAAGCCGAAGAGCGACTGGAGGACCTCGACAACGTGTCGGCTGCACTCGAGGCCCTCACCCGAGCCCGCCAGGCACTCGAACACGCCCTGCACATCATCGACATCAACCAGCAGGCCCTGGCCTCCTTGGGCAAGCGGTGATGCCGACGGACACGGTCGGACTTCCAGGACCACAACGACAGAACAGGAGCGATGAATGCCTCTTCCGGCCATCGACGTGCACTATCTCGGCACCGTATATTCCCCGTTCAGTGGTCAGGCAGCCGACACCGAGGACGGAGCGAACACCGGTGACCCGACCTTGCTGTTCATCTATTACGGGCAGGGGGTCTGTCAGGTAATCGGTGGATCCGGTTCTGGCGCATCGGTTTAGTTCTCACTCGGGGTGATCCGACCCTCGAACGTGATAGCGAACGCGTTCAACGCCGGCTTCCACCTCATCGCCCATCGTGCTCTTCCCTTCCCGGTCGGGTCCAGCGCCCGGGTCGCCAAATACAGACACTTCAACGCGGCTTGCTCATTGGGGAAATGTCCGCGGGCCCGGGTCGCCCGGCGGTATCGCGCGTTGATGCTCTCGATCGCGTTGGTGCTGCAGATGACGCGTCTGATCTCGGGGTCGTAATCGAGGAACGGCACGAATTCGCTCCAGGCGCTGCGCCACAGCCGGATGATCGCCGGGTAGCGCGGGCCCCATTTGACGGCGAACTCGTCGAACCGCTCGCCGGCCGCGGCCTCGTTGGCTGCGGTATAGATCGGCCGCAGATCCCGGCTCATCTCATCCCAGTACCTACGTGACGCATAGCGGAAGGTGTTGCGCAGCAAATGGATCACACACGTCTGGACGATCGCGCGGTCCCACACCGTAGTGATGGCCTCGGGTAGGCCCTTGAGTCCGTCACACACCACGATGCACACGTCACCGGTCCCGCGATTCTTGATCTCGGTCAGGACGGCGAGCCAGAACTTTGCACCCTCGCCGCCGTCACCGGCCCACAACCCCAGGATGTCGCGATGCCCGTCTACGGTCACGCCGATCGCGACGTAGACGGGCCGATTGGTGACCTGCCCGTCGCGAATTTTGACGTGGATCGCGTCGATGAACAGCACCGGATATACCGGATCGAGCGGCCGGACGGACCACTCCGTCATTTCGGCGAGCACCTTGTCGGTGATCTTGCTGATCGTCTCCTTCGACACCGTGGCGCCGTAGACGTCGTCGAAGTGGGCGGCGATCTCACCGGTGGTCAGACCCTTCGCCGACAGCGACAAGATGATCTCGTCGACCCCGGTCAGGCGTCGCTGACGTTTCTTGACGATCTGCGGATCGAACGAGGCATCGGTGTCTCGCGGAACCTGGATCTGCACCGGGCCGATCTCGGTCAGGACGGTCTTGGTGCGCCGACCGTTGCGGGAATTCCCACTGTTACGTCCTTCTACCTGGTGTTTCTCGTAGCCGAGGTGCTCATCCATCTCCGCTTCGAGGGCGGTTTCGAGCACGGTGGCGGTGAGTTGGTTGAGCAGTCCGTTCGGGCCGACCAGCTCGACGCCGTCGGCTTTGGACTGGGCGAGCAGTTGCTGCGCCAGCTGTTGGGGATCGATCTTCTGCTGATCCATGGGATCGAGTGTTTCGGTCATGATGGTGCCTTCTCGCCAAGCAAGCTCGGCGTGTCGGCCAAAACCAGATCAACCGTTATCCCGACAGTCCCCGGGCAGGCCGCTATCTGGGACTACATCAGTCCTCGGGTAGCGGCACAGGTGCCGGAAAATGTAGGGGACGCAGAAGATCTCGACCCGAAGGAACTCGCGGCGCTCCTCGGCATCGACGGTGGGATCGTCCTGGTCGTCGATACCGACTGGAACGGCGTCAACTACTACGGATTCGCCCCGGTCGACGACGAATGAACCCACGGGCAGAAATCATCCCCGCCGCAAGGGGTACGGCGGGGATGTCGAATCCATTGTGACAGGACCGTTCGCATCCGTCGACGATCGGCCTTCGTCCGTCCGGCAACAGGTGACCACACCACCGCACCCTCCTCTCGGAGGGGCGATGCTCGAGATTCGAGCAACGCACATCACCCTCGGATAGTCGAGGCCGAAACCGGGTGCGAGTCGTATCCGGGAGTGTTCGTCGCCGAAGGTCACCGTGGTGCGCAGCCGGTACGGACCTACGGGCCTCGCCTCGCGGCCCTGCCCGAGGGGCACAGCCGGACGCTTTACGGTGCCGGCACACTCCGCCGGGCCGACCGCGCCCAAGGCGCCGACCTCATGAGCACGTCGCGATGCACCGGGAGCTTCCCGCGATCGACGACCACTGAAGTGAGCGTGCCGCTCCATGTGCGGAGCGACGATCGAGTGAGCCCCCACGACGTCGCACCGTTGCGCGCCGACAGTCCTGAGCAGGCGAACATCACCGGCCAGCAGACGGCAAAGGTGCGTGAGCACCTCGGAGAACGAGTGCAACGAAACCCTTCGGGACACCGATGTTCACGAGGGGACGTCATCGAGCGGGTATGCCCCCGGGGGGGAGAGAAGCGGACGACTCGTAGCTCCTGTCCCACACCGCCCCGAGTCGCCCACCACCACCACCGGAACGTCCAGAACTCGAGCAGCGGGGACCGGTCCCTGCTTGGAGGTATCGCGATGTCGGAGAACATGGGATCGGGCACCGGGCGGACACCGAGGCTTGAGCGCGCCCTCGGTGACGCCGCCGACGAGATGTCGGTGGCCATCGGGCTGCCCGAGACGATCGAGCCGGGGGAGTTCGCCTTTACGTTCATGGTCGATCTCGGGGACGGTGACGCTGTTGCGCACGAGATCACCGTCGACTGGGACGGGGGTTGGACAGCAACGTGGAGGGAGGACATTTCCGGCGACGAAGCTGTCTCTCCCGGTTCGAGTGCCCCCGCGTTCGGTTGGGTCTCGTGGCGTAACGGCACGGACCTGCTGGTGGCCTATACCTGGCCTGAACTCGACCTCGACGGCTGGGCGCACATTCCCGGTGGTGCCCCCGGAAGCGATTTGACCGATGAGGAGGCAGAAGACGCGCCCTATGATTCCCAGTTCTGGGTCGAGCTCGCCCGACGGATCGCGAACGTACTGCACGGCAACACAATCGTCGGTCAAACCGGGCAGACGTTCCAGTAAGCCTGGCCGGGGTGCTGCCTCCGCATGGGGTAGGTGAGTACCCGTACAGCTCCCCGATGCAGCGGTAGGTTCGGAACAACCGATCGCGGCATCGGTGCCGACGAGGTCGATTACGGTGCATCCATGTCCGTACCTGCCGAGCTGTCACCGCTGATCGACGCTGTCCGCACCCTCGATCTGCAACCGCGCCAGTGGCAGTGGGCAAGTCTGAGCCTGTGCGTGGTCGATGCGGTCTACAGCATCGGCGCCCACTACGACCGCCACGTGCTGCCGGTCGTACACCGGGTCGCTGCCGGGATCGACACCCCCTCCGTACGGCCACCGGCCACCGACCTGACCGATCCGTTGCCGCTCGACGTGTTTCTCGATCGCTTCGATACCGTCGACGCTCTGGTGCAGGTGACGAACAACCGGCAGCGCACCTCACCGCGCGGGGGCATCCTCAAGGCCGAGGCGGTGCTGCAGTACGCGTCGATCCTTCACGAGCACGGGATCCGGACCATGCACGACGCCCGCGCCCTACCCGATGACGCGCAGCGGCTCGAAACGGTGGAAACCCAGTTGCGAACCGTGCCCGGTGATGGCGGCTTCGGGGTACGCCGCGGTTATCTGTGGATGCTGATCGGTGACGAGGACACCATCAAACCCGATCGCATGGTGCTGCGGTGGCTGGCCCACCACGGCGCCGAGGTGGACGCCGCCACCGCTCGTACCCTGCTCTCCGAGCTCGCTACCGAGGTCAGTGGCGTGCTCGGCCGACGGGTCACCGCGTGGGAGATCGACCATGCCATCTGGGCGTCGGCGCGGGCAGTGCGTACCGAAATGCAGCCGGATCAGAACGAACACGGCCCGGAGGCGACCGGGATGGTGCCGGATGCCCGAGGGCTGGAAGCGGTGGCCGAGCTCACCGAGATCCGGGACCGCCTCGAGACGGTCCTGGCCACGATCCGTGAGCAGTCTTCTCGGCGCGTCGTGCTCGATCTCGACGACCCGGAGGAACCGGACCTGTATTTCGTGCTGACCACCGCGTTGCGGGACTGGGCCGATGATCTCCGCCACCGGCTACAGGACAAGCCCGACGAGCCGAACCGGGCGGATTTCCTGCGGTGGGCCGAGACCGCGGAACGGCTCCACGACCGCATCGACAAGACGTTGTAAGAACTCTCGGTGCCGACCGGATAATGCTGCGTGTGCAAGGGCCCCGTCGACACAGGGGCACCGACAGCGAGGAAAGAAGAAGGATCGGGTGTGTTCGGTCGCCTCTCGGCGAAAGGCGCAGCACGGCTCCAGCCGAACGGAACTCCGTGAAGGCAAAGGGTTGAGCCCGGGGGACACGAAAACGCACCCGATCCGGCCGGTGCAACGCGACCGTGCCTCAGGCTATTCCCGACCGGGATTTGTCGTGGGCCTGACCGCGTGATCCGCGCCAGCGGCTGGATCCGGGCCTTCACGAAGCCGCGTCGGCACGGATGCGTGCAGTGCGTGCGCTGCGTGCACGCATCGCGAGCCATGCATGCACCGTGGGTCGCGGACAGCGTGCGAGATCCAGGTTCCTCACAAACCAGGAATGCCGGGGTTACAGCTCCAGGTCGGGGCCGGCGTGGGGACTGTGGTCGGGTGGCTCCGGCTGGGGCGGGGTCGTACTGCCGCCGGGGATGCCGGGCTTCGGGCGGCGCGGGTGACCGGACACGGCGGCGCGCAGAGCGGAGAGCAACGCTTCCTGACTGCTGGAATCAGGAGCGATCTGCTGCGCGGTGCCGGTATCGGCAGGTGGCCGGGTCGCGCGTGGGTCGGCAACGTAGCGGCGAATGAGGCCGGACAGACGCGCCGGGGCGATGGTCAGCCCGTCGATGCGCTGGCTGCGGTCGAGCATGGCCACGAGCTCGTGCAGTGCCTGTGCTGCGTCCTTGCGGGCGCCGGTGCGGGCGGTGTGCAGTTTCCAGTCGGGGAACTGGTCTCGGTGTTCATGGGTGATCGACAACAGGGTGCACAGGTCGGCGACATCCTTGGCGGCGAGGCGGCTGCGCCAGGCGAGCGCCTTGAGCACCACCGCCTGCTCGACGCCGGGCACCGGCACCTCGAAACGCACGGTCTCGCTGGTCGTCAACCGTGCTCGCACCCGAACCCGAATCGGGTCGGAGGCAAGCGCGAGGGTCAGGCCGGGGATGGCGTCGAAGCCGCGCCCGGCGTATTCGATGCGTTCGATCCGGCGACCACCGGTGCCGGGAACCAGCAGATCAACCGACAGGGGAGTGTCGTCGCCGGAGGGTGCCTCGTAGTGGTTGCCGGTCACCAGCCGATAGCCGCGGGCGAGCAGCGCGGTGTGGAAGGTGGCGTCGGCTGCGGCGACAGGGTCCATGCCGGCATCGGCGTCGGCGGTGACCCGGGCAGCGGTGTCGGTGGGGTAGAGGCGACCGAGCAGGTGCACCATGTGCCCGCCGACGACCCGATAGTTGGCCCCGGCCGCAGCGGCGGCGAGATCGGCCAACGCCCGCAGGCCGCGGTCGGCGGCATTCGACGCGGCGAGGATCTCCACCTCGGCCATATCAGTCACAGAGCAGCCTTCTGTCGGATCGTGGCAAGGACATGGTCGGCGGCTTCGGCGGCGTCGGGGCCGCCGGTGCGCAGCACATCGCCCGCAGTGATCAGCGGATCGGCCAACCGTACTGGCTCGCTGATCTCCGCGGTGCGCCACAGGGTCGGATCGGCCGGGACCTGCACGGCCAGGGTGTGTTCGGCCGCGGTGGCCGGACTGAAGCCGGCGGCGGCGAGGTCCACGAACCGATCGGTGTAGAGCATCGCCCGGGTCGGCAGCCGCCACGGGGCGTAGACATCGGCCGCGGCATCGCCGCTGACCAACACCGAAATCTGCTGCTGGGTGCAGAAGTCGACCGCGGCGGTGGCCTGGGTGATGACCGGATCCAGGCCGTACCAGTAGGTCACGGCGCCACCGGGACCGGGATAGCCGGCCAGATAGTCCGCGAGCAACTCCTCGGGGGATGCGGCGAACCAGCCGTGCTCGGTGCGCCGCACCGCCTGTAGCTGTTTGAGGGCGAGTGAGACCGCCTGCTGGGAGACCTCCAGTGTCTCGGCGAGCCGGTGCTGGGTTTGCGCCCTATCCGAGAGCAGCAGGACCCGGGCCAGAGCCCAGCGCACCCAGGGTTTGCGGCCCCGGGCAGCAGATGCGGCAGGGGATGTAGGGGTTGCGGCATCGGTCACGTCGTAGCGCACGCCGGCGAAGACGAGCAGGTCCTCGTCCACGGCGATCACATCGGCCTCGCCGTTTGTCGCGAGCGTCCGCAGATGCGCCGTGGCGCGAGCGGTCACCACGAGCACACGTCGGACCGGATCCGGTTCGGCGAGCAGCCGGGCGAGAACCGTGGGAGTGGGTGGCCGTCGGGATACCCGCACCCGGGTCGGCAATTCCCGGCCGTCGGGCAGGCTCAGGTCCCAGGCGTCGAGGGAACCGGAGACAAGGCGGATACCGGCACGACGCAGCAGGGCGATCGCGCCGGACAGAACCTGTGATGCCTCCATTGTGTTCACCCCTCGATGTTTACAAGCTTAGATAAGAAACTCTACTTTATCTTGTATCTACTGGTAAATGGGCCTGATGGACGAGCCGGTATGTGATGGGAACTACCAATTGGCTCTGTGTCGCTGTGACCGGCACCGGGCGGTGAGACGTTGGCGCGACGCGGCACCGCTAGCTCTCCGCGACGTTGGGCGACCCGGGATCCCGGCGAGAGTGGCGACTCGCACCCGCCCACGAGCTTGCTGCGATGTCGACGGGACGTTTCCGGGCAGGACGGCGCCGACTTGTTATTGCCACCTCGCGCAGTTCTCTGGCCGATATGTCATGGATAACCCCGATTATCCATGAAACGTGGAAGGAGTGATGGTGGCCGGTGGACCGTAGAAGCACTCCTGAGACGTGATTCCATCCGCGCTGCCCAACGCGCTGTCGGGCACGACGATGTCGCACGCGCGCGGATCGCCACCAGCAAGCGTGGCGTTGCTGCATCGGACGCGGCGCTCGCGGGTCGTTGCGACCCGGTGTCGGCCGGTACGCAGCGATCGGGACCAGTGGCTCGATCCGCCCGTCGGTGACGGCTCCGCGGAGTCACGAACGAGACTGAGGCCCGGATCGACTTCCCGAATGTGGCGCGCCGAGAATCGACGCACGAGCGGGAAGATCGGTCATCACATGCAACGTCCGAAAGTAGCTAGTTAACATAACGAAGGTTATCGGCACTGCGTTGACCTGCGTTTATGCGGAAAACCAAGAAATTCTGCCAACGGTGCGGCAGTCTCCATCCGCGACGAGAGCCGGTAAGGCCACGCTAGGTATGCCCGATCCGAGTGATATGTGAGCGTCTTGAGACGTCACCTGGTATTAAGGACGGACGCTCAGGTGAACCTCCGCAACGTCTCATGGTGCCGACGTTGTCCCAGAGCGTCATCGTCCCGACAGGGATTTCACATAGGTAGCGGAAAATTTCCGCAAGTGCGGCGTGTCTGGAGTGACAAAACGAGACAAGCTGACATGATCTGCGGCATGTCCGAATGTGTCCGTCGCCGCCGAGTGGGGCGCCCAGCGCTGCCCTACACGCCCGTGCAGATGAATCTCCGCGTGCACCCCAGCGTGCGCCGGTTCCTGCACGCCGAAGCGGAACGCCGAGGGCTCAACGCCAACACGTTGCTGATGGAGATCGTTGCGGACGCGATGGGAACGACAGTTGCTGACCTGACTGCCGCAGAGGCACAGGAAGAGGAGGGCACCCAGATCCAACGCAGCGCCTGATCGAGTAGATCGGCTCATACAAAAACGAAACCCCCGGCGTGCCGGCCAGGGGCTTCGAAATAAGTCACGTAGAGGAGAAGCGCCAACTTCTCGTTCCTCTACCTCCCCGAAGGGACACTCTTGCCTGAGTGGTCTCAGGGTAACCCACACCCTGAAAAAGGTTCAATCAAATCACCGCGTGTCGCGAGCGATTTCAGGACAGTCACCAAATGCCGTCCGCCCCAAACGCCGCAAACAAGTGATCTGCGTCTCGTACAACACCTGTTCGAGGTGTGTACTCGTACATGGTCACCGCGATCTCGCCTGCGTCTCGATCCGCAGAAGACGCACAACTACCTAGCTACATCCTCAATTCCTGCCTCGGCGCCGAGCGTCCCTTGGGCAACACATCTTGCTGATAAGCAGGGTCGGTTCCGACTATTAGCCTTCGACTTCGACAGCAGTCGCCATGGGCCGGACGTAGCTACTACCGATGCTGACCGACTCTGCTCTGTTCTCGACCAGCTAGGTGTCCCCCATTTACGCACTACATCGGGTCCCTCGGGTGGGCAGCATGTATGGCTGCGATTCGCACAACAGGGCGCAGCCGCAGATCCAGTGCGCCAGCTCGCCCACGCCCTGCGCCAGCACTATCCGAGCCTGGATCCATCTGCGCTCAACAACCCTGCAACGGGGGCGGTACGACCGCCTGGATCCCCTCATCGCCACGGGGGCCGCTCACTCCCCCACCTACGCGGCCTAGCTCTGGACGACGCGTTGGCGCGCATGACCGTAGGGGCACCCCCGGACGTGGTGCAGTGGCTCCTGGCACGACACCCACATGCTCACCAACCCGAACACAAACACCGCCGCGCTGTCCGGATCATCGAAGACCCGGCCGGGCCCCGTCTGGACCGCCCCCGACGACACCTGACAGCCCGCACTCAGTCATTGCTCGCCACCGATCCCCCACCAGGGAGCGATAGATCAGCTCTCGCCCACAGCATCCTGCTCGGTATGGCTACCGCCGGCCAGACCTTTTCCGATGTCCAAGCAGTGCTCGCATCAGCTCCCGGGCTCATCCGTCTACGTGAAGATCGGGACCGAGGGCGGGACGACACTGCTCGGCAATGGCGACGTGCCGTCGAGACAGCCGCCCAGTTCGCCCCTGTAGTGCTCGATAAGCACGAATCGATCGATGACGAGCTCATCCAGATCGAAGCTGCAGTGACAGCAGATCTCGCCCGCTGGGCACGTCCCGGCGGGGCAAGCGACGAACGCATCCTCCACGCGCTGATCGTTCTCGCTCGCTCGGCACGCACGCGCACATTGGACATCGATGTGCGCAGGCTCTCCGAGGCAGCCGGTATCGACGCGTCCACGGTCTCGCGTCGGCTCCGCGTACTAGCTGCAGAAGGCTGGGTCACGCGCACACGTCCTGGAGTTGGTACCCGTTCAGCCACCTGGAAACTTAATCTTCCCTCTTCCGCTGCAACACAAGGGGAACCCGCCCCCGGCTCTACTCCTGGCCTCTCCTCGACTCTGCTCGCCCACCACACCCACGATGTCTGGCTCAACTATTCAGGTCTCGGTGCGGTAGCAGCTCGTATCCACTGGGTAGTGCAAAGATTCTGGAAAACCATTAGTTCCGCTCACGGCAGAAAATCTCTTACAACGTTAGTCTCTGAGCTTACTGGCTACACAACAAAGACAGTCGCGAAGACTCTTCGCACACTGCACAAGTGGCGACTCCTACCACCTCTTCCGACTTCGTCGATCGAGAACCGTATGAACGACGTGGCATCGACCCTTGGCGTGCGAGGAGCTACAGCCCGCAAGGCATACCGTCACTTGGTAGATCGGGAGCTACATCGTTGGTGGCTTGAGGAACTCGAATGGAGGACTCGACGCGGAAAGAAACGGGGCGTCCCTGCCACTACGCCCAACAACCTCACCCTCCCAATCGAGGCAAGCGCACGTATGAGGTACGGACGATTCCCTACAACCTCGAGGGGCGGTGCTGATTATCGCTCAGCACGAGCGATAATTGTCGAATTGCTCACTGAGGCAATAAGTCCGCAAGCTGCCTAAGGAGCGATTTGTCGCTGGAGAACGGGTCGGGCTCCCCTATGTCCTAACTGCTCGCCAAAATCGCCCGAAGTCCGGTGCAGTTGAGTGGACCGTCTGCCGTGACCGGTAGGCAAACATGGAAGAGCTGTCATGCCCGCGCCGCCGAAAACGCGCCGGGCTTGCCACCGGAGGCGACTGCTGGTTCCTTCCACGAAGCAGCGCCGAGACTGTGGGACTCGTGAGGAGAGCCTTTCCTCTATCTGGCGTTAAGCCTCGGTGAGTCTTATCAGCAATATTGTTGAGTGAACTACAGTGGGGGGGTGATCGGATATGCCCGAGTGGGTGATGCAGAGGACCAGGACGAGCAGCGCGGACAGCTCCTCAGCCTCGGGGTACGACCGGATCGCGTCCGATTCGACGCAGGGCTGCAAGGCACCCGCCACCGCCTGCCGAACCGTGACGCACTGCTCGACGAGCTGACGTCCGGCGACACCGTGGTCGTCACCGGACTCGAACGGCTTGCTCGTTCCGCCGCCGAACTCGGAGAGATCACCACCGTGATCCGCGACCGGAAGGCCCGTTTGCGTGTCGGCGGCACTGTCTATGACCCCGCAACCGAGGCCGGCCGAACCGCATTCGAACTGTTCAGCAGGGTCTTCCCCGACTTCGAGGCCGGCATCTACGAACTGCGCCTGACCGGACCACGCAAACAAGCCAAGGCCGCAGGACGATACCCAGGCGGGCAGCCAAAACTCACCGCCGAACAACGACGCCAACTCTACGAGCTGTACATGTCCGGCAGCGAGACGGTCGCTCAGCTGCAAAAACGCTTCGGCCTCAGCCGATCCGGGGTCTACATGCAGATCCAACGTGAACGCGAGACTCAAACTCACCAGGCATCTTCGTAGTGTGTGCGTGGCTCAGTTGGCCGCGATCGCTGTTCGCCGCGAGGCTTAGCGATACCAGCGTGGTACCGGCCACGGTGGACCCGATGATCCTGGTTCCCAACGGCTTTGAGGGCTTATTTCCTGCATATACACGCGATCCAGCTCAGCATCGCTGAGTAGAGCAGCAGCTTCATCATCGAGCTGCTGCTGACGTCGAGGAGGAACGGTAATCGCGCAAGCGATTGCATCACCGGGACGCTCGAATGTTCCTAGGTCGGCCCCAGCCACCACTTCGACGTTGATGCTCTCGGTCTCGGAGCGACTCAATCGGTAAGGGCCGCGGTGAGAAAACCCGGGGCGCAACATTACTAGCACGTGAAAAGGATCTACCGGGTAGAGCACTGCTGCACTTTCGGCTCCCAGGGAGCGTTCTCTTCCAAACGAAGGGCCGGCGACAAAGATCACCGGATCGTCACAGGTAATGATGGGTGAAGCAGTGCGGTAGACAGCCCACTCGCGCTGGTAGAGACCATGAGCGACGGGCCATCGAACGTTCTCGAACAGGAGGTGCAGCGCCTCCTCTTTCGGGTCAGAGTGTTGCCTCTGCATAGCCTCATCCAGTTGCGCAGACGTCAACTGTGGATGCAGGCGCTTCATCACTCGACGTTTCTGCTGGGAAGGGGCCTGGATCAGAGCAAGGTAGCGATTGCGGTTGCTCACCGTGCGAGTCGTCTGCAACCCCAGGAAGACGCACATGTCCCGTTTCACTGTCTCGTTCGAGATCACTCCGGTCCAGTCGCCTAGGACATCGAGATGCCGTGTGCAAGCGGTTTCGATTCGACCGAGATGCCTTTCGACCCACTTCAACGGCAAGTCCATCGTGCTGCCGATCCTCGGGAGCGTGTAGAAGTTCGGTTTCCGCGCAACTTCCGCATAAGGCTGGGGATGGTGCACATGGCGTGTCTTCACCTCGGTTCGCTGCACCTTGCCATCGAGTGCCCAGCGCTTCAGATACATCTGAGGGACGAAGTGGTGCTTCTTCGGCGAGCTCCCCGACTCCTCCGCCGCGGCCGCCACTCGACGAGATTCAGCGATGAAATCCTCGGACAACCACTCATGTTCGAAGTAGGTCTGAGCACGCAGAGCTATCGGATGCGGAAGCACCCCCGGAGTGTAGGAGACGGCTCCGACAACGAATTGCGATGAGCATCTGCTCATGGCGAATGAGCAAAATGACCTCGGACCAGCCAAAAAAGCGTTTACCTGTGCTGTTATATCTCTACCGAAAGGTGTGCACGCAGTCAGGGCGCTTAGATCGAGGGTTCGTCTGATCAAGATCTCTCCAAAGACGGCTCGAAGGGCATCAAGTCAGCGATTCTTAAGTTCGAGTGCGCGCCGTACAACTGCTCTGCCTACCGAATCCGGCTCCTCGAAGTACTGAGCGAATCCGCCTGCGCTCCAGTGGTCGGCGCGGACCATTCGGGACAACGCCCGCACGCAGTCCTCTCTCGAAGCGGTTGCGGCATCATCGATCTGCCAGTCAGCGGGTTGGAAATGCAGGACCAACCCGGCCCGGCGGAGCAACCACCGCAGATCGGAGATCACCGGACTGTCGTCAGCATCCGGCCACTGCTTAAGCCCCGAATTATCCGTGCCCCCATTAAGTTCTGACAACGGACCGTCGTGTTCTTCGATGCGCTGGAGAAGTACCGCAAGCTGTTCCCAGTCTTCATGGGCGACCTGGTCGAAAGCAGCACGGAACACTGCATCGTCGTGCACGTCGACCAGCTGCCAGTCCCGTTCGGGACGAGGACCGGGGACGACGGTGACATGCTTGCCGATCGGCACGGCGACGGTGGCGTGTCCGTCGGCATGGACGGTCAGGGTGTAGCCGTCGAGGACGGCACGACGGTCCCGGCCGTCATCGACGGCTTCGGTCTCCACGTCCCCGTCGGTCAGGACGCGGGTGTCGAGGTACTGGACCGGACGGGCCATGCCCTTCTTCCAGGGCGTTCCCGGATTGGGAGTCCCGATCAGGTGCCACCATCGAAGGGAGGGAGCGCCGGTGAACGCAATCCGGCCGGCATCTGTGCCTTCGGTGAGCCGATTCCAGCCGGTGATGTCGAAGGCCGTGACGACCTCGTTCTTGTAGATGCCCAAGACCGCGTCGGCGTAGGAGTCCAGTTTGTCGTCGGCGATGCCGGCCCAGTTGCCGAGGGTGACATCGGCGGCATCGGCTTCTCCGCGGACAACGGCGGGCCATGAGGATGCCAGGTGGACAAGGATCACGGTACCCCCATGAATAGTCAACATTGTTTGATGATCAGAGATCATGTCGGTTGCCCAAAGCAATGTCAAGATCGATCAACATAAGCAAATGATCCGGGAATCTTCGATAGTTGAGTCGGTCATGACTGTATGGGGTCACTCGGATGGCCGAATCGCCGGATGTTCCGTAAACGATCGTTTTTGGAACGTGCGCGCGCAGGCGCGGGCGGATCGACCCCTGTGACCTTCGTGCCTGTATGACCGGGGATCTTCCGTGAAATATGGCAGGTACAGAGGTGATTCAGGTGGTGCCGATGACGAGGGTTTCGGCGGCGGTGTCGATGACATCGGCGGTGATGACGGTCAGATCGTTGATCTTGAGGATGCGATCGACCTGACGGAACAGGCGCTGAATGAGCCGGAAGTTGCCGCCGGTCAGCCGGGCGACAGCGGCAATTGCCTGGTGGTCGGTGAAGTCGGCGGGGTCCAGACCCTCGGCGAGACTGCGCCAATGATGGGTGAGCACGAAGATCAGTTCCTCGTGGGACAGCGGCCGGTAATGGTGAGCGAACCCGACGCGGCTGTAGAGCTGCGGGTAGCGCACGAAGCGTTTTTCGATGCCGGGCATGCCGATGAGGATCAGTCCGTGCTCGCCGCGGTCGTAGTGATCGCGTAGGTGCTCGAGGGCGCTGGTGCTCAGTCGTTCGGCTTCGTCGACGATGCACAACTCGATTCGGCTTCCTCGTCGGCTGCGGGGCCGGGGATGAGTCAGCGGCCGCGGCGGTGGGTTCAGGTGGGTGTCGATGCAGATCTCGGCGCGGGTGATCAGTTGGTGCAGGTCCTCGCGGAGCCGGCGGGTGGTGACCCCGACGTAGGGGGTGTAGACGATGGTGCGGGCTCGGGCGAGGGCGGCGTTGATGGGTTGTTCGGCGTCGTTGTCGCGGGGTCCCCAGTCGTCGAGGAGAGGTTCGACGGTGTCCCAGTG
>Ga0180216_1000714_pt1 | contig 32400 bp, 25 predicted proteins | sample eDN3rd37CBELigMG_FD_128879 | JGI IMG/M metagenome (GOLD analysis project Ga0180216, IMG submission 128879) | Enriched Miracle-Growth compost microbial communities from Emeryville, California, USA - eDNA 3rd pass 37_C BE-Lig MG (version 2)... ... | reverse complement strand
GTAGCGGCCGCGGAGCCGCTCGAGGACCGTGACCGGCATGATCGACGCGCCGTACTGAGCCTTGCGCAGCGACGACAGGTCGCGCTTGTCGAGGTCGGGATGGTTGGTCAGCGGCACCCACACCGTCGGGGCGAGGAACAGCGATCCGATGCGCTCCTCCTCCACCAGCCGCAGGATCTCGGCGACGTCGGGTGCGGGCAGCAGCCGCACGGTCGCGCCGACCGCGAAGTACGGGATGAGGAAGACGTGCATCGCCGCGGAGTGGTAGAGCGGCATGCACACGAGCGGGTCGTCGCCGGCCGACAGATCGAGCGCCTCGATCGACGACATGTACTCGAAGGTGAGCGCCCGGTGGGTCATCATGGCGCCCTTGGGCTTCGACGTCGTGCCCGAGGTGTAGAGGAGCTGGACGAGGTCGGTGTCGGCCACGGCGACGTCGAGCGTCGGCACGTCGCCGGTCTGCGCGACCGTCACCAGGGAGTCGTCGGCGTCGCGGAGCGGGACGACGGTCTCGGCCGGCACGTCGGCCAGGACGGCGTCGAGGTTGTCGCGCAACACGGGGTCGACGAGCACTGCCTTCGCGCCCGACTGACCGAGCAGGTACGACAGTTCCTCGCCGCGCAGCGCGTAGTTGATCGGCACGTGCACCAGGCCGGCGCGGGCAGCGGCGAGATATCCGATCGCGTAGCCGTCGGAGTTGGTGCCGTAGGCGGCCACGCGGTCGCCCTTGGTCAGGCCCAAGGAGAGCAGGTGCGCAGCGGCACGGGTGACGGCGTCGTCGAGTTCCCGGTAGGTGAACTGCCGGTCGCCGAAGCGGAGTGCGACGCGGGCGGGATAGCGCGCGGCGGTGCGGTGGAGGATGCCGTCGACGGTGCTCTGACGCGGATCGGGGGTCATGCAGCGAACTTTATAGGACGTCCAACCAACTAGTCCAGACTTAGCGATCGCTCGGGATCAGCGGTCCTTCCAGACCGGTGCGCGCTTCTCGAGGAAGGCCGTCATCCCCTCCTGCGCGTCGTCGATCATGGCGTTCGACGCCATCGTCTCCGCCATCGCGGCATAGGCCGTCTCCTGCGGCAGATCGATCTGCCGGTAGAACGCCTCCTTGCCGATCCGCATCGTCTCGGGGGACGACGTTGCGATCTTCAGGGCGAGTTCGGTGGTCGCGGTCTCCAGCGTCTCCGGTTCGACGACGTAGTTCACCAGTCCCCAGTCGGCGGCGGTCTGCGCGTCGATGGTGTCGCCGGTCAGCAGCATCTGCAGCGCCCGCTTGCGGCCGATCGCACGGCTGACCGCGACCATCGGCGTCGAGCAGAACAACCCGATCCGCACCCCGGGGGTGCCGAAGCGGGCATCGGAGGCGGCCACCGCGAGATCGCACGATGCGACGAGCTGGCATCCCGCCGCGAGCGCCGTGCCCTGCACCGATGCGATCACCGGTTGAGGGATCGACTGCACCGTCCGCATCATCTCGTTGCACGTCTCGAAGATCGCGCGTTCCTCGTCGAGCGTGCGTCCGATCATCTGCCGCAGGTCGTGCCCGGCCGAGAACACCGGGCCTTCCGCGCGGACCACGATCACCTTCGAGTCGGCCGCGAGCGCCGTCAGACCGGCGATGACCTCGCGCATCGTCTCCACCGACAGCGGGTTGCGCTGCTTCGGGCGGTCGAGGGTGAGCACCCCGATACCGCTGGCCTCGTCGACAGCGATGAGCACGGGCGGGGGCAGGGTGTCGACGGCGTCGGGGCCGTCCGCAGAGCGATCCGTCACGTTCCCTTTCCTACACCACCGGCGGGTTACCGGCGCGGCATCGACGAGACGAGATCCGCGACGCGGGCGGGCTCCCGACCGAGCAGCGCTGCCGTCACGGCGCTTCCCGCGACGAAGCCGTGAGCGTCGTAGAAGTCGAACATCGCGGCCAGACGTTCGCGGGCATCTGTGGGCAGGTCGCGGCCGTGGCGCTCCATCCACACCGGGACGGACACCTGCTCGAGCTCCACCGATCGCCCGGCGACCGCGCACAGCTGCCGCACACTCACCGAGTCCGGTCCCCCGAGCTCGTAGGTGGCGCCGTGGTGGATGTCCGCACCCTCGACGAGGACACGGGCCGCCACCGTCGCGACGTCCGACAGGGCGACGAACGAGAACGGCGCGTCGGGGTCGTAGGGGACGTCGAGTGCATCGACCGAGCCGTCGAGGACGGGTGCGAAGTTCTCCGTGTACGCGCAGGGCTGCAGAACGGTCCACCGCACCCCGGAGGCGTGCAGGAGGTCCTCGCAACGCGCCTTGTCGAGGTGGTGCGGCATCGCCGGCGTGTACGGCCAGGCGACGGAGTGGTAGACGACGTGATCGACACCTGCCTCGGCCACCGCCGCGAGGAACCGTTCGAACAGCGCCGGTTCGTCGGGGTGCATGTTCGGGGCGATGAAATAGATGCCGCGGCAACCCGCCAGCGCGTCGACGAGCCCGGCACCCGTCTCGAGGTCGACAGCACGATCCCCCGCCTGCCGAGCGGTGTGCACCACTCGGCGGACGGGGGTCGTGTCTGCTGTCTCCAGCGCCGAGACGACAGCCGTTCCGGTCTTCCCCGCGGCACCGATCACTGCGAGATCGGTGCCGCGGGAGAGAGTGGCCGTCGTCGACATCAGTTGCCGATGAAGTCGTACTCGGCGAACTCGGCACCACCCGACAGGCGGGCGTAACCGGGACCGCGGTCGAAGAAGGGCTCTTCCTCGCCGCGCTCGGCGCGCATCTGCGCACGCAGCGCCTCGGTGGCCTCGACGTCGGCGACGGGCTCGTCGGCCGAGGTGTCCTTCAGGATCACGCCGTAGTCGTCGCGGGCGCCCTCGACGGACACCTTGCGCCACAGCACGTCCCGGACCACCTCGTCGATCGGACGATCGAGCGGGTCGCCCCAGCCACCGCCACCGGTGGTGCGGATGCGCACGACCTCGCCGGCCTTGATCGGCTCGGCGTCCGTGAGAGCGTCGAACTCGCGCTCGTTCGGGCCGCCGGGATCGAGGGTGACGGAGAACGGCTTGCCGGCCTTGCCGCCCTTGACACCCCAGCACGCGAGGATCGAACGGTCCGCGATGGACATGAAGTTCGCGTCCTTGAGCATGCGGATGTGCTTCTCGTAGCCGAGACCACCGCGGTAGCGACCGGCTCCACCGGAATCGATTGCCAGACCCAGCTTCTCGACGATGAACGGGAAGCGGCTCTCGGTGAACTCCGTGGGCAGGTTCCGCGAGTCGGGCACCACGTGGATGGTGTCCTCACCGTCGGCGTAGTGCCGGCCACCCGAGCCGCCACCGAGCACCTCACGCATGAGGTAGGAGTGGCCGTCGAAGTCCTCGCCGTACACACCGGTGTAGCGGATGGTCTCCTGGTCGGCGGGCATGTTGCCGTCGACCGCCTTGGCGACCACACCGGAGAGCACACCGAGCAGACGCAGGATCACGAACGTGCGAGCGTTGGTGGGGGCGGGGAAGATCGGCGTGATGAGCGTGCCCGGCTCCGGGAACTTCATCTCGATCAGCGGCACGACACCTTCGTTGACGTCCAGCTCCGCCATGCGGTCCGGGGTGTCGGCCAGGTTGCGGAGGATCGGCGCCAGCCACTTGATGAGGAAGTTGCCGTCGGCGTAGTCACCGCAGTGGTTGATCGGACCCTTCGCCTGCGGACCGGTGCCGTTGAAGTCCAGGATCAGACGCTCGCCGCCCTCGTCCTCCGGGGAGGTCTTGGTGAGGGTGATGCGCTGCACGTGCAGCATGGGCTCGTCCACACCGTCGTGCTCGGCGTAGTCCTCCCAGGTGTACGTGCCCACCGGGATCTTGCTGAGGATCTCGCGGCGGTACGTCTCCGTGGTGGCGTCGAGGATCGCGTCGAAGCAGGCCTCGACGGTCTCGACACCGTAGCGCTCGAACAGCTCCGACAGCCGGCGCGCGCCCATGAGGCACGCCGAGCACTCGGCGTCGAGGTCGGCGGCGAGCGAGTCGGGCATGCGGGAGTTGCGGGTCATGATCCGCAGCGCCGCCTCGTTCGGAACGCCCTGGTCCCACAGCTTGATCGGCGGGACCATCAGTCCCTCCTCGTACACCGTGGTCGCACCTGACGGCATGGAGCCGGGGCAGCAACCGCCGATGTCGTCGTGGTGGCCGAAGGCCTGCACGAACGCGACCACCGAGGGCTCGATGTCGCCGGGACGGGTCGCGAAGACCGGCACGGTGACGCACAGGTCGGGGAGGTGGCCGATGCCGCCTTCGGAGAGGTAGACGTCGTTGTGGAAGAAGACGTCGCCGGGCTTCATCGTCTCGAGCGGGAAGTCCCGCGCCACCGGATGCACGAGCGCCGAGTACGACCGACCGGTGAGCTTGCGCAGGTTGCGGTCATGGATGCCGGCACGGAAGTCGTGGGCGTCGCGGATCATCGGCGAGCGTGAGGTCCGGGAGATGGAGGTCTCCACCTCCATCTCGACGCTGGCGAGGTAACCGGCGACGATCTCGACGAGCACCGGATCGGGAGCGGTGCCCGAAGCGTCGGTCAGCCGGAAGGGCTTGCGCGTCGTGGCCGCGGCGGGTTCGAGAGTCGCAGTCATCGGGTGGCTCCGTTCGAGTCGGATGTCTTGGTGAGGCGGATGTTGCCGAAAGAGTCGATGCGAGCGCGGAATCCGGGGTGGACCGGGATGGTCGAGCTGAATTCCTCGATCACGGCGGGACCTTCGAGTTCGTCGCCGGCACCGAGGCGGGCGCGGTCGTACACGCGGGTGGTGACCCACTCGTCGAAGTACGCCTCGCGGGTGCCGGTGAGGGCGGCGTCCGCACCCGTGCCCGGGGCGATCTCGGAGAGTTCCGGTCGCTTGATGGGTCCGATGCCGCTGACGCGGAGGTTGACCCATTCCACGTGCTGGTGGGGATCGTTGCGGAAGTCGTAGCCGTAGAGCTCGCGGTGTGCCTGGTGGAAGCGTTCGGCTGCCTCGTCCATCAGTTCCTGGGTGATGGGGCCGTCGCCGACCGGCACGCGCACCTCGAAGGCCTGGCCGAAGTAGCGCAGGTCCGCCGAGCGGGCGTACTGCCGCTGGTCGGGACCGAATCCCTCGTCCTCCAGGGCACGTTCGGCCTCGGCCGCGAGAGCGTCGAGTCCGGCCTGCAGCTCGTCGATCTTCAACCGGTCGTGGCGGCTGACGTGCGTCTGCACGTAGTCGTTGCGGACGTCGACGGTGAGCAGACCGAAGGCCGAGACGTTGCCGGGGTTGAGCGGCACGAGGACGTCCTTGAGACCGAGGATGTCGACGAGGCGGCAGGCCAGCAGCGAGCCGGAGCCACCGAAGGTCACCAGGGTGAAGTCGCGGACGTCGAGACCACGCTTGACGGTGATCTGGCGCAGCGCGTTGGCCTGGTTCCAGGCCGACACCTCGAGGATGCCCGTGGCACACGCCTCGAACTCGAGGCCGAGACTGTGCGCGAGCTCCTCGACGCCCTTGCGGGCGAGCTCGGTGTCGAGCGGGATCTCACCGCCGAGCAGGTGGGGAGGGATGCGGCCGAGCAGGACGTGGGCGTCGGTGATGGTCGGCTCGTTGCCGCCCTTGCCGTAGCACAGGGGTCCGGGATCGGCGCCGGCCGACTGCGGGCCGACACGCAGGGTGCCCTCGGGGGTCATCCATGCGATGGAGCCGCCACCGGCGCCGACGGTCACCACGTCGATCATCGGGATCTTGGACGGGTAGACACCCACGCGACCTTCCGTGGTGAGTGCCGGCTCGCCGCCGACGACCACGGTGACGTCCGTGGAGGTGCCGCCACCGTCGCAGGTCAGCACCTGGTCGACACCGGCGACACCGGCGATCAGGGCCGCGCCCAGTGCACCGGCCGCGGGGCCGGAGAGCACGGTGGTGATCGGCTGGTGCACGACCTCCTTGGCCGAGAGCACACCGCCGTTGGACTTCATCACGTAGAACGGGATGTCGCGCTGCTCGCCCTCGGCGGAGGAGAACTCGCGCAGACGGTTCGCGATGTTGTTGACGTAGTTGCGGATGTTGGGCTTGACCGCGGCGTCGACGAGGGTAGTGATGGACCGCTCGTACTCGCGGTACTCGCGCAGCACCTCGCTGGAGATGCTCACGGTCGCTTCCGGGTGCTCCTCCATGAGGATGTCGCGGACGCGGCGCTCGTGCTCGGGGTTGGCGTAGGAGTGCATGAGGCACACGCCGACGGTGAGGATCTCGCGGTCCTTGAAGAAGCGGGCGGCGGCGCGGACGTCGTCCTCGTTCAGGGGACGGATCTCGCTGCCGTCGTAGGCGAGACGGCCCCGGATGGTGCGGACACGGTCGGCCGGCACGATGCGGTCGGGCTTGACCCAGAAGTAGGAGTTGCCGTAGCCGTCGGGGACCGACTGGCGGGCGATCTCGAGAACGTGCTCGTAGCCCTCGGTGGTGATGAATCCGAGGGTGCCGACCTTGCCCTCGAGGAGCTTGTTGGTCGCGACGGTGGTGCCGTGGCTGACGGCGTCGATCGCGTCGCCGGTCTCGCCGAGCTGCGCGAGGACCTTCTCGATGCCTGCGAGGAAGCCGATGGCCGGATCCTGCGGTGTCGACGGGGTCTTCGTGGTGACGATGGCGCCGGACTCGTCGTCCACCGCGACCACGTCCGTGAATGTTCCGCCGGTATCGATACCGACCCGAATCTTCCTGGATCCCATGTTTCCTCCTGGGTTCGTCTCGCCGGTGTCCCACCTGACGTCTGATGACATTCCACCCCCTGAGCGGCGGTGTTTCTTTGTCACATCTCGCCGAACTCGTCGCCTGGAGTTCGGGGTTCGTGCACCTGCCACCCATAAACGACGGCACCCCCGGGCCGTGGTGGCCCGGGGGTGCCGGAAAACTCGTCGAAAAGGGTCAGCGTCGGGCGAGGATCGCCCCCAGGGCGACGCCCGCCAGCGCGATACCGGCGCCCACTCCCGCCGACAGCAGAACGGTTGCTGCCGAAGGCGTTCCGGCCGGTGCCGGTGCAGCTGCCGCGGCGGCAACGGGCAGCGCGGTGGTCTTCACACCCGCACCCTCGGCCACCTCGGCCACCTCGGCTCCGTTCACGCCCGCGACGGGTGCCGCTTCGGCCGCACTCGGTGCCGCCGGCAGACCGTTGGCGATCACACCGTCGATGCCGTTGAAGAACACGCCGGCCATCTTCTTCGCGACACCGGTGATCATCCGCTGCCCGACGCCACCGACCATGCCGCCGACGACCGCGTCCGCGTCGTAGGTGAGCACGGTGCCGCCGTCACGTTCTTCGAGACGCACCGCCACGTCGGCCTTGACCGTTCCCGGAGCGCCGGAACCCGATGCCGTCATGACGAACGATTCGGGACGATTCTGCTGCGACAGAACCACTTCCCCGTCGTAGGTGCCCTTGATGGAGGCCACCCCGGCGGTGATGGACAGCTTGTAGTGGTTGTCGCTGATCTGCTCGAGCGCCTGCACGCCCGGGATCGTCGCCGCGAGAACACGGCCGTCCTGCAGGCTGTCGTACACCACGTCGGGGGGTGCCTGCAGTTGCGCGGTACCGGCGATTCTCATTCGTTCTCCTTGTTTCGGGATGCCGCGTGGGTCAGACGCAGCTCGAACAACTCCGAGGGGGAAATCGGCATGCTGGTGATCGGGATGCCCTCCGCGTCCTCGACGGCCGCGGCGATCACTGCCGAGGTCGGGATGACACCGGCCTCGCCGGCACCCTTCATTCCGAGGGGATTGAGTGCGGACGGGGTGACGGTGTGGTCCATCTCGAGCGAGTCGGGCATCTCCGTCACGAAGGGCATGAGGAAGTCCATGTACGACGCGTTGAGCATCTGCCCGTGCTCGTCGTAGACGATCTTCTCGTAGAGTGCGCCGCCGATGCCCTGCGCGACCGCGCCCTGCACCTGACCCTCGACGATGCGCGGGTTGATGACGTTGCCGCAGTCGTGCACCACCGCATACCGGAGCACGCGGATCTCTGCGGTGACGGGATCGGTCTCGACGATCGCCGCGTGGATTCCCGACGCGAACGTCGAGGTGGGCGGCGAGTAGTAGCCGGTCGCCTCCAGACCGGGCTGCTCACCCTCGAGGACGGGCGGCACCGACATGTCGGTCTCGGCATTCGCGAATCCCGTTGCGCGACGAGATGCGTCGTCGAAGGCGTAGCGGAGCGGGTTCGACAGTACGGCCACGACACCGAGTGGGATCGAGGTGCCCTCCGCGCCGGGTTCGGTGCCCACCACGCACACGTGCCCCTCGCGCAGTTCGAGATCGGCGACGTCGGCGTGGAGGTGTTCCGCGGCGATCTTCTTCGCCTTCTCCGCCACCATCTGCGCGGCGACGTGGAAGGCGGATCCGGACATCACGGCACCGCGCGATGCGAACGTGCCGACCGCATAACCGAATCGGCGGGTGTCGCCGGTGACGATCTCGACGTCGGAGACCGGCACACCGAGATCGTCCGCGACGATCTGCGCGAAGGAGGTCTGATGCCCCTGGCCCTGGGTGGTCAGGCCCGTGGCGGCCTTGACCTTGCCCGAGGTCTCGATGAGCACATGTGCGCCCTCGTACGGGCCCGGTCCCGTGCCCTCGACGTACGCTCCCACACCGATTCCGACGCGGCGACCCTCGGCGCGGGCACGTTCCTTGTACTCGGCGAACTCGTCCCAGCCGATGAGCTTCTTGAGCTTGTCCATTCCGGCCTGGTAGTCGCCGGTGTCGTAGATGAGCGGACGACCGTCCTGGAAGATCAGGTGAAAGTCGTAGGGCATCTCCTCGGGGCGGATGAAATTGGTCTCGCGGACCTCGAGGACATCCTTGCCGAGATGCTTGGCGATGGCGTCCATCGCCCGCTCCATCGCGAACACGCCCTGGGGTCGTCCCGCGCCGCGGTAGGGCGTGACGATGACCGTGTTGGTGTACAGCGAGTAGGCGTCCACCCGGAAGGCGCGCGGCTTGTAGGGGCCGAGCACCTGGGTGGAGGTGTTGAGCAGCACGATGATGCCGTACGGCAGGTAGGCGCCGTTGTCGTGCCAGATCGAGAAGTCGAAGGCCAGCAGCCGGCCGTCGTCGTCGAACCCGATGGTCACCTCGTGGATCTGCCCGCGCTCGTGGGCGCTGGAGACGAAGTGTTCGCGCCGGTCCTCGACCCACTTGACCTCATTGGAGATCCCGGCCTGCCCCAGCTTGCGGGCGGCCCAGGTGACCATGACCTCCTCGGGCCACGGGTGCACGATCTTCACACCGAAACCGCCGCCGACGTCGGGGGCGATGCAGTGGACCTTGTTGTGCGCCATGCCAAGTCGAGCTGCGATCGCGGCACGGGCGGAGGTCGAGGTCTGAGTGGACGTCCAGAAGGTCAGCGCCTTCTCGTCGTCGTCCCAACGGGCGTAGACGCCTTTGCCCTCCATCGGCATCGACGCCGAACGTTCGATCTCGAGGTCGAGGGTCAGCGTGTGCGGTGCCGCGGCGAGCTCCGCCTCGATGTCGCCGAAACCGTGCTGGAGGTGTGCCGCGACGTTGTCGGGCACATCCGGGTGGACGACGTGCTCGGCGTTGCGTGCGGTGTCGACACCGACCACGGCCGGCAGGGCCTCGTAGGTGATGTCGATCAGCGCACAGGCGTCCTCGGCGATGTACCGGTTGTCGGCGACGACCATCACGATCGCCTCGCCGACGTGGTTCACCTCGTCCTTGGCGAGCGGATATCCGTTGCGCGGAGCGGTGATCGCGGGGTGCGGGATCAACAGCGGGAGGTTCTCGGCCATCTCGGGCGAGTCGGCCTCGAGATCGTCGTAGGTGTAGATGGCGTGCACACCCGGCAGTTCCAGCGCCGCATCGACGGTGATGTCGAGGATGCGGGCATGGGCGTGCGGCGACCGGACGAAGGCCGCGGCGAGCGCGCCGTGCCCGAGATCGTCGAGATAGCGACCGTTACCGCTGACGAGCCGGTTGTCCTCCACGCGCGGGATGGGCTTGCCGAACGACTTGCCCGACTCGGTGGCACCGCCGATGTCGGCGGGGGCGAGGTCGGTCGTGCTCGTCGAGACGGAGTTCGAGACGGGCGAATCGGAGACACTGGTCATGCTCGTCCTGCCTTTCCTCCGACCGGAGCGGTGGTGCCGCGGACCTTGGCGTCGAGCGAGGCGCGTGCCGCCTCGTTGTCGGGGCCGAGCGGTGAGCCTCCGGACCGTTCACGCTTGATCTCGGCGGCGCGCAGCACGGCCGCCCGGATGTTCTGGTAACCCGTGCACCGGCACAGATTGCCGGCGATCGCATCGGTCGCCTCCTCGTGGGTGGGCGACGGGTTCTCCTCGAGGAAGGCCGCGATCGTGGTGACGAATCCCGGTGTGCAGAAACCGCATTGCAGACCGTGGCAGTCGACGAATGCCTCCTGCACAGGGTGCAGGGTGCCGTCCGGTTCGACGAGCCCTTCGACCGTCGTCACCGAGCGACCCTCGAGGCTCGCGGCGAGCACGAGGCACGACCGCACCGGCTTGCCGTCGAGCAGCACCGTGCACGCGCCGCACACGCCGTGCTCGCATCCCACGTGGGTGCCGGTCTGACGGAGGTGATGACGGATCGCGTCCGATGCCAGCGTGCGCGAGGGCAGCACGACCGTCTGCGTCACGCCGTTGAGGGTGAAGGTCACGGCGACGTGGTGCTCGCCGGTCTCCGCCTGCAGTTCGTCGACCTGTTCGGCGACGGTCCGCCGCGAGGCGTCGCGACCACCCTTGTGGATCGAGCTCGTCATCGACTTCCTCCCGTGTGCATCGGTACCCGTGTGTCGTCGCGGATCGCGTCCTGCGCGGCCGCGAAACCGACACGACCGGTCAGTGCGGCCACCAGCTGTGACCGGTAGCGGTCGGTGGCGTGGATGTCCGCCTCCGTCTCGACGGTCTCGCGTGCCTTCTCCGCGACCTGCTGCCACAGCGGGTCGCGCTCGTCGTGTGCCGAGGCCCCGCGCAGGATGTCGGTGTAGTCGACGACCTGCCCGAGCTCTCCCGCGGAGACGTAGGTCATCCGGGCGGACGTCACCGCGCCGTCCTCGACCTCCACCTGTGCGACCACGCCGACGAGGGCGTAGTCGCCGTGGCGTCGTGCGATCTCGTCGATGGCGGTTCCGGTGCCCGGCCGCGCCGCGGGAACGGTCACGCTGGTCGCGATCTCGTCGGCCTCGAGGGTCGATTCGAGCGGCCCGGCGAACAGCTCGGCGGCGGGGATCTGCCGGACTCCGCGTACGGAGCGGACGGTGAGCGTTCCGCCGAGCAACGACAGCACGGCCGGCATCTCCGCGGACGGGTCGGCGTGGACGATCGATCCGACGGTCGTTCCGCGATTGCGGATGGTCGGGTGTGCGACCAGCCGGAGCGCGCGGCCCAGCAAGGGCTGGACCTGCGCGACCGTGGGATCGGATTCGAGCGCTGCGTGGGTGGTGAGCGCGTCGAAGGTGACGCCGAGTTCCTGCGAAGCGGAGATCGCGTCGAGTCGCGGGATCGAGCCGATGTCGACGAGGTGAGCCGGTGCCGCCAGGCGCATCGACAGCAGCGGAATCAGTGACTGGCCGCCGGCGAGCACTTTGCCCTCGTGCGCGACCCCTGCGAGGACCTCGCAGGCTTCATCGATCGACCGCGGTCGGTGATAGGTGAGTGGCGACGGTTTCATTCAACAGATCCTGCCCGCATAGTTCGATCAACGTTTCGTGGAGAAGTGACAAAGCTCACGACTCGACAATGTCAGATGTAATAGAGGTCACGCGAATTCCTTCACCCTCCCCTGGCCGCTCTCGCCGTCCGGATCGGGCTCCGTCCGGCCCGGTTCTCCCTGATCGGAGGGGGTATCGGGATCCTCGGGTGCGATGTCCTTGGGGGCGATGACCCGGCACAGGTGGTAGAGACCGATCACGACGATGGTGCCCAGCGCGATGCCGCTCAGCGAGAACGTGTCGGTGAACTGGAGGCTGGTGTCGCCGATCGCGATGATCAGGCCGGCCGCGACGGGCATGAGGTTGCGCGGGTCGCCGAAGTCGACACCGTTCTCCTTCCAGATCTTGGCGCCGAGCAGACCGATGATGCCGTAGAGGACCACGGTGATGCCGCCGAGCACGCCACCCGGGGTCGCGGAGATGACCGCGCCGAACTTCGGGGAGAAGCCGAGGAGCATAGCGATGACGCCGGCCGAGGCATAGGCGGCCGTCGAGTACACGCGGGTCGCGGCCATGACGCCGATGTTCTCCGCGTAGGTCGTCGTCGGGGAACCGCCGACGCTCGTGGCGAGGGCGGTGGCGAGGCCGTCACCGGCCAGCGCGCGTCCCATCATCGGATCGAGGTCGGTCTTGGTGATCTCGGCGACCGCCTTGACGTGTCCGGCGTTCTCCGCGATCAGGGCGATGACACCGGGCAGTACGAGCACGATGAAGGTGAGGCTGAACGACGGGGCATGGATGCCGACGACACCGGCCGCCTCGTCCGTGAACGGCGGCAGGCCGAACCACGGAGCGGAGACAACGCCGTCCCAGTTCACGCGGAAGTGTTCGGTGACAGCGTCCGCACCGGCGTCGTAGGAGGTGATCGGTCCGCTGATGCGATCGAGAACCCAGGACAGTACGTAACCGAACAGCAGTGCCAGGAAGATGGCGACACGGCCGAGGAAGCCGCGCAGCACGACGCTACCCACGATCAGCGCGATCATCACCGTCAGCGCGACCCACTGGTCCTGCGGCCAGTAGGTGCCGGCCACGACCGGCGCCAGGTTGAAGCCGATGAGCATGACCACCGCGCCGGTGACGACCGGCGGCAGGATCTTGAACACCAGCGAACCGCCGAGGAAGTGGATCACCACACCGATCGCGGCGAGCACGAGCCCGGAGACCATGATCGCGCCGGTGACCTCGGAGGGCGAACCGCCCTGGGCGTAGATCGCGGCGATGCCGCCGACGAAGGCCGCGGAGGTCCCCAGGTAGCTGGGGATCCGGCCCTTCACGACGGCGAGGAAGAAGAGGGTGCAGAAGCCCGAGAGCATCACTGCGAGTTGCGGGTTGAGACCCATGATGATCGGGAAGACGAAGGTGGCGCCGAACATCGACACCACGTGCTGGCCGCCCAGGCCGATCGTGCGGCCCCAACTCAGGCGCTCCATCGGCGCCACGACCTGACCCGGTTCTATGTTCTTGCCGTCTCCGTGCACTGTCCAGATGGGCATATCGGACCTTTCAGCAGAGTGTGGGTGCCGATAGAGTTCACGTGGATTGTTACGCCTGTGTTGCCGATCACACGTGTACTTCGGTAGCCGCAAACGCTAACGGAGCAGCTGAGGCCCGGCGTGGGAGGAATCTGCCAGGAGCGGCCCTCCGAAATTGGCAAGATCGGTGGTTGATCGTCAGGAATCGATCCCGCGCATCGCGATGATCTTGAGCGCGAGCGAAAGATCCAACCGCAGTTCGGGCTGCTCGGTGAAGGGACCGAGGATCTTTTCGAGTTTCGCCACACGATAGCGCAGAGTGTTGTAATGAAAATGTAACTGGCGCGCGGCTTCTGCGATGTTGATGTTGGTGGCGAGGAGCACCTCGAGGGTACGGCACATGTCCTGCGCCTCGGCCGTGCCGTCGGTCAGCTCCTTGAGCGTCTCGCGCGCGAACGACTCGAGTTCCTCGGCGTCCTCGACGAGGCTCAGCAACCGGTACACACCCAGATCGTCGAAATGGGTGACCGCCCACGGACCGGAGATCCTGCGTCCCACTTCGAGTGCCGTGCGCGCCTGCGCGTAGAGCGTCGGCAGGTCGTCGGTGGACGACGACGCACGCGAGACCCCCACACCGAACGGACGACGCCCTCCCCCACCGGCCCCGCGCACCTGGGCGACGAGTTCACGCACGAGGGCCATCGTGTCGCTGCCCTCCCCCATGAGCACGACGGTCTCGGTCGCCAGGGCCGTGACGGACGCCCCGGAATCGCGGCCGGCCAGCGCACCTGCGAACGCGCGGGCCTGCCGTTCCACCACGGGAAGTCGCGCCGGCGCCGCCGAGGAATCGTCGTCCACGCGATCGGGTTCGACGGCGACCACCACCACCGGGCGGTCGAGATTCCAGCCGAACATCTGGGCGTGCACGATCACCTGTTCGGGTTCACCGGCACGGCCGCGCAACAGGTCCCGGACGAAGTTGGCCCGGTGCTTCTCCTCGACCGCGGACACCGCGAGTTCGCGACTGACGACGAGCGCGCACACCGTCGCCGCCTGCTCCACGAGATACAGGTCCGGCGCGGAGAGATCACGTGCAGGACAGAAGAATACGAGCCGACCGTGGTCGATCCCGTTGGCGGAGATCGCGGCGATGGCCACGTACTCGTCGCCGAAGCGGTGCAGGCCGAGTCCGCCCTCGATCGAGTCGGTCCGCACCCGGCCCGTCGGATCGACCGCTGCCGTCGAGGACAGCCAGGCGAAATCGGATTCCTTTCCGGCCCTGTACGTCTGGCGCCCGTCGGGGGTGGTGATGAGGACCGCCCCGCCGAGCCGGCGCGAGATGCCTTCGGCCAGCGCCCTGTGCCCACCGCCCGCCATGACGATCTCGAGCAGCCCGCGACGGAGGTGGTCCGCCTCGAAGACCGCTTCCACCTGAGCGGCGGCCATGTCGCTGAGACCCCACGCGAGACGGTGATCCGCGACGACCTCCTCCGGCGTCGTCAACACCGGGAGGGGAACGTCGTTCGTGAGACCCTGCGGCAGCGGATGTCCGGTGTCGAGCCGGACCACGAGTGCCGATACCTCGCTCCGGTCCAGCCGCGCCAGGAAATCGGCGATCGGCACGGCGAGTCGCGCGAGCACGGTGGTGGAGGTGACGAGCAGCAGTCCCGAACGCAGCCAGGGACCGATCTCCGGGAGCATCATCACCGCGACCGCGGTGACGGGCCGCGCCGTGGAGACGTCGCCGGCGAGCACCGTCGGCGTGACGAGGAGACCCGAGGAGACGACGTCTGCGAGCGGGCAGGGTTCGAACACGACCGCTGCGCTGTCCTCCGGTTCGGCTGCGCTGCGTCCCGGTTCGGCTGCGCTGGGCCCCGGATTCTCAGCCTTGCGCACCGTCACAGCAATACCCGTCCACCTGCCAGTCGTTCACCCCCGCATGGGAGACACGTGACATTAGAGGGCTGCGGCAACACCGTCAATCGCAGGCGGACAATCCGCAGGTCGGGCAGCACGTCCCGCCGGGACCCGGTGGATGGGTCCGCGCAGTGTCGCGAGACTGCGCCCGGTGGCGCCGCGCGTGCTCACGAGGATCTCGGCGAGGATCGACACGGCCGTCTCCTCCGGGGTCCGCGCACCGAGGTCGAGTCCGATCGGCGAGTGCAGGCGTCCCAGTTCGTCGGCCGACAGCCCGGCCTCGCGCAACAGGGCGACCCGGCGCTCGTGCGTGGAGCGGCTGCCCATCGCCCCGATGTATCCGGCCTCGCAGCGGAGAGCACGTTCGAGCAACGGGATGTCGAACTTCTCGTCGTGGGTGAGGACCGCGACGACGGTGGTGGGGTCGATCGGCGCCGACTCGAGGAAGACGTGCGGCCACGCCACCACGATCTCGTCGGCGTCGGGGAACCGGGCGGGCGTGGCGAAGACGGGCCGGGCGTCGATCACCGTCACGCGATAACCGGCGAACTTCCCCAGCGTGCAGAGAGCGGACGCGAAGTCGATGGCGCCGAAGACGTACATCCGCGGTCGCGGCGCGAAGATCTCCACGATCTGCGAACGCTCCTCGTCGACGTAGACCTCCGAATCCCCGTAGGACAGGCGCAGGCGCACCTCGTCCCCGACATCGGTTCCGTCGTCCCCGTCGAGGGTGACGACACGATGGCCGGCGGACCCACGGTCGGTGACGACAGCGACCGGCTCTCCTGCCCCGATCCGCCGTGCCACCTCGGTGAACTCGGGGTAGGTGGCGGCATCGACCCGCTGCACGAAGACCTCGATGGTGCCGCCGCAGGTCAGGCCCACGCCGAAGGCGTCGTCGTCGGTGACACGGAAGACCTCGGTGCGGGCGTTCCCGTCGGCGAGCACGTCACCCGCGATGTCGTACAGGGCGCCTTCGATGCACCCTCCCGACACGCTGCCCACCACTTCACCCGACTGCGAGACGGCCATCGCGGCACCGGGTTCGCGCGGCGACGACTTCCAGGTGCGCACGACGGTCGCCAGCGCGAACGTCTCACCGTCGTCGAACCATCGCGACAGCTCGTCGAGAATGTCCCGCACGGCGACCTCCTTGCAGTCGTGTCACAGACGCGCGGCGACGGCCAGCGCGACGTGGTCGTGGAAGGGGCGCGCGACGATCTGCACGCCGATGGGCATGCCGTCGCTCGTCCGCCCGACGGGGACGACGACGGACGGGAAGCCGGTGACACTGATCGTGCGGCAGCTCGCCAGCGCCTCCTGCCAGGTGAGCAGCCGGTCGCCGACACCGAAACGGTCGAGCCCGAGCGGAGGCGCACCGATGGACGCGACCGGCAGCACCAGCACGTCGCCCATCTCGTCGAGCAGCCGATGGACCAGCGCGGTGCGCCACGCCCAGAGGCGCTCCACCTCACGATGCTCGGAGCGACCGGCCGTGGCCAGCAGGTCGCGGATGACAGCACCGAACCGGTCGGGGCTCGCCAGCGCATCGATGTCGGCGTGGGTCTGGGTGGCCCGCAATCGCCCGAACAACTCGTTCCCCTCGACCAGAGCCGACCCGCGGTATTCACGGGCACCGAGGCGCCGCGCGCTCTCCCGGACGACGTCCACGATCTCGTCGTCGACAGGCACGGTGCCCTCTCCGGGCGCCCAGGTGATCGTCAGCGCGTCGACGTCGACGGTCGCCGGGTCGGTCCACGCGACGTGCGGTTCGGAGATAACGCGCAGGGCGAGGACGAGGTCGTCGAGGTTCCGTGTCATGGGCCCGACGGTCTGCAGCGCGCCGTGCACCGTCGTCGGGTCGGCCCGTACGTGGCCGCCGACGAGCACCCCGGGGTACTGGCCGTCCGCGGACACCCGGCCGACGGTGGGGCGGATGGAGCACAGCCCGGTGCAGTGCGCGGGCCAGCGCACCGAGCCGCCGAAGTCGGTGCCGAGCCCGAGGACGCTCATGCCCGACGCGATGGACGCGGCTTCGCCGCCGCTGGAGCCCCCGGGTGAACGCGGCGACTCGGGGCTGCCGAGCGGGTTCACGGCCGGTCCGAACATCTCGTTGTCGGTGAGCCCGGACGTCCCGAATTCGGGCGTGTTGGTCTTGCCGACGAGGATCGCACCGGCCGCCTTCATCGCGGCGACGGCCGGCGCGTCGACGACGGGGACGTTGTCGGCCAGTGCGCGTGAAGCTGCGGTCGTGCGCACGCCTGCGGTGGCGATGAGGTCCTTGACGGTGAACGGCACCCCGGCGAGCGGACCGGCCGCCTCGCCCCGGTCGAGGCGGTGGTCGAGGGCGTCGGCCTCGGCGAGGGCGCTGTCCGCCGCGACGGTGACGATCGCGTTGAGGCACGGGTTCTGCTCGGCGATCAGGGCGAGGTGGTCCTCGACGACCCGACGGGCGGTGACCTCGCGGTTGCGGACCACGGCGGCGATCGACCGCGCGTCGGCGCCGGTCCACGTGCCGGTGCGCTCGGTGTCGAGCGTCGGGGATCGACCTTCTACCGCCACTGGCCCTCCTCGGTCTGCGTTCGACGAGAACGCTATGGCCGGCTCCGGGCCTCTCCTACGTCCACACTCCACAGGAAGCCGGTCGCCGCGGTGTGAAGAGTTGATACTTTCCCGCCGGAGCGGGCCTGAGAGGATCGGGGAATGATTCCGTCCTGGGCTCGTCTTGCGTTCGCCGTGTTCGCGGTGAGCTGGGGCGCCAATCAGTTCGCTCCGATGCAGCTCGTCTACCGCGATCACCTGGGACTCGGCAGCGACTCGTTCACCGCCATGCTCGGCTCCTACATCCTCGGGTTGATTCCCGCGCTGCTCTACTTCGGGCGCGTAGCCGACCGGATCGGCCGCCGTCCGGTGATCCGGGCGATGATCCCGGTGAGCATCGTGTCGTCGATCGTCCTGCTGCTGGGCGCCGACATCCACGCGCTGTTGTATCTCGGTCGGGTCCTCGCCGGATTGGCATCCGGGATGGCGTTCGGAGCCGGCACCGCCTGGATGAAGGAACTCAGCGAAGGGCCGGGTGTGGGAGCGCGCCGGGCCGCCGTGTCGTTGTCGGCGGGATTCGGCAGCGGTGCCCTGTTCGCCGGTCTCATCGCGCAGTGGCTGCCCGCCCCCGACCGTCTGCCTTACCTCGTGCACATCGCTCTGATGGTGGTCGCGGTGGTGTTGGTGTGGGCCGTCCCCGACGCGCACCGGCCCCGCACCGTGCAGGGCTCGTGGCGCCTGTCGACCCTGTCCACCCGACGCTTCCGGTGGGGTGTCGTGCCGTGGGCTCCGTGGGTCTTCGGATGCGCGACCGTCTCGTTCGCGACGATGCCGCCCATCGTGTCGGATCGCGTGGACAGCGTGGCCGTCGCGTTCACCGGGGTGGTCGCCGCCCTGACCCTGCTCACCGGTGCGTTGATACAGCCCGTGGCCCGGCGCATCACCCGGCACGGCGAGGACCGTGGCGTCTGGACGGGGGTGGGTCTCGGTGTGCTGGGCTTCGTGACCGCCGGCGTCGCGGTAGTCGTGGACGGCCCGGTATCGGTTCTCGCCGTCCTCGTCACCGCCGTCTTCCTGGGTGGCGGCTACGGCATGCTGCTCGTCTCCGGCCTCGTCACCGTCGAGCACATCGCTCCACCGGAGGAGCTGGCACAGACCGTCGCCGTCTTCTACTGCCTGATCTATCTGGGCTTCGCGGTGCCGTTCGTCATCTCGCTCGCCGCGCCGCACGTCGGGTTCGTCGCATGCTTCGCGGTCGCCGTGGCCCTGCTCGTGCTCGCGCTCGTCCCCCGGAAGTTGCTCGCCGATCAGGAAGCAACGCTCGTCGGTACGCGCTGAGCGGGACCCGGGGCGCGGACCTGCCCGAGCAGATCCGAGAGCGCGCGGGCGACCTCCTCGGGACGGTCGGCGAGCACGCGGTGACCGGCGCCGACGAACCGCACGAGGTTCGCGTGCGGCAGTCGCGCCGCCATCGCCTCCGACAACGGCAAGGGCACGAAGACGTCCTCCGTGCCCGCCGCGACGACCACCGGCACTCTCGCGAGCACGTCGAGGGCGGCGGACTCGTCGAGCACCGCGAAGTCGGCGAGCAGCCGCGACCAGGTGACGACGGAGGTCTCGTTCGACAGCGCCGATCCGACCATCCGCAACCACGATTCCTCCGTGCGCCTGCGGGCAGCGACCGTGCACACGCGACCTCCGGCGCGCTTCGACAGCTCCATCACGCGCGGCGCACGCGACACCGCCCGGTGCACGATCGAGGCGGCCGGGTGACGCAGATAGCGTCCGATACCGCCGTCCGCGAGTCCCGATGCAGCGGTGGCGATCAGACCGACACCCACGATGCGGTCGCCGACGGCGTCGGGGTGACGACGGGCGTAGGACAGCGCGACCATGCCGCCCATCGAATATCCCGCCAGCACCACCGGTCCGTCCGGCGCGAGGGTCCGGAGCACCGCATCGAGATCGTCCGACATCCCGGAGACCGTGCACGCGGTGGCGTCGCCGGTCCCGGAACGACCGTGTCCTCGCTGGTCGTAGCGGCCGATGCGCAGACCCGGCAGGTCCACCGATTCGCAGACGGCATCCCAGCTCGCGGCGTCCTGGCAGTGGCCGTGCAGGCACACGAGCGTCAGATCCGCATCCCGCGGTCCGGTCACCGTGACGGCCAACGGCACTCCGTCGTCGGCAACCACGATCACACGAGCGATCGTGTTCGGGTCCGTACTCGACGTCGGCTCGGCCATCTCGCCTCCTGCACAGCGCATCTGCAGGAGTTGTCGCGTCACCGTCGGGCGTCGTTAACCGCCGACATCGAATCGTGACGTCCGGCGGTCAGCGCGGAGCGAGCGCCCGGATCATCGGTGCGGGATCGCCCGAGGGCACCAGGGCGATGGCCGGGGTGGTCACACCCGCCTCGACGTAGCGCTCCACGTGCTCGCGGCACGCCTCCGGTTCGCCGTGGATCACGAGGGCGTCCACGACGTGGTCCGGGATCGCTTCGAGGGCGGCCTTGCGGTCGCCTTCCGCCCACGCCTTCCACATACCGGCGAAATCGTCCGACCGGCCGAGGAATTCGTGGAAGGCCCGATAGACGGGCACGTTCATGTAGGCGGCGATCATGCGACGGCCGATGGCGCGGGCGGTCTCGGTGTCGAAGCCGGGGAGCACGAAGATCCGTGCGACGATCTCCTTGTTCTCGCCGCCCTCGTGGACGTAGGGCGCCACGGTGCGGACGTCGTCGGCGGACAGCCAGTTGATGATGGCGCCGTCGGCCTCCCGTCCGGCCAGACGCAACATGCCCGGCCGCAGTGCCGCCAGCAGCACCGGCGGCGTCGGGTCGGGTACGACGCCGGCCCGGAATCCGTCGACTGTGAAGGTGTCGTACTTCTCGGAGATCTTCTCCCCCGACAGGGCGGCACGCAGGAACCGCAGGGTGTCGCGGGCGCGCTTGAACGGTTCCTCGAAGGGGATGCCGTTCCACTTCTCCACGATGACGTCGGAGGAGGTGCCCACCCCGAGCACGAAGCGACCGGGTGCGGCTGCGGCGAGGCTCGCGGCCGACATGGCCAGCGTCGCGGGGCCGCGGGTGTAGACGGGGACGATCGCGGTGCCCAGCCGCAGGCTGGGCGCCCACACGCTCGCGAGGGTCAGCGGGGTGAACGCATCGGCAGCGCCGGCCTCGGACGACCATACGTCCGTGTATCCGAGGTCGGGGAGCTCTTCGATGATGCGTCGCTGGTCGGGCAGGGGGATGCCGTCGAGCGGCACGGTCAGGCCCCATCGTCGTGTCGTGTTCTCCGTCATGACCGTCACCCTAGCCACACTGTGGTTCAGGTCATATCCGGGCGTGTCCCGCCCCGGGCGATCGAGCCCGCCCCGCGCCCACTCCGGTCCTCGGTGTCCGGTCAGCTGTGTCCAGACTCTGTCCGAAGGTGCGCAAAGGAAGTCACGACGACCGCATCAGCCGATCGGTGCATTGAGGCTAAATCCTGTTGACGGCGCTCGGAAGTCGGACAGTTCCGACCACGCTGATGCCGTCCCGACGGAGGTCCGCGATCTGGATCCGCTAGTCTTCGGGCAGACAGAGGGAACTGATCTCGCGGACGACGAGGCGGTCGAGTGGGGCGACGGTCGTGATCGATCTGCCGTCCCGCTCGAGAATATAGCCGCCGGCCCAACTCCCCGGCGGCAGGTCGGGCTCCAACCTGTCGAGCGACGGTGCGTACGCCCTATCGGCGGGCACACAGCTCGAGGAATCGTCGGGGTTTGGCAGACAGTGGGCGCCGCCCCGCGCCCTATTGACATCTCGAGTCGACGGCACAGCCTCCAGATGTGCAGGTGCGTGTCGCACACGATGGAGTGCGACCACCTCGGGGCCAGCTGCTCACTTTTCGACCGGACCCAACAACGAAGCTCAGGGATGCTCCCCGAATCATCCCTGACACGTCTCATTTCCGGTGCAGCCGAAAATGTCCCGACGATTCACCCTTTCCGTTCGGCTATCCCGAACAGTGCGACGCACAGCCGACGATTCCGACCATCCTCGTGACATCAGACACAAACCGACGCGGTTCGGTGAAGTTGGGAAGCCGGATCCTGCGGGCTCATGCCCGACGCTATTCGTGTGCGCGCCGCCACCCGCCGGCCGCCACACCACCTCTCACTCCGCCGCAGGTGACGAAGGAGAACGACGCATGAGTGACCGCCGCGACCGGTTCGATATCCAATCTCTGGCGCACGCGAAACCACTGAGCCTCCAACCCCGGGGAACTGAGATCGTCTTTACGCGGTTTCTAGGCGTGGACGGGGACTCATAGTGAGGTCCGAGCAGCTTGTCTGCGCTGCTACGAAGATCCGCGCCAGTGGCGTCCGAGGATGAACGAGGCCCCTGACACACGACTCGACCGTGCAGCACTTCGTACCAGCTCTCTCGACGCTCTCGAGCGCAGCACACGCTAGCGATCAGGTCCCATCAGACATCCCGATAATCGGCACATCCAACTGACGTTTGTCGCGGCCAGCTCACACAGACATTTACCAGCGCTTCGCTGACCCGACGATCACCTCCGCCTGGTCAACCGAAGCAGCTCACAGCCGCCTCAGCCCGCCTCCCGGCTCAAAGCACCCGAAATCAGAAGGAGCATGATGACTTCCACCCGCAGCTTCATCGACGAAATCACCATCGAGGAGCTCGAGGCCGATCCATACCCGTTCTACGAGCGCCTCCGCAAAGAGGCACCCATTGCCTACGTTCCCGCCCTCGGCATGCACATCGTCTCGACGAAAGAACTGTGTGCTGAGATCTCCAAAGACGACACAACCTGGCCTGCGGTGATCTCCGCTGCCGGCGGCCGCACCTTCGGCCCTCAGGCATTGCTGAATACCAACGGAGACGAGCACCGCAACCTGAGGGACATGGTCGAACCACACCTGCAGCCCTCAGCCGTCGACAAGTACATCGACGATCTCGTCCGACCGTTTGCGCGACAGCGCATTGCCGAGTTCGAGAACGACGGGCACGCGGATATCGTCGCCGCCTACTGCGAGCCGGTGAGTGTCCGCGCACTGGGCGACCTGCTCGGTCTCGGGGATGTCAGCACCGAAAAACTGCGCGAGTGGTTCCACAATCTGAGCGTGTCGTTCACCAATGCGGCAGTCGACGAAAACGGTGAGTTCGCCAACCCCGAAGGGTTCGCCCCCGGCGACCGCGCCAAAGCGGAAATCATCGCGCATGTCGACCCGAAGATCGACAAATGGATCGTCGAACCGGACCATTCAGCCATCTCGCACTGGCTGCACGACGGGATGCCGGAGGGCCAGACCCGCAGTCGCGACGTCATCTACCCCAACCTGTATGTCTTCCTGCTCGGAGCAATGCAGGAGCCCGGTCATGCCATGGCCACGACCTTGGCCGGACTGTTCAGCCGACCGGACCAGCTCGAACGTGTCATCGACGATCCGACTCTGATCCCCCGCGCCGCATCCGAGGGCATGCGCTGGGTTGCCCCGATCTGGTCCGCCGCGGTCAAGCGTGCCGCGAGAGAAGTTACCGTGGGCGGGGTCACGCTTCCTGAGGGTTCAATCGTGATGCTGTCGTACGGTTCGGCCAATCAGGACGAAAACGCGTACAACGCCCCCACCGAATACGACCTCGATCGTGCCCTGGTGCCGAACATGACCTTCGGCGGCGGAAAACACGCATGCGCCGGAACCTATTTCGCCAATGCAGTCGTCCGAATCGGACTCGAAGAATTGCTCGAGGCAATTCCGAACATCGAACGAGACGAAACCCACGAGGTGGACTTTTGGGGATGGGGTTTCCGCGGCCCCAAGCAGCTGTTTGTCGAATGGGAAGTGTAGGCGACCTCGACCTCACCCCTCCTGAATCATCTGCACAGATACGGCGAGCATCGGGAACACCCGAGGTTATCGATATTGAATTGGAGCGCTACCGGAAATGTCTGATCAATATTTGGTCCGTATAGAGGGAAAGAACACGGACATTGCCGTTGAAGAAACCCAATCCATTCTCGATGCTGCCCTGCGGGCCAACGAGTGGCTGCCCCACTCGTGCACTCAGGGAACCTGCGGGACATGCAAACTCAAGGTGCTGCGCGGTGAGGTCGACCACCGTCAGACTCCGGAGTACACCCTGACCGTCGAGGAAAGGGCCGAAGGACTGGCTCTGGGGTGTATGGCCACTCCCCGCTCGGACTTGACCGTCGAGCCGCTCGGCAACGTCAGCGATGACGGCGTGCCTGGTCATCCTCTACGCGACTATGAAGGCACCGTCGTCGTGTTGGACGACATCGCTGCCAACACGCGCAGACTGGTGATCGAGTTGGACACTCCGATGCAGTTCAATGCCGGTCAGTACGCCGAACTCATCGTTCCTGAGCACGCAGGGGCGCGGCAGTACTCGATGGCTAATCCTCCGACCGAGACTCGGCGGCTGGAGTTTCACATCAAGCTCACCGCGGGCGGGTTGTCGACCGATGGGTGGATCTTCCGCTCAATGACGCTCGGGGAACGAGTCTCGCTGCGCGGCCCCCTCGGGCAGTTCAATCTCGTCGCGAAACAGGATGAACCGGCGATCTTGATCGGCGGTGGGACGGGGTTGGCTCCACTGAAATCGATCGTCCAACACGCCCTCGTCGAGGACCTCGTCCCAGAACTGTTCCTCTACCACGGCGGCCGCCGGCGGGAAGACCTCTACGATGTCGAATTCTTCCGCGATCTCGAACACCGGCACCCGCATTTCCACTACCGACCCGTTCTCAGCGAGGAGCAGTGGGAAGGGGCAACCGGGCTGGTCACCGATGTCGTGGTCAGCGACTTTCCCTCGTGCAAGGGGATGAGCGCATTCCTGTGCGGCCCACCCGCGATGGTCGATGCGGCAGTCAAGGCACTCAAGCGCAGGCGTATGGCTCCTCGATTGATCTTCCGCGAGGAGTTCACCATCACGCCCGCAACCAGCACAGCGCCGGCAGTGCTCTGACCTTCAGGATCCACCACGACAAGAGTCTGGGGCAGCGCGTATGTACTCGCTGCCCCAGACTTTGTTCGTTGCCAGTTCATTCGCCCGGGGACGTAACCCGCAGATCTTCCGCAAAGCTGGACCCGAAGGCCGTTCTGTAACCCCGCCCCCGTGAACCGCCGAGCATGCAAGAACCCCAATTGCGCGACTTCAGTGACGTCGGCGGATGCACGGTCCTGCGCGGTTAGGCGTCACCGTATCCAGCTCGCGTCCTCGGATGTTCCGAGTCCCGATTTATCGAGCATGGCAAGTGGCGGGAAATATTGCTTTCAGCCCGAGTAATCCGAGGAGGCTGGCTCGCCCGGCAGCTCGCTCTGCGCTCTGCTGCAGTTCACCAACGGTATCGGTCCATCAGTCTTGACCACCGTGTTCACAGGCAATCGCCCCTCCGAACCAGGGGCGGCCATCACCTCGGCCTTCGTCACAATCCTTGGTATCGCGACTGCCGGCTTTTTCGCATTCCTACCCCTGCCCGCCACAGCTCTAGGCGAGCACAAGCATCTCGTACAGGCCAGTTCTACTGTGCACCAGAGCAATGCACCATCGAATTCGACAGTATGTCTTCACAACTGATGCGGGATACCCACACGAGACATCCTCTCGAGGTCGAGAGCAGACTCGACAGCCTCGATATCAACGGCCTCCATAGGGCGACCGGTCAGCGCTTGCAGCACTACCTCGAGATCGCGTGCGGTCACCGATTCGGTCGTCGAATCTGATACTCGATAACGAATGGGATATTCCATGACATCTCCCGACAGGATAGGGAGACAAGACATCTGGTAGCACTGCTCAACGGACCCAGCTGGGTTGCGACGGTATCCCTGCGAACTTCGCCATCAGCGCCAGCATCCCTTCCCAGGGTGGAGTTGACGCTCAATGCCGTCATCCCGAACCGACACCGATTTCCTTCACAGCAGAGGAAGAACTCGACCGCCCCGGACCTCATTCGAGACCACCCGCCGATGGACATCGCCCCTCAGTCCGTCGATTCGACTACACCAACGGCAATTCTGTATGGGAAGCGCTCCTGTACACACAAAGGTCTCCGATGTGGAGAGTTGTTCAACTCGCTGTCCACATCGGAGACCTCAGGCTCTCAACAACAATCACACGATTGCGGTTGAGCGGGTGCACGATCCCAATCAGGCGGGCGAACCGGAAACCGCCCGCGAGTGGTCGATGTCGTCCGGGATGGCCTGCTCGGCAGCAGCCACATCCGGATCCTCGATCGGCGCGCCGGGACCGAAGTGGGCGAACTTCTCGATGTGCTGATCCAGCGCGAGCGGATTGGGAGTGCCATACGTAAAGTACGTTTCCCACGGCAGCTTCGCACCGCCAACAGCGAGACCGGTATCGATGTCGGACATCTGCCAGGTCTTGGTCTCAGCGTCAGGATCCAGATGCAGATAGCCGGCTTCACCGAACAGCTCGATACGGTTTCCACCGGGCTCGAACACGTACAGGAACTGCCCCTGGGTGATGCCGTGCTTATCCGGACCAGCCTCGATCTGGATGTCATAGTCACGGAACATCTCGACCGCGTCGGCCAGGTGCTGTCCGGTGCCGTAGTAGAACGCCACGTGATGAAGCTTGCCGTTCCCACCGGTCATGTCGCGCATACAGGCAACTTCGTGACCGAGCAGGTTCGAGCTCATCCACGCCCCGATTTCGACGTTGCCGTCGACGACACGTTCAGTGGTCCGGAACCCGAGGTGCTGCTCGAACGATTCCTTGAGCGCGGTGACATTCGACGCCATCAGGTTGAGGTGATCGATGCGCTTGACCGGAATACCCGACAGCGGCTTCTTGGAAGGACGCGAAAGGATCTTGCTCTGCAGTGCCGTCGGGGCGACGTACTTCTCGACCTCCCACAACAACTGCAGGTTGTGTCCATCCGGGGACTGGAACTCGAAGGTCTTGCCGTAACCGAACTGGTCCTCGCTCCACTTACCGTCGACGTTGCCTTGCTCGAGCGATGCCACCCGACGTTCGAGTGCTTCCGGAGAGCTCGCGCGCAGCGCGGCGTGACCCATTCCTGCCTCGGGTGCCTCGGTGACCTTCAAGCTCCACTGGTACGGATCCTCGTAGCCTCGAAGGTATACGGACTGACCCTCCCGATGAGTGACATACATGCCGAGGAACTTGGTGAAGAAGTCGAGCGTCTCCTGCGGCTTGGGAGTGAACAGTTCGGTGCGGGCGAGATGCGCGATATCGAATCGAGCAGTGAGTTCGGTCATGGCTACTCCTGATCTGAGCTGTCCGGGCGAGCTGCACCGGGCTGTGGTGGTGACCACGAGCTTGCGGCGATGTAAACCAGGCAGTCGCTGACATCCGGGATAACCGAACAGGGACGTTCCCGACCGCGCACATGTTCAGGACCACGGGATTTCCGCCTTCCGACCAGCAACCCCTTCCTAGCGTCGAGCCCATTACCCGAGAGTTCAGGGAAGGCCGCACAGATGAGTCGATTGAAAGCTGCGATCGTCGGATCCGGCAACATCGGAACAGACCTGATGTACAAGTTGCTGCGATCCGAGCACGTCGATCCCATGTACATGATCGGTATCGATCCGACCAGCGAGGGGCTCGAACGAGCCCGACAGGAAGGCCTCGAGGCCTCCGCAAAGGGAATCGACTGGTTACTCAACCGGCCCGACCTTCCCGACGTGGTCTTCGAAGCGACATCAGCGAAAGTCCACGCCGCCGCTGCCCCGCGCTACGCCGAAGCCGGCATCCGCGCGATCGATCTGACACCTGCCTCAGTGGGCCCGTACGTGGTGCCGGCCGTGAACCTCAGCACGCACCTGGACGCGCCGAACGTGAACATGGTCAGTTGCGCCGGCCAGGCCACCATCCCGATCCTGTATGCCATCAACGAGGTCGCCGACGCGTCCTACGGCGAGATCGTCGCTGCCATCGCCTCGCACAGCGCCGGACCCGGCACCCGGCAGAACCTCAGCGAATTCAGCGAGAAAACCGGCAAGGCACTTGCCCAGGTCGCCGGAGCCGATCACGCCAAGGCCATCTCGGTGATCAACCCAGCCGAACCACCGATGAACATGCGCGACACGGTCTACGCCAAAGTCCGCAACCCCGACCCGGCCGCGATCGAGCGCGCAGTGATCGACATGGTCGCCAAGGTCCAGCAGTACGTCCCCGGCTACACCCTGCGCCTGGTCGACGTCGACGGCGACCAGGTCACCGTCATGCTCGAGGTCGTCGGCGCCGGCGACTTCTTGCGCATCTTCTCCCGGGGCACCGGCTCACCGATCGGAAGGATCATCGCGTCCGTCAACCACGCCGTCGACGGCGAGTCGACTCCCACCTGACGCTGCTTCGCCTTGGAGGTCACACCCAGTTTGACACCGGTGACCCTCTCCCCCCGCGAGATCCGCATTTGCAGCGCAATATCTTGAGCCTCATATGCCGCGGCCAGATCGAGACCGTCCCATTCTGCGAGAATCGACGTCTGCGCGACGCCGCTATCCTCCGCTCGTATAAGAACATCGGCCACTTTGGCCGGGCTCCATAGTTGCTCGGTCACTGTTCGTCCTTTCCGCCGAGCACGGCGGTGACGGTGCCGAGCCCACTGATAGTCGCGACGATGGAATCGCCGGGTGCGACAGGATACGCACCGGTCATCGAGCCGGGCAGCACCACGTGCCCCGGCTCGAGGGTCACGCCGAGCGGACCCACCGTGTTGGCCAGCCACACCAGCGCACTGAGCGGTGACCCGAGAACTGCGCCACCGGCACCGGTTGCGACGAGCTCGCCGTTGATGTGCAGGTTACAGCCAGCCAGACGCAGATCCAGCTGGTCCAACGAGACCGGGCAACTGCCGAGTATGACCCCGCCGGATGAAGCGTTGTCGGCGATGGTGTCGAAAATTCCGATCTTCCAATCCTTGATCCGCGAATCCACGATCTCCAGCGCAGGCAGGACGAAATCCACTGCCCGCGCTGCCTCTGCGGCAGTCACGCCTGGGCCGGCCAGTGGACGACCAAGGACGAATGCAATCTCCGGTTCGATACGCGGTTGCAGAAATGTGCCGCTGGCGATGGGATGGTGCTCCAGATGAAACATGCTCTGGGTGAGATGTCCGAAGTCGGGCTGGTCGACCCCCATCTGTCGCTGAATTGCTCGCGACGCGAGGCCTACCTTGTGTCCCTTGACTACATCGCCGGCCGATGTCCACTGCTCTACTTGCGCCTGCTGGATGCGGTATGCCACTTCTAGGGACGCGTCGGGATACTCGGGCGTCAGCGGGTCGATCGGCTCGGCGGTGCGATACGCGTCGAGCAGACGATCCGCTGCCTTCTGAACAGCAATATCCATAGTTCCTCGGTTGTGTCGTGCGGTTGATACAGATGTCAGGACGCTCGGGGACAGCTACCGACCGGCTCCAGCGATGGGTGGTTCCGGGATTCGAGTGGAACGATGTCCGCCGCCTCGGCAATAGAGCGAGTGATCTTGTTGGCGGCAGCGATCACAGCACGCTCGAGTTGAGCTCGCCGCGAAGCGAATCGGGTGGCCGGAACACTTATGCTCACTGCAGCAACCACCGAACCCATGTCGTCTCGTACCGGTGCGGCGACACAGTGCACCTCCGACACCGTCTCGCCCATGTCCACCGCGACACCAGCCATGCGAGTCATTTCGAGAGCATCGGCGAGCGCATGCGGACTCGTAGTCGTCGACGGTGTCAATCGACGTAACGGACGCGCTGTCAAGTACCGCTGCAATTCAGTCTTGTCGAGTTGCGCGAGCAGGACCTTGCCCACAGCTGTGGAGTGGGCATCGAGCCGGGTGCCCACTCGAGCCCCCTGCACGGTGATGTTGTGCGTACCGATCACCTTGTCGACGTAGAGGACACTCCAGCGTTCCATGATGGCCAAGTGTGTCGTTTCTCCATAGTTTTCGACCAGCTCTTCCAACACAGGAGCGGAACAGGACCGTACGTCCACAGTGCTGCGGAGTGTTTCCCCCAATTCGACGATGCGCCAGCCGAGCCGGTATCGGCCGCGATTCCGGCACTGCAACAACCCGGTGTCGACGAGACTGGCCAGCAATGCATGAGCACTCGACCGGGGCACGTCGATGGCCGCTGCAACTTCGGAAACACCCCATTCCGGACGCTGAACTGTGAACAGATCGAGCACCGGACCAATCTTTTGCACTGTTTGCAGACCAGCCACGCCGACAGCCACCTTTCAAAGTTCAATCTGGATGACGGTTGAGCAACCCCGTCGCATCGCTGTGAGGTGGAACACTAGGTGGCCGAGCAGAGAACGAACATGTCCTGAAGCGCACGAATGAATGACCTCGAGCGCACGAGTTCACGACCGACAGCCACCAACCGCGACCTTCGATCCCCCGAGGCGCACAGATATCTCGGCCCGCGTGTCGCTTCCCTCGTCTCCGCTGACCGGGTCGAACCATGCGGTTCCTGCGGTTGTCAGCGGTCATGAAATTCCCCATCCGCAAGTACCTGGCCCCTGCGCTGGAGGCGGGGCTGCCCCCGGCGACGGCTACAGATTCGACGAGAACCTGTGGCGCGAGTTGATCGCGGTCTGGTTCCCCGAAGTGGTGGACCCGGCGGCGCGGGCGGTGACCTCGCCGGCGATCGCCGCCCACCACACCTGGATCGAAGGCCAGCTCGACGAGTCGGTGACCGTAGCAACGATCGCGCAACGACTGCGCGACGACCACGGTGTCCCGGTATCGGAATCAACTGTGCGTCGCTATATTTCGGCGCGATTCGCCGATCGGGTCGCGGCGTCGAAAGCCACGATGCCCCGCGGAGCGGTCCCGCCGGGCGACGAAGGTCAGGTCGAGTCTTCGGTGATCAGGCCGTCGCCGCCGCGATGATCGACCGGATCGTCCATCACGCCGACGTGTTGACGCTCGAAGGTGCCGGCTACCGCCTTTGAGGACGCGGGATCGACAGTCTTCCCAGGATCAGAATGGAGAATTAGGCAGACTAGCCACACACCGACACGGTGCTCTCGTTCTCCACCGTCGCATCGGCCTCGAATTCGAGCGTTGTCGACACTCGACTCCCGTCTTGCTCTCTTCGTCCCATCCGCACACTTCTCTCCAATCAGCAGGGTTACGACCAATACTTGAACCCGCTGCGTCGATTCCCCCATTCCATGACGGTAGGCACCGTTCTGGGCGATACTGAGAAGTGCCCCGGACCGAGTAGAGGCCAGGTATATGCAGGACTCACGCAATCCTGACGCGACAATTCTCACTGCGGCCGAACCGCATCGGATGACACTGGGACTGCCCCTACGCAAAACCCCAGGCATCCGCGGCAGCGGCACCACACGGAGATATTCTGGCCGGCCAACCCATCAGGCAGGGAGGTGATGTCAGAGTCCAGTGGCGGGACTACCACGGTACGTCCGCACCGATCTGCCCCTCAAATATAGTATCGTTCGCCAACTTCGCCGAAACTGAAAACGCCGTCGACGACCTCTCCGGCCAGCATTTCGCAGTAGGCAAACTAGCCATCGCGCGCCAGGACATCGAGCCGGTCGAATAGGTCATCGGCACACTGAACTACCGCTGGACCGCGCCCGCGCCGCCGCGGGCGCGTGGACAGCTACACCATTAGGCTGGATCTTTGGATTACTCCACCGAGGCCGGCCGCCGTGTACCCGCCTCGATCTCAGCTTCTACGCGCCGATCTTCGGTGCCGTTGTCGGCGCTCCGTTCGGCCTGCTCATGCACGCATCACAGGACAGGGCAGCCAGCGCGACTTCACCTCGTTCCCAGTCCTTACGACCATGTCCCTACACAACCACGGCACTCCGAAGTCCTCGCCGACGTCGAAGTCGCGGACCGAGCCGTCCGCCGACTCACCGGCCGGACCAATCGAAAGGAATGAATCATGGCAACTGCGGTAGGCATCGACTTGGGCACCACCAACTCGGTCATCGCAAGCTGGCAAGGCGGCGAACCGGTGGTGATCTCCAATGTCGAGGGTGCGCGGACGACGCCGTCGGTGGTGGCATTCACCGATAGCGGCGAGCGCCTGGTGGGTCAGCTGGCCCGACGACAGGCGATCCTGAACCCGAAGGGCACGATCTACTCGGCGAAACGCTTCATCGGACGTCATTTCGACGAGATCTCCGAGGAGGCCAAAGCGGTCAGCTTCGACGTCGTACCGGGCGACAACGGTGAGGCACGATTCGACGTGCGAGGTAAGAAGTACGCACCAGAGGAGATCAGTGCCCTGGTGCTGCGCAAACTCGTCGACGACGCCAGCAAGTTCCTTGGCGAGAAGGTCAAGGAAGCGGTCATCACCGTTCCGGCCTACTTCAACGACGCGCAGCGCAACGCCACCAAGGACGCCGGCCGGATCGCGGGCCTCGAGGTCCTGCGGATCATCAACGAGCCGACCGCGGCGGCATTGGCGTACGGCATGGACAAACAGACCCACGAGACCGTACTGGTCTTCGACCTCGGCGGCGGCACGTTCGATGTGAGCCTGCTCGATGTCGGCGAGGGAGTAGTCGAGGTTCGCTCGACGGCCGGCGACTCCCACCTCGGCGGAGACGATTTCGACCGGCGCCTGGTGGACTACCTCGCCGACGAGTTCCAGAGCGCGGAGAACATCGATCTACGCAAGGATCCACAAGCGCTGCAACGACTCTTCGAGGCGGCAGAGAAGGCCAAGGTCGAGTTGTCCTCGGTAACTCAAGCCCAG
>Ga0180216_1000712_pt1 | contig 32415 bp, 32 predicted proteins | sample eDN3rd37CBELigMG_FD_128879 | JGI IMG/M metagenome (GOLD analysis project Ga0180216, IMG submission 128879) | Enriched Miracle-Growth compost microbial communities from Emeryville, California, USA - eDNA 3rd pass 37_C BE-Lig MG (version 2)... ... | reverse complement strand
GGGCTCAAGTCACTTTTGGGATAATAAAATCACCGTGGTATAATTAAAATACGTCAAGACGAACCGGCAAATTATAGGTACCTTTCTTTTAAGGAGGATTTTGAATGGACAATGATTTGAAAGCAATGTTGCAATCTGTCATTGAAGAAGCACTGGAACCGATTAACAAACGATTAAATCACATTGAGTTTGTTATGGTAACGAAAGCGGATCTAAAGGGCTTTGCCATGAAGGAAGACTTGAAGGGCTTTGCCACGAAGGAAGACTTGAAGGGCTTTGCTATGAAGGAAGACTTGAAGGGCTTTGCCATGAAGGAAGACTTGAAAGGCTTTGCCACGAAGGAAGACTTCAAAGGCTTTGCCACGAAGGAAGACTTCAAAGGCTTTGCCACGAAGGAAGACTTGAAAGGCTTTGCCACGAAGGAAGACTTCAAAGGCTTTGCCATGAAGGAAGACTTCAAAGGCTTTGCCACGAAAGAAGACATTGCCAATCTTGAGACCAAACTTGCGACCATGGCGACCAAGGATGATTTGAAAGTATTTGCAACTAAACAAGACCTGAAAAAGGTGGAAACTAAACTTTCCAACATGACAACGAAACAAGACCTTGTCGATTTCAGGGTAGAAACGAAATCACGCTTCGATACGATAGAAACCATATTATCGTACGTTGAAAATGATGTAACGGTGGTAAGACAGGACGTAGCCATCATTAACTCGACAATCGGTCCAGTGGATGAAGGGAGTCCACAAACGATCATGGGGATGTTAAAGCAAATTAATGAAAAACTTGAAGAGAAGGATTTTGAGGTACAAGCCTTAAACAAAAGATTATTCCGTGTTGAAACAGCTGTAGAGAGATAGGCACCTCAAAATTAAGAAAGCCTCTATTTCCAAGAGGTTAAGCCCACATAAATAGAGGCTTCGCTTCGCTTTAATCATTCACCCTCCCCTAACAAAAACGGAGAAAAAGCACATATCACCACATCGGAAAACATGTCTTTTCGAGAAATCAGGTTTCGTGTTAAGATGCCAATAGTTCCTTCTTTGCTACGAATATCTTGTCCTCCCGCCCATTTGTCAATGACATCCCCGAGCTCAAGGCCCATACGAAGTTGTGCAGCGATTTCCTCAGGGAGCTGAAGGCGGTGTCCACCACCAATTCCCACTTTTCCTGTGCGATTAACTACCGCGCCCCAGTTACAAAGAAAAAGTCCATTAGAAGTTTCCGTCACTCCACCTTCCAAACCAATGCCGTAATCGCAGGTAGATCCCGCCGTATGCAACGCATTTTTAGCGCGATTAATGGCACCTTCAATTGTTTCATCATCTGAAAAGGGTTGCGCAGAAACCTCAGAAGAAACTTCAGTACCTTCCAACTTGAAGGTATAACCCATTCGGGTAAAGGCGGAACGGACCGCTTCTATTTTCACTGTATTTTTTGAACCTAAAGCAATATGTAACATAATAAATTCCCTCTTTTCTATTGAAGCATCGTCAGAAAATATCTATCATTAAGAAAAGCACCTATAAAAGCACACAATCATCTGCAGGGGGAAATAACAATGGACATAGTACAAGAATTAAAACGTATCATACCTGAAGAGCAAGTGACAGTCAATGAAACAGTATTGGCGCAGCATAGCCATGATGAATCACATCATGATCCACACTTGCCAGATGTGGTGGTTTTTCCTAGCAGCACAGAGCAGGTAAGTAATATTTTAAAGTTTGCCAACCAACATCAGATTCCAGTCATCCCGTTTGGTGTGGGATCGGGGCTTGAGGGGCATGTGATTCCTTATCAGGGAGGGATCTCCATGGACTTTCAGCTAATGAATCGGATCTTGGATATCCGCCCATATGATTTCCTAGTGAAGGTGCAGCCAGGTGTGACCCGGGCACAACTTAATAAAGAGTTAAAAAAATATGGGTTGTTTTTTACTGTCGATCCGGGAGCAGATGCTACGTTAGGCGGGATGGCAGCAACAAACGCAAGCGGGACTACCGCTGTGCGGTATGGAGTCATGCGCGATCAAGTGCGGGATTTGGAAGTAGTTTTAGCGGATGGGACAATTATTCATACAGGGGGGCTTGCAGCCAAATCGTCTTCAGGCTACCATATGAATGGATTGTTTGTTGGATCAGAAGGAACATTAGGGGTTTTTACAGAGCTTACTTTAAGGGTTTACGGCGTTCCAGAGGTAATTATGGCAGCGAGAGCAGCATTTCCTTCTGTGAAACAAGCTGTAGATGCAGCGGTGGCCATTCTTTCCGCTGGTATTCCGGTAGCCCGGATTGAATTAATCGATGCGCGATCGATTAGGCAGGTCAATCTTCATAGTGGAACAAGCTATCCAGAATCTCCTACCCTTTTCCTTGAATTTCATGGGAATGAGTCTGGCTTGCAGCAGGATGTGGAATTTGCTCAAGCATTGGCAAAGGAGGAGGATTGTCTAGGTTTTGAGTTTGAAACGGATTCCCTACAGCGGGCCCAACTATGGGAGGCAAGGCATAATCTAGCATATGCTTTCATCCACGGGAACCCAGGGAAAAAGCTAATGCTGACAGATGTCTGTGTTCCTTTGTCAGAACTCACCGGAGCGATTGAGAATGCCAGAGAGGCGATCACCGCATCTGGGCTGGATGGTGCGGTGCTGGGACATATTGGAGATGGAAATTATCATACACTTGTTATCATGAATCCAGATGATCCCAGTGACTTACAACGCGCAGAGGATGTGAACCATGCAATCGTAGAATATGCCCTCTCACGTGGAGGCACTTGTACGGGTGAACATGGTGTAGGGGTTGGAAAGATGAAGTATCAGCGGCAGGAACACGGACAAGCTCTTGACGTGATGAATAATCTAAAGAAAATGTTTGACCCAAATAATATTTTGAATCCGGGAAAGGTCATTCCGAGGGATTAATGGAAACAGAAGAGGAGAGGTTTTATTTTTGAAGGAAATATTGGATCCCCTCATGATTGGACTAAGTGAGGCAGGCAACAATGGCCTATTGTGGGTATTAATTTGCTTTATTATGCTGCTCTGCAAATCATGGCGCAAGTCAGGAGTGTATCTTTTAATTACCCTTTCAGTTGGGGCGATTGCTCAGGATGTCCTAAAGGACCTCATTCAGCGTCCTCGTCCTATCATGGACCCAGCGATGCTTTTAATTCCAATGCCGACATCGTATTCCTTTCCATCCGGACATACCCTGATATCGTTCGCTGCGGCCACAACCATATCTGCCTTTTTCTTACGGGCAGGTGTTATTTTCTTCGTTGTTGCCCTTTTGATTGGGATTTCACGGGTTTATCTGGGAGTCCATTACGTTTCCGATGTGATTGGAGGGGGTCTTTTGGGAATTGCCATTTCTTTTATCGTTTTACGTTTTCCAAGATGGGTGAAAGCAGACAAAAAGAATCTGGATCGAAAAATGTAGCTCGTGATTACTACACCACGATTACCACAGAAATGGGAGTAAGGAAATGACGTTAACAGGATTTCAGATAGAACAATTTCAACATGATTTGCTTTATTGGTTTGAACGCAATTTGCGTGATTTACCCTGGAGAAGAGACCGGGATCCATACAAGATCTGGGTTTCCGAAATTATGCTGCAGCAGACCCGTGTCGATACGGTGATTCCGTATTTTGAACGATTCATGGAAAGATTTCCAAGCATCGAGCGGTTAGCTGAGGCTGACCTAGATGACGTTATCAAACAATGGGAGGGCTTGGGGTACTATTCTCGTGCAAGAAACCTTCATGCCGGGGTAAGGGAAGTGCAGGAAAAGTATGGAGGGAAGGTACCCGATGAGCCAAAGAAAATTCTTGAAATCAAAGGAATAGGGCCCTATACGGCTGGGGCTATTTTAAGTATTGCTTACGATAAACCAGAGCCCGCAGTTGATGGCAACGTCATGCGTGTTCTTTCGAGAATTCTGCACATTGAAGAGGATATACAAAAAGCAAAAACAAGAAAACGATTTGAAGAGGCGATTCGTGAGATCATCTCCACTGAAAACCCCTCTTTTTTTAATCAAGCATTAATGGAATTGGGAGCACTGATTTGTTCGCCAAAATCTCCGAAATGTGAATATTGTCCAGTTGCTGAGCACTGCCGGGCGAAAAGCCTTGGGAATCAGGAGATGCTGCCGGTAAAAGGGAAAGCTAAACCGCCGAAACCGATAGATATCAAGGTTGCACTCTTATACCGGGCGGATAAATTACTTATTCGCAAACGCCCAGAGAAGGGCTTGCTCGCTGGTCTTTGGGAATTGCCCAATGTGGAGGGGACAGTAGAACAATTGATGGATCACCTGCATGCCACCTATCACATATCGGGGCAAATAAGAGGTAAAATGATGGAATATCAGCACACCTTCTCTCACCTGCAATGGAGAATGGAAGTATATGAAATAGAAGCAGGCCCATTTGACAGTGCAGACGGAGGGATTTGGGTCGAGCGCAGTAAACTCGAGCAATATCCGTTCCCAGTAGCCTTTCAAAAGATACTAGCGTTTGCGGACGAATGACTGTGTGGCGAGGTTCGCAACGTCAGATAAGGAGGAGTGAGAATGCAAACAGGGAATACGTTCGCGGATTCCATCCTCACGTTTGTTTCAGATGGTGTCATTATGATGGATGAAAGAGGGATAATCCTCTCCGTTAATCCAGCAGCAGTTAATATATTTGGATTTTCATCCACTGAATTGATCGGACATAGCATTAAGTTTCTTGTTCCGGATTTATTTCCAAGCCATCAGGATGCCGAATTCAAGTTAATTGGGCTGGGCCGAAAGGTTTCTGGGAGGCGCAAAGATGGCTATGAGCTTGCCCTTATGATTACCATTACAGAATCACCCTATATTGATGAAAAATGCTTCGTCGGGATCGTACGCGATGTCACTGAACGGAAAAAAAGGCAAAGTACATGGCCTGAAAAGTTGCCAGAATTACAAGCAATTCTTAATTCTTTCCCAGATATGGTATGGGTGAAGGATCTGCAATTGAGGTATACGTACGCCAATATTCATTACGCTGCAGCTATTAACCGGAATATAGATGATGTTCTAGGGGGAACAGATTTCGATTTATTTCCTGAAGAGATGGCAGCAGCGACGCGAAAGCATGATGCGAAGGTTATTAAAACTATGGAAATGCAGTCTTTTGAAGAAAAAACAATCGATTTTAGGGGTGAAACCACTTTTCGTAAGGTTAGTAAATACCCCATTAAAAATGAATACGGTAATGTGATTGGAATTTTGGGGATTTGCAGTGATGTGACAGAAATGAAGCGGACGGAGGACTTGTGTCTCCGCCTCGGCCGAATCCTCGATGATTCATTGAATGAGATCTATATTTTTGAAGCTGCTACAATGCGCTTCTCCCATGCCAATCAGAGTGCCTGTCGAAATATTGGATATACCCTGGAAGAACTCTCCCGCTTGACTCTGTTGGACCTGATGCCCGGGATGACGGTGGAAGCCATCGAATTACTAATGGCCCCCCTATTGGAAGGGGAAGAGCAAATGATCTTTTTTGAGGGCTCCATCCTGAGAAAGGACGGCTCCATTTATCCCGCAGACGTTAGGGTGCAGATTTCCGATACAGAGGTTCCCCCATTGTTCATGGTAATCGTCCAGGATAGTACAGCGAGAAAAGAAGCAGAGGATGCCTTGCGGAAGGCGGAACGGTATCTTTTGTATTCTCATACGACAGAATGAAAAAAGGGTCGACCATGAGTCGACCCTTTTTTGTTCATATTATTAGCGAGCAGCAGCGTAACGCTTGTTTACAGCATCCCAATTGATGACATTGAAGAAAGCTCCAATGTAATCAGGGCGCTTGTTTTGATATTTTAAGTAATAAGCATGCTCCCAAACGTCTAAGCCAAGGATTGGTGTTTTACCTTCCATCAATGGGCTGTCCTGATTTGGTGTGCTCATTACAGCGAGCTTGCCGTTGTCAACTACTAACCAAGCCCAACCAGAACCAAAACGAGTTGCAGCAGCTTTAGCGAAGTCTTCTTTAAATTTGTCATAGCTTCCGAAAGCGCTGTTGATAGCGTCAGCTACATCACCAGTTGGTTGTCCGCCGCCATTTGGTCCCATTACTTCCCAGAATAAAGAGTGGTTAGCATGTCCACCACCGTTGTTTCTTACAGCTGTACGGATATTTTCTGGAATAGCATCCATATTGGAAATAAGATCTTCAATGCTCTTGCTGGAAAGATCATCATGTCCTTCTAAAGCAGCATTCAAGTTGTTTACATACGTTGCGTGATGGCGATCATGGTGAATGTTCATCGTTTGTTCATCGATATGAGGCTCAAGTGCGTTTGGAGCATAAGGTAATGCTGGCAATTCGTATTTTGGCATGGTAACTCCTCCTCGATAATATGTAGTTTCTTCCATACTTATTATAAACAAGAAGACTGACTAAATCAACATTCATGTATAATAAATGTATAAACTTATAATATCTTATTTATCATTTAATTAAAAACCCCCTCATTCACGAACCTTTGTATAGGATGACTTAAATAAATCCAAAAAATTCATGCTGAGCAATTATAAAGCGAGTATGGTATAATTTGTGGCGATTAGGAACAAGTGCTGTTTATTTGCTGAATAGAAAGATTAAAGGTAAAGGAGTTTGTTATGTCTTTTAAAGGAAAAGTTGCATTAGTTACAGGCGGTTCCCGTGGAATAGGCAGGGAGATCGCACATAGATTGGCTGACCAAGGCTGCAATTTGGTAATTAATTATTTGCGAAATCGCACGGCGGCAGCCAATACTGCTGCTGAACTTGAAGCAAAAGGTGTCAGGGTGCATCTGGTAAAGGCGAATGTTGGTGATCGCGATAAAATCAAAGCGTTGTTCGAGGAAATTGATCAGGAGTTTGGAAGGCTTGATTTTTTGGTGAATAACGCAGCATCTGGTGTGCTAAGACCGTTGTTAGAATTGGAAGAATCGCATTGGAATTGGACGATGGACATTAATTCAAAAGCTCTGCTATTTTGCGCTCAGGAAGCCACTAAATTGATGGAGAAAAATGGCGGAGGGGCAATTGTTAGCTTGTCAAGCATCGGATCCATTCGTGTAATTCCAAATTACACCACGGTAGGGGTCTCAAAGGCAGCATTGGAGGCTTTAACAAGATACTTGGCTGTTGAATTGGCGCCGAAAAATATTATAGTAAACGCTGTTTCAGGTGGTGCAGTCGATACGGAAGCACTGAAACATTTTCCAAACAGGGAGGAAATTTTGGCCGACGCTAGAGACAGAACCCCTGCAGGGAGAATGGTAGAGGCCTCCGATTTAACGGATGCAGTGATGTTCCTGCTTTCTGATCAAGCCAAGATGATTCGCGGACAAACTTTAATTGTCGACGGAGGCGTTTCCCTATTAAGTTAAATAGAAAAAGGAACACTGAGGGTTTAAAGCCTTCAAGGTGTTCCTTTTTTCGTGTCTATACATCGATAAGGAAGGTATGATAGATTATTAGTGTGTTTTGATTCTAATAATTTAAAGTTTTCAAATCCAATAGTTTGGTAATGAAAGAGGGGAAAAAGGTTGTCTTATAAAGAACTGTTCATTGGGTTCACACGATCTGGACTTCTTGGATATGGTGGAGGGCCATCTGCCATCCCATTAATCCGTTATGAGGCTGTAGAAAGGTTTAAATGGATGAACGATGATGAATTTGCCGAGGTTTTAGCTTTGGGAAATGCACTTCCGGGACCGATTGCCACGAAGATGGCTGCTTATATCGGGTACAAAGTAAAAGGGAAGATGGGGGCTTTGATTGCGATTCTAGCTCAGGTTGTCCCGACGGTTTTGGCACTGATCGCCCTGCTAAGTACTCTTTATGCCATGGGTGAATCGAGGATGATTAAAGGGATGATCGCAGCGGTCGGTCCTGTGATTGGAATGATGCTCGCGGTGATGGGGTATCAATTCTTAAAAAAAGGATGGGTTGGCTTAGGTTGGAAAGCAAATATTGTAATGTTGGTCATTTCCTTCCTCGCTCTTGAATTGCTGAATATTCATCCAGCCATTATGATCGTCGTGTTTATTAGTTACGCAATGATTAAAACTTATTTTTCAACAAACAAACCGGATACGAAGCGGAGTGTTTCTTAATGATTTACCTACAAGTATTTTGGGTGTTTTTTATTACCAATATCTTGGGATATGGCGGGGGGCCCTCAACGATCCCATTATTTCAGGCAGAGGTAGTGGAACATTACGGATGGCTTACCTTAAAGGAATTTGGAGATATTTTAGCCATTGCCAATGCCTTGCCAGGCCCAATTGCTACGAAGATGTCGGGGTATATCGGTTACCAGGTTGCTGGACCTCTTGGCAGTATCGTCGCTTTAATTGCAACGGTTCTGCCCACAGCAGTGGCTATGGTTTTTCTCTTCAAATTTGTTACTCTATTTAAAAGTTCTCCCTATGTGAAAGAATTGACAAAATCAGTCCAGCCTGTCGTTGCTGTTTTGCTTCTTGTTCTAGCCTATCAATTTATTGCCTCTGCATGGGAGTCTAACGGGTGGATCCATACAGCCATTCTCGCACTTGGTAGTTTCTGGGCGATGGAGAGGATTAAAGTTCATCCTGCCTTGGTGATTGGTGGATCCTTGGCTTATGGGGCCCTATTTTTAAGTTAGTTTTGATTTTCGACTAAGAATTTTGGGTTGTAATAAATAAAATAGGTGTATAATGAAAAGTATCAAAAAAATAATACTGGATTGCTCTATCCTGTTTTGTTAAGCAGACAATCATTTTCTAATAGTGTACAATAGAAAGAGATCAAAGGGAGGGCGCAGCTGTGAAAATTAGATCATTTCGCTTAGGAGATTATGCAGCCATCACGATGATTTGGAGAGAAACCGGATTAGAACAAACAGAAACAGAATCGCTGGATGCCCTTGCAAAACAGTTGGCCTGGGACAGCGAATTAGTGCTTATAGCAGAAACGGAAGAAAAGGTAGTGGGCGTCATCGTCGGTACATTGGATGGCACCCGTGGTTACTTTTATCGTTTGGCAGTGGATCCCGGCTATCAGGGACATGGAGTTGGAAAAGCGCTTGTACAAGCATTGGAACAACGATTTAAGAAAAAAGGGGCAACACGTGTTTTTATAATGGTAAATCAGGATAATACAACCGTTCTTCCTTTTTACCAAAGATTAGGATACCAAGTGGAACAGTTTATTACCTTATCGAAGATCCTTTCATCATGATTTGATTTACCACGCGAAAGGAGAGAACAATGGCTTCCCCAGGAACTTATATTAGAGTAGAAAGTTATAAACATGATAAATCATTTCACAGATCATGGGATAAGACCATGGTTCTTCACGTTAGCGATTCGGTAGTCATAGGTGCCAATGATAATGTGAAAGTAACGGAATCCGATGGCAGAGAATGGCGGACTAGGGAGCCGGCAATCTGTACTTTTGGCCGTGGCCAGTGGTTTAATACGATTGCGATGATTCGTGAGGACGGGATTTATTACTATTGCAATATTGGATCCCCATTTACGATGAAGCATGAGGTATTATCTTATATTGATTATGATTTGGATGTGAAGGTTTATCCCGATATGTCCTTTGTCCTGTTGGATAAGGAGGAATTTAATCTTCACGGACAGATGATGAATTATCCGCCAGATGTGGTTCAGCATGTGAACCGCGCAGCGGAAGAAGTAGTGGCCTGGGTCCATGAGAAGCGCGGTGCTTTTCACCCGGGGTTCGTGGAACGGTGGTATGAACGATTTTTGACCTTGCAGAACAGGTCATAGGAACTCCTCCTTTTTGCCAAAGGAGGTTTTTTGTTTTTAGAGAGCATACACATCAGGAAGAGAGGGGGGAACCGAAGTGGATAGCATCAAAAGATATTTTATCTTTGTCAGACCTTATTGGAAGATGATTATTTCAACGATCTTCATCGGAATAATCAAATTTGGCATACCCTTGATTTTGCCATTAATCATGAAATACGTTATTGATGATCTGCTTTTAACCGATCGACCAAAGGCGGAAAAAATAGAGGAACTGGTATGGATTATGCTGGTTACCTTTTTCGTATTTACTATTGTTCGTTATCCTATTGAATATTTTCGCCAATATTACGCCCAACTTTCCTCCAATCAAATTCTATATGATGTCAGAGATCGTATATTTGCCCATTTACAGAAGCTGTCCCTAAGATACTATCAAAACACAAAAGCGGGCGAAATTATCTCCCGTGTCATCAATGATGTAGAACAGACGAAAAACTTTGTGGTGACCGGTTTGATGAATCTTTGGTTGGATCTAGTGACTTTGCTTATTGCGATTGGGATTATGTTATCTATGGATGTCGGCTTGACGCTTGTTGCCATCTCCGTCTTCCCGCTTTATGGATTTTCGGTCAAATATTTTTACCAACGCTTGCGAAAGCTGACGAAAGTGAGATCGCAAGCACTCGCTGAGGTACAGGGACATTTGCATGAGCGGATTCAGGGAATGGCGGTCATCCAGGGATTTGCCTTAGAGGAACATGAACAAAAGCAATTTGAGAAAATGAACCGAAATTTCCTGCAGAAAGCGATTGATCACACCGTTTGGAATGCGAAGACCTTTGCCGTAACGAATACAGTAACAGATTTGGCGCCGCTGTTGGTTATAAGCTATGCGGGATATCAAGTGATTCAGGGAGAATTGAAACTAGGGGCTTTTGTTGCCTTTTACGCCTACCTAGAAAGACTTTATAGTCCACTGCGCAGGCTTGTGAACTCATCTACCACTTTGACCCAATCGATTGCTTCGATGGATCGGATGTTTGAATTGCTGGATGAAAAGTATAATGTACAGGAAAAACCGAACGCTATGGAATTGGGTCAGGTGAGAGGGCGCGTGGTATATGACAACGTTTCTTTTCGTTACGAGGAATCGGGAGATCTGGTCCTGCGGGATGTTAACCTCGTGGTTGAAGAAGGGGAGACCGTCGCTTTGGTCGGAATGAGCGGAGGAGGAAAATCATCAATGATCAGTCTATTGCCCCGGTTTTATGATGTTGTGGAGGGCAGGGTTTGTATTGATGGTGTGGATATTCGCGATGTTTCCTTACACAGCTTGAGGGACCAAATCGGTTTGGTCTTGCAGGATAATATTCTGTTTAGTGATTCGGTAAAGATGAACATCCTTATGGGAAATCCTGATGCAAGTATGGAAGAGGTTATTGCAGCAGCAAAGGCAGCGAACGCCCATGATTTTATTATGGAGCTGCCAGATGGCTATGACACAGAAATTGGGGAGCGTGGCGTTAAATTATCCGGAGGACAAAAACAACGGATTGCGATTGCGCGTGTATTCTTGAAAAATCCACGGATCCTGATATTGGATGAGGCTACATCTGCCCTTGATTTGGAGTCCGAGCAGTTGATCCAGCAATCGATAGAACGGTTAGCGAAGGACCGCACCACCTTTATCGTGGCCCATCGACTATCCACAATTACCCATGCGGATCGGATCATCCTTATTTCCGATGGTAGAATCCGGGAAATGGGGACCCATCAGGAGTTAATGGAAGCGGAAGGGGCTTATTATAAGCTGTATACGGTACAGGATTTGTAAGGGGCGGTCATGGGATTTTCAACAAACCTTTGGCTTGGAGTATAGACTATTCATAAGTTGACGCAGGTTATCTCAAGTTCATCTGACCAATTTTTTCGGTGGATACTGAACTTGAGAGGCCGTCTTAAGTTCATTCGACCAGCATTTTCGGTGGATACTGAACTTGAGAGGCCGTCTTAAGTTCATTCGACCAGCATTTTCGGTGGATACTGAACTTGAGAGGCCGTCTTAAGTTCATTCGGCCAGCATTTTCGAAGGATACTGAACTTGAGAGGCCGTCTTAAGTTCATTCGGCAGCATTTTCGAAGGATACTGAACTTGAGAGGCCGTCTTAAGTTCATTCGGCCAACTTTTTCGGAGGATACTGAACTTGAGAGGCCGTCTTAAGTTCATTCGGCCAGCATTTTCGGAGGATACTGAACTTGAGAGGCCGTCTTAAGTTCATTCGGCCAGCATTTTCGAAGGATAATGAATGAACTTGAGGAGAGCCCCGTTCAAGGATATCCCTCTGCCTATGAAGGAGCCCCTCCCAAACTTACCCCATCTTCGCAAAACTATTTTCCGCTGCTTCGATCGTTTCCAATATGTCCTGCTCGGTATGGGCTGTTGTCATAAACCACGCTTCGTACTTAGATGGAGCCAGATTTATTCCTTGCTCCAGCATCAGGTGGAAGAAGCGGGCAAACTTTTCTCCATCCGCTCGTCCGGCTGTATCATAATCCACAACAGGCTCATCGGTAAAGTGGGTGCTTAATGCGCCCTTAATCCGGTTTACTTGTAACGCAATACCATGCTTAGCCGCTCCCGACAATAATCCTTCCTGCAGCATTGCACCTAATCGATCTAGCTGTTCGTAAACACCAGGCTGTTTGAGAACTTCAAGACAGGCGATCCCGGAAGAGATAGAGGCAGGGTTTCCGGCCATTGTACCTGCTTGGTAGGCTGGTCCAAGAGGGGCCACCTGTTCCATAATTTCTTGACGTCCACCGTAAGCGCCGATCGGTAACCCCCCGCCGATAATTTTACCCATCGCCGTAATATCCGGTTCGATTCCTAACAGATTTTGCGCACCGCCATACATAAAACGGAAGGCAGTAATCACCTCGTCAAAGATCAGCAAAGCCTGATGGTGATGCGTGATTTCCTTGACCGCTTCAAGGAATCCTTCTGCCGGTGCGACCATGCCAAAGTTTCCAACGATCGGTTCAACCAACACAGCTGCGACCTCATGCCCCCATTTTTCCATCGCCTCGCGGAACGTGTTAATATTATTAAATGGAACCGTAATGACTTCATTTGCTATCGTTTGCGGGATTCCAGCGCTGTCAGGAATTCCGAGTGTAGAAGGTCCTGAACCAGCAGCCACAAGTACCAAATCAGAGTGTCCGTGGTAGCAACCGGCAAATTTGATGATTTTTGTCCGTCCCGTGTAGGCACGTGCTACACGAATGGTCGTCATCACGGCCTCCGTGCCGGAATTGACAAAACGAACCCGTTCCAACGACGGAATAGCTTCTCGAAGCATATTGGCAAATGTAATTTCCAGTTTGGTAGGGGTTCCATAAAGCACCCCATTTTCAGCGGCCTTCCTTATCGCATCTGTAATATGAGGGTGTGCATGACCCGTAATAATCGGACCATAAGCAGCTAGGTAGTCAATATATTTATTCCCGTCTACATCCCAAAAATAAGCGCCTTTGGCCCGCTCCATAAAGACAGGAGAGCCTCCGCCAACCGCTTTAAATGAACGGGATGGACTGTTCACCCCGCCAACGATGCAATCTAGGGCCTGTTCATATAATTGATCAGAAGTGTTGCGATTCATCATATCCCTCCCCAAAAATGATATACTACTGTATCATAAAGAATTGTGAGCAGTTTTTCTAGTTTTTTGCAAAAGACTAAAAGGAATGATGATATGAATAGTATCGAAGTGAAGGATTTAACCAAGGAGTTCAAATCCTATCGCAGCCGGGAAGGACTTGGCGGAGCGATTCGAGATTTGTTTACAAGGGAATTCAATATAGTCAGGGCTGTCGATGGGATTTCTTTTCATGTGAAAAAAGGAGAGATGGTTGGCTATATTGGGGAAAATGGGGCAGGAAAATCAACAACGATCAAAATGCTTACAGGGATTTTGAAGCCCACATCCGGATACATACAAGTGAACGGGATGGATCCTCATAAACAGCGGGAGGCATTTGTTCGGACGATTGGCGTAGTGTTCGGCCAGCGCAGCCAGCTCTGGTGGGATATCGCTGTCCAGGAATCGTTCCGCCTATTAAAAAAGGTATATAAAGTCTCCGATGAACAATACCAGTCACATATGCATGAGGTCATTGAGATTTTAGAAATTGAGGATCTCCTGAACCGCCCGGTAAGGAAATTAAGTTTAGGGCAACGGATGCGCTGTGAGTTGGCAGCAGCCCTTATCCATAACCCACCGCTGCTTTTCCTTGATGAGCCAACTATTGGTCTTGATGTTCTCGTTAAATTAAAGATTCGTGAATTTCTCAAGGAGTTAAACGCACGTTATGGTACAACGGTACTGCTGACAACCCATGACTTATCTGATATCGAAGCCCTTTGCCAACGGGTTGTGATGCTTGATGAGGGAAAAATCATTTATGATGGTGAACTACAAGAATTAAGGGAAAACTGGGGCGGAGGAAAGAGCGCAGCCATTGAGTTTGCACATCGCATGGAAATTGAGCAGTTGAACGTTTTGACCGGGCATTTGCCGATTCGTTGGGAGCAGGAAAACCCTTTAAAGTTCAAGGCCATTTTCGAATCCAATGAGATGACTGTATCAGAATTATTGGCATGTGTCGCCCCACATGTCGAAGTGAAAGATTTTCGGATTGAGGAAGTCAGCACGGAAGAAATCGTGCAAAAGATTTATCAAAAGGGGTTTACTTATGCCTAGCATGTATTTGGAAATGATTCGGATCCGCTTTTTGATGATGTTGGCATATCGCGTAAACTATTATTCCGGAATCATCATCTACAGTATCAATATAGGGGCGTATTATTTTCTTTGGGATGCGATATATTCCGGGCAAGGGTCCATGGGCGGCCTTACGCCCTCCCAGATGACAACCTATGTGGCAATCTCCTGGATGGCAAGAGCCTTTTATTTTAATAACATTGATCGAGAAATGGCGCTGGAAATCAAAGAAGGGAAAGTCGCCATTGAGATGATTAGGCCCTATAATTATTTGGCGGTAAAAATGATGCAAGCCCTTGGGGAAGGGATTTTCCGTCTGCTCTTTTTTTCCGTACCGGGCATGTTGATCGTCGCCCTCTTTTTCCCACTCACTTTTCCAAATAGCTGGGAAACATGGGGCTGGTATTCACTGAGTCTTAGTTTGAGTTTTTTGATTAACACCGAGATTAACCTGATCACGGGTGTTCTCACTTTTTTCCTGCTGAATAATGAGGGGCTTATGCGTGCTAAGAGGGTAGTTGTTGACCTATTCTCTGGCCTCATTTTGCCGATTAGCTTTTATCCGGGCTGGGCGCAGTCCATACTTCACTTTTTACCCTTCCAGGCCATCAGCTATTTACCGGGGATGATTTTTACCGGAGCGATGGGAAGTGAACAAATCGGAGGGGCGATTTTCATTCAGTTGATCTGGGTTGTTGTGTTACTGCTACCGCTATATTTGATGTGGATTAAAGCGAAGAACGCCCTAGTGGTGCAAGGGGGGTAAAATGTTTTACGGCGAATTGTTTTTGGATTATTTGAAGCAATACCTAAAAACCAAATTAGCTTATCGGCTCGACCTGCTTAATGAGTTGATATCCGATTTGATTTCACAAATCGTCAATCTGGTATTTATCCTGGTTGTCTTCCAGCATACGAATTTTATCAAGGGCTGGAGCCAACAGGAGATCATTTTTATCTACGGATTTTTCCTGATCCCTTTTGCAGTCTTTTCAACCTTTTTTAATTTTTGGGAGTTCCAGGAGAAATATATCATTAAAGGGGAGATGGATCGGATTCTTACACGTCCGGCACATCATCTGTTTCAGGTAGTACTGGAAACGATGGATCCAGAGTCCCTTGCTGGAGTTTTTACCGGATTGATTATTATGGGTTATGCAGGGTATCAGCTAGATTTAGAAATTGCCTGGTATGATCCTTTTGTCTTTGTTTTCTTAGTCCTTTCTGGGGTGTTCATTTATGGTGGAGTTTATATTGCTATTGCCTCCTTGGGCTTTTTTACAGACGCAAAGACAGGGATTTCTCCCATGATTTATAACATTCAAAGCTACGGGAGATATCCTGTAGACATTTACAATAAAGTGATTCGTTTTGTTTTGACTTGGATTTTGCCTTTTGCCTTTGTTGGGGTATATCCTTCAGCTTATTTCCTTGGTCGAGAGGATTTATACGTCTATGTATGGATTACACCAGTGATAGGGGTTATCTTTTTCGTGGTTGGGGTCTGGCTGTGGAATCTTGGTGTGAAAAACTATCGTGGTGCTGGTTCCTAATGATTTTTCCAATATTTTGAAGGAATTTGCAAATCTTCTGCATAAATTAATTAGAGAAAGATGGAAGTACAAGCCAAATCATTAAGAGTAGAGGATGGGACCGATGAAGATTTATACAAAATCTGGAGATAAAGGGGAAACCAGTCTAGTCTATGGAAAGAGGGTTTCCAAACAATCCGCCCATGTAGAGGCGTATGGTACTTGTGATGAAGCAAATTCCTTGATTGGGATGGCCCTCGCTAACCTAACTGCAGAGGAAAAGTGGAAGGAGTTGCGAGCGGTTTTTCATGTGGTACAGACGAAGCTGTTTCATGTTGGAGCAGAATTAGCCACACCTCCAGGAAAAAAGGTTGGCTGGCCGATCACGGAGGAGGATGTGCAGCTTCTTGAGCAAACAATTGACCAGTGGGATGCCACTTTACCGCCCCTAACCAATTTTATTTTGCCGGGGGGAAGTCCGGCAGGTTCGACCTTTCACGTGGCCAGAACGGTTGTCCGCAGAGCGGAAAGAAGGGCTGTTAGTTTACAACTGGAACAGGAAATCAATCCAACTGTGATTAAATATCTCAATCGCTTATCTGACTTTCTTTTTGTTGCTGCAAGATATGTGAATCATCAGATTGGAATGGCAGAGCCCACGCTGCACGCGGAGGAAAATAAAGAATAAAGTATTTGCTTGGTTGACAATTCTATCGATTGCCAAGTAGACTTTAAGTATAGGAGAAAAGAAGGATGTTTCTAGGAAGGAGGGAGTGCCCTGTGATGTCAACGGAACGCGTAGATCTGGCAATTGGAAAACTTCGGAGTAGCGGTGTTCGTTTAACACCACAGCGCTATGCGATCCTTTCATTTCTTATGGGAACGACGAGCCACCCTACAGCCGATGAAATATATCGGGAATTAGAAGAGAATTTTCCAAATATGAGCGTAGCTACGATATATAATAATCTAAAGTTGTTCAAGGAGGCCGGATTGGTTCGGGAGCTTACTTTTGGTGATGCTTCCAGCCGATTTGATGGGAATACTACGGATCATTATCATTGTATTTGTGTTTCCTGCCAAAGGATTGTAGATTTCCCCTATCCGCCACTTTCGGGTCTGGAACAGGAGGCGCAGAAGACGACCGGTTTTGTGATCGATTCCCATCGACTCGACTTTTTTGGCGTCTGTGAAACGTGTCAACAAGAGAAAAATTAAAGATATCAATCAGCAAAGAACCCTGTGCTAAAGCCTATCTTCGGGGCCGAACCTTTGTCGAAAATTGTCGAACAAAAAACACCTTCACTCATGAGGGGATTATTAGTATATTAATCACTCCGACAATTTTCGACAGAGGTCTGGCCCCGTTCGCCTAGTCTGGGTTCTTTTCTTAGGAGAGGGGATTAGATGGAGTTACAAACCAATCATCGAACGCGCAGGCGGGTGAGGAGAGGGAGTTCCTTATTCTGGCCTGCTTTTTTTACTTTTATTGTGCTCGCAATTATCTCCTTGAGTGTCGTCTGGTATATATTTGGATTGCCTAATCAAGAGAAGGTAGATGCATTTTCGGGCATTGCACATCCAGTGACGGATCAAGGCAAGGTATTTCCTGATCAAACCGCCTTGGTTGATCAAGGCAAGGTCTATTTATCCTTTGATTTTATGAAGGAAACTATTGATGAGAGCTTGGCATGGGATGAGAAAAGCAAGACCGTAATTATTACAACTAAAGATAAAACGTTAACATTTGTGGAGGATCAGCTGGAGGCCTTTGTAAACGGCAAGCCGTTTTCTGTGCAAGTACCAGTGAAAGAGGTTGATGGGATTCGCTATCTTCCCGTTGAACCGTTAGAAAATATTTATCCCTTCCGTGCAAAGGTTATTGATGCCTCCAGTGTGGTAAAGATTGAGCGTTCCGGGGATGCCGTTCAATTGGGTAAGGTCATGGGAGAAGGGGAGCATTTTTTACGCACAGCTCCCTCTCTTAAGGCACCTTATGTAGCGGAATTGCAAGCGGGTGAGACGATTGAAATCTTTTCTGAAAAAGAGGGTTGGTACTATGTTCAAAAGGAGAACGGTTTGATTGGGTTTATTGATAAAAAACAGGTACAGATAACGGATATTAAACAGATCCTTCACACTGTGGAGGAGAAGGAACATGTTCCATGGAGTCCGCTTGGCGGAAAAATCAATTTAACCTGGGAGCATGTTGTTAGTAAAAATCCGGATTTAGCGAAAATCCAGTCGATGCCTGGATTAAACGTCATTTCCCCAACTTGGTTTGAATTGAGTAATGAAGCAGGGGATATTTCCTCCAAAGCCGATCTTTCCTATGTCAAATGGGCACATGAACAGGGGTATCAGGTATGGGCGCTATTTAGTAATGGCTTTAACCCGGATTGGACAACAGCCGCGCTTTCCACTTTGCAAACACGCCAGAAAATGATTGCCCAGCTTCTTCAATATGCACAGATGTATCATTTGGATGGAATCAATATTGATTTTGAAAATGTTTATCTAAAGGACAAACAAAATTTAGTACAATTTGTTCGTGAGTTGACACCCTATTTGCATGAAAAAGATCTGGTTGTTTCCATGGATGTAACAATCAAATCGACGAGTGAACAATGGTCGTTATTTTATGATCGGGCCAAATTGGCAGAAGTGGTCGATTATATGGTGGTTATGACCTATGACGAGCACTGGGCTTCTAGCCCTAAAGCCGGATCGGTTGCTTCTTTGCCTTGGGTGGAGGAAGGGTTGAAGGGAGTCTTGAAGGAGATTCCGGCTTCCAAATTGTTACTTGGTGTGCCTTATTACACAAGACTTTGGAAGGAAGAAAAGGATGAAAACGGCCAAGTGAAAGTCACCTCGAAGGCATTAAGCATGATGCAGGCAGAGAACTGGATCAAGGAAAGAGGATTACAGCCGAAATATGACGAGGCCGCTGGACAAATGTATGTGGAGTTTGTGGATGAGAAAGTGCCTGCAGTGACCTATAAAATGTGGCTGGAAGAGAAAGGGTCCATGAAAAAAAGGGTGGAGTTGGTGAAAAAATACGATCTAGCTGGGATCGCATCTTGGAGGAGAGGATTTGAACAGCAGGTTATTTGGGAGGCGATCGTGGACACAATGGGGAAAAGGCCGTGATAGCGACAGGCCAAACAGGTTAGCGGACGGGCTCCTAGGCCACCCCTCAAAAAAAAAGCCTGGTCATAAACCGACCGGGCTTTCCTTTATCCTTGATTCGGAGCATGCTTTGGATCAATGGATAGGGTTTGTTTGCAGTACATGCAATCATCCACTTTGCCTAGCATTTTCGTCACCTTATTGCATTTTGGACAGACCACTTGGTGTGCTTTAGAGGATAGCATTCCAATCCACATATAAAAGATTGCACTGCCAAAAATAAACAGTAAACCAAGAACAAGAAAGATGCTCATGAAGGTATACGATTGGAGGAAGAAACTGCCTAAAAATCCAGCAAATCCAGCATATCCAATATACATGACACCAATTCCAAAGAAACACATAAGCATTGCTAAATTACGAAGTTTATTTAATTTACCTGAAAAAAGCATAAATGACACCTCATTTACCAATCGGGGGTTAGATCCATTGCGAATATTTTGTTATGATTTCCGAAGACACCTTTCAATCCATCAACGATTTTCGACAAAGGTCTACCCTTCCTACTTTTGAGGACAACCCTCTACCAAGCCCAAGTATAGCATAAAGCTCATTTAAAAGGAAATTAGCTCAAAAAGGAAAAAAAGCAGGAAAATGATTATTTCTGTAGAACATTACTAAGCAAATAGAAAATTTTATTTAGGCAAAAAGGGGGTCTTCCATGAGCCTAGATCACGTAATTTTTCAAGTACAAGAGGACGAATCGGTTATTCGGGTGGTTTCCTCTAATCCGAAAAGCTCGATTCCAGGTGGGGCGGATGAATTTTTTCTCATTATTGGGCAGAATCAAGTTCGGGATTCAAAAATAAGTCATCACAAATATAATGGGAAGATCATCGAAAAACGAAGAATGGACCAGAAGGAAATCTACCGGTCTGTTTTTGAAGACAATCACCGTCAGGTGACGCAGTGGCTTCTCTTAGGTGAAGTTCTTTCTGATCCAAAGGGAATTGTTGCAGGCCTGCGAGCAGATCTTAGTGACCGGGATTCATTTTATTACCAAAAGAGAATATACATTGAATTTGCCGGGGTTGTTAGAAAGCATTCGGAAGCCAAAGAATTTCTGAAAAAGGGTCATATGCTGGATTCTTTTAACAGCACTTTGCAATGTCTTCATCACTGGGCGAGACTTGCCATCATGGAAGCGGGCGAGCACCCGGAAACCACAGTATGGGAGCAATTAAAAACGATTGATCCATCGGTTTACAAACTTTATGATGAGCTTGTCACCTCAAAGGAACCTTTGGATAAAAGGATCGAACTTCTCCTTCTTGCTTTAGATTTTACCGTGCTTTCCAAGATGGAGTATTGCGTCCGATTTATCGTAGATATTTTAAAGAGCCGCAAGGCCCCATGGACGGTGGAAGAACTCCTCCTGCACCCTTGTATAGCGGACCGGAATTTCGATCTCCTATTGCTTCTTGAGAAAATGTCAAAACGATCGATTATCAGAGAAGGAACAATTTCACGAAATGGCCTTCTCGAAAAAACCTACTGTGCATTTTAAGTCGTTTTTTGTCGAAAAAAAGTTGACGAAGCTATGCATAATGGATATAATGTTTTTATGTTTAACGCGGCTTTTCATTTATTAAAAATGAGGGGTCGCGTTTTTATATTGACAGACATTTTTTTTTGCATTAAAATTGAAAATGATTATCAATAGCATAAACAGTTGTGGGGATTCACTTACGAAAATGGGGGATTGCAATGGATTTCCAGGCGTTTTTAATTACTTTTCGCGAAGTGTTAGAGGCCTTAATGATTGTTGGGATCATTACTACATATTTGCGTAAAATGGACCAACAAAAATATAATAAATGGGTCTGGACGGGTGTTGCCGGTGCCGTAGTTTCAAGTTTTGGCGTGGCACTTTTGTTTCAGGTCGTGTTAACCGGTTTTGCCGCAATGAGTTCGCAGCATTACATGAGAATCTCGATTATGTTAATTTCTAGTGTGCTGCTCACCCAAATGGTTTTATGGATGGCTGATAGCAGCAAGGAAATCGCTGGAAAGACACAAGATAAAATCAATAAAATTGTCACGGCAGGCAGTATTTTTGGAATGGTCGTTCATGCCTATCTGGTTGTCTTGCGGGAAGGGGTTGAAACGGTCTTCTTCTTTGCAGCAATAAGCCAGGGGGACATCTCCCAAGCGATTCAAAGTAAAGGGGCGTTGTTTGGTGTCATTGCCGCTTGCGTGTTAGCCTGGTTGATTTTTCGAACGACGGTGCGGGTTCCTCTTAAAACTTTTTTCACTGTCACTGGGTTTCTCATTATGATGATGGCTGCCGGGTTGTTGGTTCAAGGCATTGGTGCCATGCAGGATTATGGTTTTATCGGTTCCCTCAATAAACACGTGTATGATATTTCTACGATTCTTCCAGAGCATCCTATTGATGAAGCGCATTTGCGCAGGATTGGGATTGAGCCTTTGATCAGTGGGCAAATTGGAATTTTCTTGATGGCGATGTTCGGCTATTCAAGCTCCCCCTCTTTAGAAGAAATCGTTGCGTATATAGGTTACTTTGCCGTACTTATTTGGTGGATCCGTTTTCGTAAGGAAAATAAGGGTCAGGAAAATAAAGAAACGGTAGCTAATGCTAGCACAGAAAAAAAAGAATCCGTAAATTTAAAGGAAAAGGTCCAAATCGCTAAATAAAACACTCAACTGCTTCCAAGGTACACGGGTACACGAGGAAGCAGTTTTTTTGTTAACAAAATGTTTGCTATAATGATTGCGAGTGAATGAGAGTGGAGGGCATGATATGAAAGAAATAATCATTTATACAGATGGAGCCTGTTCTGGAAACCCTGGCCCAGGGGGATGGGCAGCCATTTTGATGTTTGGTGAACATAAAAAAGAGATCTCCGGTGGAGAATTAAATACAACGAATAATCGCATGGAACTACAGGCGGCGATTGAAAGTCTCAAATCTTTGAAAGAGCCTTGTTCAGTAAAGCTATACAGCGATAGTGCCTATCTCGTGAATTGCTTTCAGCAAGGGTGGTATAAGGGCTGGATAAAAAACGGCTGGAAAAATAGTAAAAAACAGCCCGTAGAAAACAAAGATCAATGGGAGCAACTTCTTGAGTTGGTAAATAAGCATAAGGTGGAGTTTCTTAAGGTAAAGGGCCATGCCAACGACGAGCTGAATAACCGTTGTGATGAATTAGCTGTAGCAGCCGTACCAAGATAAGGTGATAAGGATGGACATCCAGAAATTAAAGCAAGAGGTTATCGAATATGCTCATCAGATTGGGATTGATAAAATTGGTTTTGCTTCCGCAGATCCTTTTCTTGATTTGAAGGAGCGTCTTTATAAACATCGAAAAGCAGGATATGAATCGGGATTTGAAGAGAAAGACATCGAAAAACGGGCCCACCCGGAATTGACTCTACCCGAGGCACGTTCGATTATTGCGATTGCCATCGCATACCCAACTAAAATTCCTGATGCACCCAAGTCGGGACCTGGCGAATATCGGGGGACGGTTTCACGGGCTGCCTGGGGAAAGGACTATCACCATGTCTTACGTGAAAAACTGAAAAAACTAGAGACTTTCATCGAAGAGAAAGTCCCTCATGCACGTTGTGAATCCATGGTAGATACTGGTGTTTTATCTGATCGAGCTGTAGCCGAGAGGGCCGGGTTAGGATGGGTTGGGAAAAATACAAACTTGATTACACCTGAATTTGGTTCATGGGTGTATCTTGGGGAAATGATTACCGATATTCCTTTCGAGCCGGATACCCCTATTGAAGAGGAATGCGGAGATTGCACGCTTTGTCTTGATCACTGTCCGACGCATGCCTTCGAACAGCCCGGTCAATTAAATTCGAATAAATGTTTAGCTTTTATTACCCAGGTGAAAAATTTTATTCCTGACCAATATCGTGAAAAGCTAGGAAATAGGATCTATGGATGTGATACTTGCCAGCAAGTATGTCCAAAGAATCGCAAAATCAATTTCACCCACCAGGAAGAGTGTATGCCAGACCCCGAGTTGGCGAAGCCGCTGTTGAAGCCTCTGCTTACGATTGGCAAGAAAGAATTTCAAAATACATTTGGACCGACCGCGGCCGCTTGGAGAGGCAAGAAACCTATTCAGCGAAATGCGATTATCTCCTTGGCGCATTTTAAAGATCAAAGTTCCGTCCCGGAATTAATTGAGTTAATGCAAAAGGATGAAAGACCCGTGATCCGAGGAACAGCGGCCTGGGCTCTAGGGAAAATTGGAGATATAAAGGCTAAGCAGGCCCTTGAGAAAGCAGAACAGGAAGAAAAGGATGAAGAGGTGCAAAAGGAAATCCGCAAGGCATTGGAGAGGATGCAGGAATTAGAAGTCAAATAATGGGGGGAAGGCAATGACACAGAGTACATGCCTTTTTTATACGGAGATGGAGAGCCCAATTGGATTGCTTGGTTTGGCTGCAACTAAGAACGCACTGTGTTGGATCACCTTTGATAGTGGAGAATTGGCTAAGGAAGAGTTGCTGCATTGGGGAAAAAAATGGCTGCACACAGAACAGCTTCAATTCGAGAGAAATGATGTTTTGCAAAAGGCTATAGAGCAGTTACAAGAATATTTTTTTGGCCGGCGGACAGACTTTGAGCTACCGCTAGCTATTTATGGGACTCCTTTTCAAAAATCGGTATGGAACCAATTGCAAAAGATACCATACGGTCAAGTAAGATCCTATAAGGACATTGCTGTTGCGATTTCAGCGAACAAGGCAGTTCGGGCCGTTGGCGGTGCAAATAATAAAAATCCATTATCCATTGTGATACCATGTCATCGGGTGATCGGCTCAAATGGATCTTTAACTGGGTACGGGGGTGGCCTACCAATCAAAGAATTCCTACTTGAATTGGAAAACTCCCAACGATTGCAAGCATAATAGGCAAAAATACCAGCTCCTGCACATATGCTGAAAGTAGTTTCATTCTTTGAAGACGAACATGTGAGGAGCGTTTTTGGTATGCCTAAAAGCTGGATGAGTGCCTTGAAACAATACTTTTCCATGTTAAACCAATTGCAGATTGAAGGAAATGTTTTTGAAATAGAAGCCTATCGTAAAAGTGATGAGAGCTTGCAAAAAGAAACCGGCCGCATCTTACGCAGACGCGAAACTTTTCAGTTTAGAAATGCCAGACCAGTGAAATGCAAAACAACCATCCGCAAAATTCAAATTCTGTCAGAGGATCAGGAAAAGGTTGTGATTGCTGTTCACAATTACCTATGGCAGTTGTATCATATTCATGATAGTTTCCTAGAGCAGGAAGATGAACAATACCGGACAATTACCATGCGGGCAATGGATGGACGTTGGTATGTCGATTCCGACTGGATGATTGAGGAGGAAGACCAGGATTCAGAGGTTTATTCCGATAACTTAAGGGCTTATGAAGAATTTCTGGGGGAACCCCCAGAAGCAATCAGCAAAAAAGGTTCGTATAATCGAGCCAAGGTTAAACGGTATGCTGAATTGTGGTGGAATCAGCATAATCCTTATTACCCTAAGTTTGATGTGGATTGTACGAATTTCGTTTCTCAATGTATCCATGAAGGTGGGGTAAGCCAAGAGGTAACAAAGCAAAGAAATATCGGTTGGTGGGTAGTTGGAAAGGAAAATTGGAGTTTTAGCTGGTCTGTTGCACATAGCTTAATGAACTATTTGCTTGGCGCGAATACAAGGCTCCCGGCAAAAGCAGAGTTAAAAACATCCGCAGATCAATTATTAATCGGTGATGTAGTCTGCTACGATTGGGATGGCTCAGGGAAATTCCAGCATAATGCCATTGTAGTAGCGAAAGATCCGAATGGCATGCCTTTAGTCAACGCCCATACAGTGAACAGCCGTCACCGTTATTGGGAATATCGCGATTCCCACGCATGGACTGAACATACCAAATACAAATTTCTTCATATTCTAAGTTAAACCCAGGGGTGTTTGCCATTCCTGGGTTATTCCTTTAAGATGAGAATTGGAATTCCTGCCAAGAGGTGAGCACAATGGCTTTTCATATCGTACTATATCAACCGGAGATTCCGGCAAACACAGGAAATATCGTTCGAACCTGTTCTGTCACCGGGACCCATTTGCATTTAATCTATCCTCTGGGTTTTTCCGTGGAGGACAAATATTTGAAGCGTGCAGGCTTGGATTATTGGGATGAGGTACCCATTCATCATCATCGCAATTATGAGGACTTTTTACAGGCGAAAGGACCTGGGAGACTTTTTTTTATTGAGACAAATGGGACAAGATATTATCATGAACCCAAGTTTCAGGATGGGGATTATTTTGTTTTCGGCAGAGAAACAACGGGGATCCCCAAGGAGATCATGGAAGATCATGCAGATCAGGTAATCCGTATCCCGATGAGTAAGGGAAAGCGCTCTTTAAACCTTTCCAATACGGCTGCCATTGTTCTTTATGAGGGACTGCGACAGATTGGTTTTACAGATTTATTATAGGGGTAGTGCAGCAAGTATAGAAAACTCTGAATCACTTCATACTAATTGACAATCTCTTTTGACAGCTATAGTATATAAATACTTTTTCATTCAACTTTAACGGGTCAGACCTTAGTCGAAATTTGTCGAATACATTTACGCAATCCGTTGTATCCAAAGAATATGTAGCTTTTCTTAATTCGACAAATTCCGACTAAGGTCTGACCCCGAAGATACTACATAAGGAGGAATTGTCAATGAAAAAGATTGTTTCTTCAGCTTTTGCTTTGCTGCTTTCGGTGTCTTTATTTACCGGTTGTGCACAAAACAATGAAAATGGAAACGCACAGGGGAATGAAGGCGCTGCTGGCCAAGGACAAGAAAAGGTGACTTTAATAGTAGGGGCTTCACCTGTTCCACATGCAGAGATTTTACAACAGGTGAAACCACTGCTTGAAAAAGAAGGGATTACCCTGGATATAAAAGAGTTTACTGATTATACATTACCCAATCAGGCTTTGAATGATGGCCAATTGGATGCAAACTTCTTCCAACACCTGCCTTATCTTGAATCTTTTAATAAAGAGCACGGAACGAAGGTTGTTCCGACTGTTGCCGTTCATTTTGAACCGATTGGAATCTACGCCGGAAAATTAAAATCCTTTAATGATGTAAAAGAAGGTTCAACCTTCGCGGTTCCGAATGATCCGACGAATGAAGCCAGAGCCCTTCAACTGCTCCAAGCACAGGGGCTTATCAAGTTGCCGGAAGGCGCAGGACTGGATGTAACAGCAAAAGATATCCAGGACAACCCGAAAAAAATAGTGATTAAAGAATTCGATGCTGCGATGATCCCAAGGATGCTTGGAGAAGTAGACTTTGCGGTTATTAACGGAAACTACGCCATCGATGCTGGGCTAAAAGTAAAAGATGCGCTTGCTGCTGAAGATGTAAATTCTCTGGCTGCGAAAACCTATGCAAATATTTTAGCGGTTAGAGAAGGGGAAAATCGAGAGGCTGTTAAGAAGTTGGAAACGGCCCTGCAATCCCCTGAAGTGAAGAAATTTATTGAAGAAAAGTATGAAGGATCGGTAGTACCGATGTTTTAAAGCCCAAAGGACTAGGCAATAATTGCCTGGTCCTTTATTTATCTCTTTTTCGCTCGGCTTCACTGACTCTCATCAAAGTCCGAAACAGCCCCGGATTCGGACTGAAATCCACTGACTCCACCCATCTCAGTCCGAAACAGACCTGAATTCGGACTGAGACCCGTCGGCTCCGCCCATTTCAGTCCGAATCCAGTTTTTTATAGAGGCTTTAAGTCTGGTCCCGACCCCAATCCCCAAAATAAAAAGATCCAGTGTCTCACACTGGATCTTTCTCAATTACAGATTCCATGTTTTATCTTCGTTAGACCCTGCGGTAAGGGTAAAGAATAAAAAGCACCCAAGTACAAAAATAGGAATAAACGTTCCTAGAAAACCACTCATCCTTTCGCCCCCCTTTCTCTCCTAGTATGGACGAAGTCTTCAATTTCATATCTATTATAGCCAAATGATTTCAAAAAGGGAATATCAAGAACTCATGAAAGAAAAGATGTTTTAAGCATGTCATCGGGAGTAGACGAATATATATGGATTAAAATTGTCTTTAAAGTCACTGGTATCTCACCAAAAAGGTTGAGTTTGATAAAAGGAGAGGAGGCTCCCATGGATTTTTTAAAACGTCTAAGTGAACATCGACAGAATGAAGGTAAGTTGGCCTGGGAGGGAACTTTTGCTGAGTACCTAGAAATTGTTAAAAAAAACCCAACGGTAACACAGACTGCTCATTCAAGGGTCTATAACATGATCGCTGATTCTGGCATTGAAGTGCACGAGGATGGCTCGAAAGAATATAAATTTTTCACCAGAGAAATTTTCGGGTTGGACCGCTCCATTGAAAAGTTGGTAGAAGAATATTTTCATTCCTCCGCAAAAAGATTGGATGTAAGAAAAAGAGTGCTCCTTCTCATGGGACCTGTGAGTGGAGGTAAATCCACTATTGTCACCATGCTGAAAAGAGGGCTTGAAGGATACTCAAAAACAGATCGCGGAGCAATCTATGCAATTAAAGGATGTCCTATGCACCAAGAGCCTTTACTGTTGATACCCCAGGAACTCAGGGAGGAGTTTGAGGAGGAATTTGGGGTAAAAATTGAAGGTGAATTAAATCCATATACCCGGATGTTGGTGGAAACTGAGTACGGTGGAAGAATTGAAGATGTGGTCATCCAACGAATCTTCCTTTCTGAAAAGGATCGAATTGGGATTGGGACATTCAGTCCTTCAGATCCAAAATCCCAAGATATTGCTGATTTAACAGGAAGCATTGATTTTTCCACGATTGCGGAATATGGATCAGAATCAGATCCTCGAGCCTATCGTTTTGATGGGGAATTAAACAAAGCGAACCGTGGTCTGATGGAATTTCAGGAGATGTTGAAATGTGACGAAAAGTTCTTATGGAACCTTCTTTCCTTGACCCAGGAAGGAAATTTCAAAGCAGGAAGGTTTGCTTTAATCTCTGCTGATGAACTGATCGTAGCCCATACGAATGAAACAGAGTATAGAAATTTTATCAGTAATAAGAAGAACGAGGCCCTGCAATCGCGGATTATTGTGATGCGGATTCCTTATAATCTTAGGGTTTCGGATGAAGAAAAGATCTACGCTAAATTAATTAAGCAAAGTGATCTCGGTCACGTCCATATAGCCCCACACGCCTTGCGGACATCTGCTGTTTTCTCCATCTTGACAAGGTTGAAGGATTCAAAGAAACAAGGGACCGATCTGTTGAAAAAGATGAAGCTTTATGATGGGGAAAGTGTGGAAGGCTTCAAGGAAGCAGACGTTGCGGAGCTGCGCAATGAGTACCTGGATGAAGGAATGTCTGGAATTGACCCGCGCTATGTTATTAACCGTATTTCGAGTGCACTGATTCGCCGGGACACAGAATGTATCAACGCATTGGATATTTTACGCGCATTAAAGGAAGGACTCGACCAGCATGCCTCGATTACCAAAGAGGAAAGAGAGCGCTTCCTAAATTTCATCTCTGTCGCACGAAAAGAATACGATGAATTGGCTAAGAAAGAGGTTCAGAAGGCATTCGTCTATTCCTATGAAGAATCCGCGAAGACTTTACTTGATAACTATCTAGACAACGTGGAAGCGTATTGTCATCGCAATAAGATGCGCGACCCGGTAACTGGGGAAGAGATGGATCCAGATGAAAAGCTGATGAGGTCGATCGAGGAGCAGATTGGCATCTCGGAAAACGCCAAGAAGGCCTTCCGCGAAGAAATTTTAATACGAATCTCCCACTATGCGCGCAAAGGAAAGCGGTTTGAATATAATAACCATGAACGATTGAAAGAAGCGATTGAAAAGAAATTATTTGCTGATCTGAAGGATGTTGTGAAGATCACAACTTCTTCGAAAACGCCGGATGAAAGCCAACTGAAGAAAATCAATGAAGTCACAAGGCGTTTAATTGAAGAACATGGATACTGTCCTACATGTTCTAATGAATTGCTAAGATATGTAGGAAGTTTGTTGAACCGATAGAATCTTAGCAGCTGTAAATCCAAAGTCATGCTATGGAGTGAAGTCAATGAAGGAGCCCATGTTTATTGTGTCTCAGGAAGACTGGTCCCTCCATCGCAAAGGATATCAAGATCAACTGAGACACCAGGAGAAAGTGAAAGAAGCGATTAAACAGAATTTGCCCGACCTCGTGAGTGAAGAAAGCATTATTATGTCCAATGGACGTGATGTGGTTAAAATACCGATTCGTTCTTTGGATGAATACCGTTTTCGATACAACTACAATAAAAGCAAGCAGGTTGGGCAAGGGAATGGAGATTCAAAAGTAGGGGACGTCATTGCCCGTGAGGGGGATCCCGCCCAGGGTCCTGGAAAAGGCTCCGGAGCAGGGGAGGATCCCGGCCAAGACTATTATGAGGCGGAGATCTCGGTAGAAGAGCTGGAGGAAATGCTCTTTTCTGAGATGGAGTTGCCGAATCTTAAAAGAAAAGACCAGGACCAGATTACGATTACAGATATTGAGTTTAATGATATACGCAAGAAAGGGTTAATGGGGAACATCGATAAGAAGCGAACCATTTTAGAGGCCCTGAAACGAAATGCAAGAGCAGGAAATCCCAGCCTAAAAGGTGGGATTTCCATTGATGACCTGCGTTATAAGACCTGGGAAGAGGTCACAAAACCGCACTCCAATGCGGTTGTTATCGCCATGATGGACACGAGTGGGTCCATGGGAATTTTCGAGAAATATATCGCGAGAAGCTTCTTTTTTTGGATGACCCGATTCTTGCGAACGAAATATGAAAAGGTAGAGATTGTCTTCATCGCACACCATACAGAGGCAAAAGAGGTAACCGAGGAGGCTTTCTTCTCCAAAGGAGAAAGTGGTGGAACGATTTGCTCCTCAGCTTACAGGAAGGCCCTGGAAATTATTGACAGCCGGTATTCTCCTGCGGTCTACAATATCTATCCGTTCCATTTTTCCGATGGAGACAATTTGACATCTGATAATGAACGATGCGTGAAATTAGTTGGCGAGCTCATGAAGCGATCAAATATGTTTGGATACGGGGAAGTTAATCAGTATAATCGCCACTCAACACTGATGTCCGCCTACAAACATGTGAATGACCCTAAATTCAAGCATTGTATTATTCGGGAAAAAGGGGAAGTCTATAAAGCTTTAACGACGTTTTTCAAGAAGACAGAGGAAGCCAAGGCATAGGGCGGGGGTGAGGAACATGGCCATGGCTGCGGAAGATAAAAGACAATTAGAGCGAGCCATTGATGAAATTACTGAAATTGCCAAAGGATTCGGTTTGGACTTCTATCCCATGCGGTATGAAATTTGTCCTGCGGACATTATTTATACCTTTGGTGCGTATGGGATGCCCACCCGGTTCTCTCATTGGAGTTTCGGGAAATCCTTTCATCGGATGAAGCTTCAGTATGATTTAGGGCTAAGCAAAATATACGAACTTGTCATTAATTCCAACCCCTGTTATGCCTTTCTTTTAGATGGGAATACACTCATTCAAAATAAATTGATTGTGGCACATGTGCTTGCCCACTGTGACTTTTTCAAAAACAATGTACGATTTTCCAAAACCAATCGGGAAATGGTCGAAAGCATGGCTGCTAGTGCGGAGCGCATCCGCCAGTATGAGATATTGTATGGTAAGCAGGAGGTAGAAAATTTCCTGGATGCAGCCTTAGCCATACAGGAGCATATAGATCCTAGTCTTATAAAACCTCAATTTGATTATACCAAAGAGGAAGCTGACAGCAGGAATACACATAGAAATCTAAAAAAAGGCAGTTATGATGATCTATGGGCGCTTGACCCGGAGGAACGGGAACGTCGGGAAAAGGAAGAAGCAAAGAAAAATCAGCCTGTTCGGTTTCCTCCTCGACCAGAAAAGGATCTCTTATTATTTATCGAGCAGTATGCACAAGGGCTTGAGGATTGGCAGCAAGATATTCTAACCATTGTGCGGGGGGAAATGCTCTATTTCTGGCCCCAATTAGAAACAAAAATTATGAACGAGGGATGGGCTTCTTATTGGCACCAACGGATCCTTAGGGAAATGGAGTTGACCGAAAGGGAAACCATCGAGTTTGCAAAACTGAACGCCGGCGTAGTACAGCCATCAACGACAAGCATTAACCCCTATTACCTAGGGCTGAAAATGTTCGAATATATTGAACGTAAATGGGATAACCCGACAGAAGAAGAACAGAAAAGATTCGGGCGGAGGAAAGGGGAAGGACGCAAGAAGATCTTCGAGGTGCGTGAACTGGATTCCGATATCTCATTCCTGCGCAATTATCTAACCAAAGAACTCGTTGATGAATTGGATATGTACGTTTTCGCCAAGCAAGGGAATGATTGGACGATCACTGAAAAAGCATGGGAAAGCGTGCGAGATCAGTTAGTTGTATCCCGGGTAAATGGGGGATTCCCTTACATGACAGTGGAAAATGGGGATTATTTGAGAAATGGAGAATTGTATCTGAAGCACCATTTTGAAGGAATGGAGCTAGATATCAAATATTTGGAACGAACCTTGCCATATGTTCACCAGCTGTGGAAGAAAACCGTCCATATGGAAACAACCATAGAGGACCGGCAAGTGCTGTTTACCCATGATGGAAAAAAGACGCATCGGAGATTTCTGTAAACTTGATACCAAGTGAAGTCTGTAGACTTCGCTTGTTTTTTATTTTTAAAGGTTTTTGGGGGCAGAATTCATATTTACCTCTCTCGTATATACTAGGCATTTTTGGTGGACCATGCTCACTTGGTAGGAATTAGCAGCTCTATAGTCCGCTTGACTTTGTGATCGGACTGAGGAGACCTTATTCTGGTAAAACCTCTACTTTCTAAAGGTGTAGAGGACACAGACGACCTAAAATCCTTGGATATATGCTGCTTAGCAGCGGAATAGTTACAATGAACGAAACCGACTACCACAGTGTTTTACGTAGGTTGAATTTGGAAATGACTGAGAATAGTTAAAAACCCAGCAAAACCAAAATCAGAGCTACAAACAAAAGGAGTCGG